>Ga0302277_1001051_pt1 | contig 20972 bp, 10 predicted proteins | sample III_Bog_N3_1_FD_198759 | JGI IMG/M metagenome (GOLD analysis project Ga0302277, IMG submission 198759) | Peat permafrost microbial communities from Stordalen Mire near Abisko, Sweden - III_Bog_N3_1 | ecosystem: Environmental > Terrestrial > Soil > Wetlands > Peat | place: Sweden: Abisko... | reverse complement strand
GCCCATGTCGCAGAAGACCTCGATCGTAATCTGCCATTCGCCGTCCCACTTCATCGAGTAATGGTCCGTGGACTCAGGCATCGACGCGTTGTAGCGGGCCAGCGTGTATCCAGCCGGAAGCGTGAGATGGTCGAGGTCCTTGTTCATCTTCAGGATTGCGTAGACTGGGCTTTCCACCGCGCCAGCTACATCTCCCGTGACATAGACCACGCGACGCAAGTTCTTGTGATAGATGCTGGGCTCGATGGTCTTGTGCTCGACAATGACAAGCTCGCGCAGAGAAACCATGCCTCCGTCGGCGCCGGGCAGGCGGATGTTCTCCAGTCCCTGCTCGGAAGAGCGATCGGCGCGGTCGAGTTGGACAATTGCCGGCACGGGTTCCCGTGATGTCTGATCGTGCATCAGGCCGACCTGATCTCCCGAGAGAGCCAGCGCCAGGGCATGAGTTACATCGGAGACCGCAATGCCGTGTTGCGCAGCCTTGACCTCATCCACGCGCATCACCAGCCTCGGCTGCGGATCTTCGACATACCAGTCCGTATCCACAACGCCTGCGGTGTGCTGAAAGATCGACTTGATCTGCTGCGCAACCTGGGTCTGACCAGCCAGGTCCGGGCCGTAGACTTCCGCAACCAGTGTCTGGATCACCGGCGGCCCCGGCGGTACTTCGCTCACCTGGATGCGCGCCCCATACGCGTTGCCGATCGCGTCGAGCAACGGACGAAGCCGCTTGGCAATGGCATGGCTCTGCACGCTGCGTTGCTTGGCAGGCAGCAGGTTCACCTGGATGTCGGCCTGATTCGGCTGGCGGCGCATGTAGTAGTGGCGCACCAGTCCGTTGAAGTTATACGGCCCGGATGTTCCGGTGTACGTCTGGTAGTTGAGCACGTCCGGCTGCCGAGCGAGTTCATCTCCCAACGCCTGGGCCACGCGCGCCGTCTGCTCAAGGGGAGTGCCGTCGGGCATGTTGATGACCACCTGGAGTTCGCTCTTGTTATCGAACGGCAACATCTTTACTTTGACGAGTCCTAGTGGCACAAGCGCCACCGAGACTAGAAACAGCACCACTACTCCAATGAAAAACAGTGCGCGATTGCGCGCGGACTGGATCAATGGCGTCATGATGCGGCGATAGAGTCTGGTCCGCCAGTTCTCCGTCTCGGGCTCCAGCATTTTGGCTCCTTCGAGATGGCGGCCAACAAGGCGGAGGGCCGCCCAGGGCGAAACTACGAAGGCAACCAGCAACGAGAAGAGCATGGCCGCAGATGCGCCCACGGGGATAGGGCGCATGTAAGGCCCCATCAGACCGCGGACAAATGCCATCGGCAATACCGCGGCAATCACGGCGAAAGTGGCAAGAATGGTTGGATTGCCCACTTCTGCAACGGCTTCAACCGCGACTTCACTCATCGGCCGCCCATGATTCTCCGGTAATCGGAAGTGGCGCACCATATTTTCGACCACAACAATGGCGTCATCGACAAGAATGCCGATCGAGAAGATCAAGGCAAACAGCGTAACGCGATTGATGGTGTAGCCCAGGAAGTAAAACACCGACATGGTGAGCGCGAGCGTAACCGGAATTGCCAGCAGGACAACGCCCGATTCGCGCCACCCGAGAAAAATCGCGACAAGCAAAGTCACGGACAACGTGGCCAGCAGCAAATGCTCCAGCAATTCATCCGACTTGGCCTTTGCCGTTTCTCCATAATTCCTGGTCGTCGTCACCGTCACGTCGTTAGGAATCGTTACGCCCTGCATCTCATGCACGCGCTTGAGCACGGCATTCGAGATGTCGGTGGCATTCGTCCCCTTGCGCTTGGCCACGGTCATCGTCACCGCCGGATACTGGCGCAATCGCTGCTGCGCTGAGGCGCTCGCGTTCGTCGTGCCGTAGACTACATAGTCTGAAGGCTCCGCGGCGCCATCGACAATCTTGTCGGCCACGTCGCGAAGGCACACCGGATGCCCGCGCACCACGCCCACTACCACATCTTCCAGATCCGCGCGGCTGTTGAAGAGATTGCCGGCGTCGACGCGGACCTCCTGATTGTTATCGGAGAAATTCCCAGCCTGCACGCTCGCATTTGCGGCTTGCAAATGCCCAACGATTGCCATGGGCGATAGGCCGTAGGCACTCAGCTTTTCCGTACTTAGCACCACGCGCATGGTGCGTGGAAGGCCGCCGATGATCGCCGTCTCAGATACATCTGAAATTTGTGCGATGTTGTGTTGCATCTCATCCGCGATGGCGCGCAATTGATAGCCGTTGTAATGCTCGCCCCACAGCGTCATGGCCAGGATCGGCACATCGTCGATGGAGCGAGCCTTGATCAGAGGCTGCGTAACTCCCGGTGGCATGCGATCGAAGTTCGAGTAGAGCTTGCTGTAGACCTTGATGAGGGCATCTTCCTGAGGCGTGCCGACCAGAAAACGCACAATCACCAGGCTCTGCCCTGGCGCAGACGTCGAATACACATATTCGACGCCCGAGATCTGATGCACGAGCGTCTCGATCGGCAGCGTGACGCGCTCTTCCACCTCCGCCGGGGATGCGCCCGGCATGGCGGTGGTGATGTCCAGCATGGGAACAAGGATTTGCGGCTCCTCCTCGCGCGGTATGATAGCCACCGCAAAGATCCCGATGGCCAGCGACGCGGCAATGAAGAGCGGCGTCAGCTTGGAGTTGAGAAACGAATGGGCCAGGCGTCCGGCGATTCCAAGGTCTTGCTTCATTGCTGGACCTCAATGCGCTTGCCGGCCAGATCGCGGTCCGAGGGTGCGTCAACCAGTTTTTCGCCAGAAGAGATACCTGACAGAACTTCGATAAGATTGCCTTGTCCCGCGCCGAGCGTGAGATAACGGAGTTGCGCGATCCCTTGACCGTCGAGAACGTAGATGCAGGCCAGTGAGCCGCGCATGACAACCGCCGAGCGCGGAATCAGAATCGCCTGGCGGGTGCCGTTGGCAAACTCAGCTGTTCCATACATGCCGGCGCGCAACTGAGTTGAAGAAGGCAAGTCGATCTTAACGAGAAAGCTATGACTCAATGGATCGGCGGCGGGCACGATCTCCGCAACGGTCCCCGTCATACTGGCGGAACCGGCGCCGTCGATCGCCACCTGTGCCTTCATTCCCTTGTGAACCGTACCAATCGCCGACTCATCCACCGTTGCGTCCAGTTGCAACGCTCCAGCCTGATCCACCTGAAGTAGCGGGACGCCAGGTGCTGCCATCGTCCCCGGATCGACCATCCGCGCCGTTACGATGCCGGAGAACGGGGCCGCCACGCGCGTATAACTCAGCATGGTGTGTGCACCGTTCACCTGAGCTCGCGCCTCGTCGGTTTGCGCGCGAACAGCCTCAAAGTTCGCCTCCGCAGCCTCGGCCCGCTGCGAGACCTCATCCATCTCCTGCGGGCTCACGCTCTTCTCTTGCTCAAGTTGCTTGTACCGGTTCAACGTGCTTGTCGCCAGCGAGGCGTTGGTCTGGGCTGCGGTTTGCGCGTTTTGCGCCGCCTTCAAGCCCGCCTGCGCCTGCTCCAGAGCTGTTCGCAAAGCCGCGTCGTCAAGCACTATCAGGGTTTGCCCAGTTCTTACGCTGTCTCCCTCGTGCACCAGCACTTGCTGGATGCGGCCCATCACCTGCGCGGATAGAACTGCGGTTTCCCTGGCATGAACCGTGCCTGTGGATCGCAGGTTCACGGGCACCTCTTGCATCTGGCTTTCAACAACCCGCGCCTGCACGGTCTCGACAACCGCAGGGGACGTGGAGTCGGCGCCATGACATCCGGCCACCATCGCGGCGGTAAGGGCGAGCAAACTTGCCCGTAAGACAGTCTTCATTGCAATTCCTCCGCCGCATCGGGAGTCAGTGTCCCAGTCGCGAATAAAAGTTCGGTATAGGCCATGGCATTTCCGTAAACGGCGTGCCAGTAATTGGATTGGCTCTGCCGCTCGGCATCCTCGGCCCGTAGCAGATCGGTGATGGTGGCAAGCCCTGCACCGTAACGATTCTTCAAAATGCGCAGACTCTCGGCCGATTGGTCCATTGCCGCCCGCGCCGTTTCCAACGAGAGTTCCGCGGTCTTTTGGTGAATGTGCGCCTGGCTCACTTCCAGCCGCAAATGCTGCTGCGAAGCGGCCACTTGCGCGTCGATCTTTTGCTTGGCAGCAGATTCGCGCGAGAGTTGGGCGCGCCTGCCGAAGGGCAGAATGTCCACGCTGATCTGCACGCCAGCCACCCAGTTGTTGCCTCCCGAGCCGCCAAAGGAGGATTGGTCTTCTTTCCAGTTTCCATAGGCGCTCACGCGTGGGCCGAAGTCCGACTTTGCCGCTCCCACGGCAGACGCCTGCGCCGATTGCTCCTGACTTAACGCCGCCAGATCCGGCCGCGACTTTTCGGCCGTCGCCAACTCCGCCTCCAGTGTGTTCTGCGGAAATGTGCGCGGCTGGATCGGCTTCAGGTCGGTTGCTGTCAATTCCGGGGCGCCCATGGCCTCGCGCAACTGGGCCCACGCCAGTTCCAGGTCGCCCTGCGCCGCAATCAGCTCCTCCTTGCGTGCGGCCACATTCACCTCAGCCGACATGCGATCCGACTCCACTGCGAGGCCGGCCTTAACGTGCTCATCCACAGAGGTCAGAAGAGCCGCAGCGGTCTCCTGCTCATGCTGGGCAACATCGATCTCCCGCTGGGCATACAGCACTTGCTGGTATGCCCCCACGACACGAAACACGATTTGCTGATCCACAGCTTTGGCAGAGAAGGAGGCGCTCTGTTTGTACAAATCCGCGCGATGGATCTCCTTCTCTGTCTTGAGCGAGTCGAACGCCATCCATGAACCGGAGAAACGCGTGGAGAAGTTGCCGATGGGCTGCGGAAGATTCAGCGCGTTGAGCGCAAAGTCAGCCTGCGTAAACTGCCGCTGCCGAAGCCGCGCGCCGAAGACATAGACCGGATCGTCGCCGCGGGAGATGTCTTCAGTGAAACTGAGTTGCGGCAGAAGCTGGGTGCGCACCAGGGTGGCTGCCGATTTGGCTCCTTGATTGTCTGCGCGCGCAATCGCTGCCTCAGGGCTTTGCCCCAGTGCCTCACTGATGGCTTGCCGTAGCGTCAGAGGTTCCTGCGCACCGACGGCTAATCTCCCCATCGAGAACAGGAGAAACAGGCCCAGGGATAGATAAAGGCGTGAACTCATTGGGTCAGATGTCCTTGGGTAGTAATTTCATAGGATGAAAGTCATGAAGTGGGCAATTCGTTACAAGGCGCGTCAAGTTTGTTTTGTGATGCTCTAATCACGCCTGTTCTGATATCGCGTTCAAGATTGGGAGTTTGAAGGGCCTCGGCGGAGGATATCGAATTCGACAACGTAGACGATAAAGATGCCAGCCTCTTCCCGCGGTGATTCCTGGTCCTTCCGGGCAGCCGGAGTTGGCGTTGCTCCATCGTCCGCTCTTTCCAGGCACCCGTCCCGAGGAAATCGCCTGCAACCTTGAGGCACGCGAAGTGGACATCGATCGGAAGAGCATCTGGATTTCTTATTGCCAAATGACAATTGACCGTAGGCTCTTTCGCACAGGAAAGTTCACCTTTCATCATCGCCTCGCGTTTCCAGTCTCGCCCTGGGAACGGCTGAAGATCGGAGGCGGCACTCCACCGCATGTCGATATTCTCTGGACGGACAAGGAACTGGAGAGTCTCGCGAAACTTGCTTCCGGGCGGCCTGCCGAACCCACCGACGCCCTCATTCGGGTCATGAGGCAATAGCGTGGCGGTAACTATCCGTCTTCTCGAAGAATTCGATGAGGTTGAGAACCTCAATTGTGGAGATGAGCCGCTCAACAATTATTTGAAGCGCCACGCGTGGACTAATCAACAGAAGATCTCTATCGGCGTGACGTATGCCGTAGTAGATGAATCCGCGCCCCACATCGTGCTGGGCTACTTCACGCTGGCTACCCAACTTCATCAAGACCATGATCAAAGAACAGGACGGCCGCAGAGGCGTGCGGAAGAATCGCCTGCACCTTACCTACCCTGCTGGGCAGATGCTCCTCTTCTTTCGGTTTCCACTCGTGCCCAACCTCAATCGTCGCTCCAGCCAAACTGACGCCCGAGGTTGCGGTGAGGTCCGGAGCCTGCAAACGCCACAGTCTGGCGGCGCGTGTCGAGCGAATCTCGAGATTCATACGCTGTTGCGGGTCCTTGTTCAGCACGATGACTCGTGTTGAGCCATCGGTCATTTCGGCTGCCCATGCCGTCGATTGCATAAGGGGCGGATCAAAGCTGATGGACCGCATTCTGCCGCCTGCAAGCAGGCCGGCGACTTTCATACCGTAGAAAACCGGTCTCGCTATGAAGCCCGACTCGCGGCTCCCCGCTATCGGGGTGTAGAAACTCCCCTGCGCGGCCGCAGCTTTCCCTTCTGGAGTCAAGCCTTCCCCGGGAAGGTGTCCCCCGAGCGAGAGACGAATCTGTTTGGTGCCGCCGCCGTGCAAGTTCACCCCTGCGGCTCCATAACTCGCCAGCTTTAGCATGAACTCGGCTGCCCAGAGCGCTGCGCAAAACGCATTACTCATTCCCGGCATTCCGCCGCGGTAGCATGAGTTGCCCTCGGTCATGCGGTACTGCAAATTTGCATGTGCCGCGGCTTGGGTGCTCCGAGCGAGATTTTCGTCCAGCTTTGGATCCGGTCCGAGGAGACGCGCCACCGTGGTTTGCGGGCTGTCCGGCGGGCCCTCGGCATAATAATGACCGGTACATGCAACAATCCTGCCTGGAAAGTGCTTAGGGGCCTCTTCCGCAAACCGCACGACCCAGTCTGCGTTCGATCCGACGTCCGGCCCTCCTAACCGGGCATCGGGAACTCGCTCGATCACTGCCTGCGCAAGCGCGATCCATTCGGCGAAGTATTTATCGAAGTCCCAATCCGGCCCACGTAGCCGGTTGTTGGGATCGCGATAAAACTCTGGTTCGTTGCCGATCTGGAAAAAGAGCAGCCTTGATCCAAGGGTTTTCGCCACGTAGGAAGCTTCTTCCGCATCTCTGGCCGGCGTTCCCGTTCCCAAGTTCAATCCGTAGATGACCTGCCATTCCGTTGCGTCAAGAAAACCCGCGAGCCGATTGATGGCCACCGGCTCGACCGCCGTAATGCTCTGCGGCATCCAATTGTCGTCACTATGGGCTGACGCCGGCATTTCCGGGGGACGATCGGAGGGTTTAGCTTTCCACCAACAGAATTCACTCGAATTGCCCCCGATTCGCAGAACACCAGAAGGGTTAAGAGCTCGAAATAGGGAGATCAGCTCCGGATTATCAGCCGCGAAAAAGTCCGGATCGGCCAACTGCGATGTCTCGTAACTCAATCCGACATAATTAAGTGGTATCGCTTTCGAAGCGGCCGCGCCAAGGGACAGAGTTACCCGAGCTCCGTTCTCGGATGCTATCGCGGGCAGCGTTTTCAAAGCAGCAAGAGCACAAAGCGATGCGATCAGACTCCGGCGAGTGGGTCCTGGTTTTCGATCGGATAGCTGGCATTTCGCGATATAGTCTGTCTGTGCCAAATACTTAATCATTGCAATCCTCAATGTCTTCCCGTCATGCATCTGCAAGTCCGAAAGCTTGTGCGGTTCTATGACGCCAGTGCTCAGGCTTGTCCACCCGGACGAAAGCTATCGGAAAGGGCATGGTCGGGCGCAACTGGATCACCAGCCCACACCTTCTTCGATGTCCACGGTTGCGGCGGTCCAGCCCAAAAAGGGTCGGTGCCGGGTAGCCCAAGCGGGAGCCACGCGACGGAGCAAAGATAGCAACTTCCGGTGGAGATATATGCCTCTGCGATTTCAGGCTGGTGGCCGTAGAAACCAACTTGAAGCCAGCCGTTTTCATCAAAGGTTCCTGGCACATCGATCATCCGGCGCATCACGGCGGTTAGCCCGCTGCGCACCTGTGGGGGCGCAACATTTTCTGGCAATTGTTTTCGTAAGGCGATCTCCGCAAGGAGGTGAAATGCGCCGAAGCGGTAGCAAAGAGATCGTCCGACCGGAGGAAACGAGCCATCGGGACCGATTAGTCTTTCTTGAATCGCCGCGTAGCGCTGTGCCCGCCGATTCATCTCCGGTTGCAGCGAGCACCATGAAGAGGATGCATCCGAGAGCACGTCGAGGATATTCAGCAGCATGGGCTGAATGACGAAACTGTTGTAGTAGTCGAAATGCAGTTCCGGTCCATCACCGTAGAGACCGTCGCCTTTGTACCAGGTGGTGACGGTGCGAATCGCGTAATCGACACGCATCGGATCCCACCACGCGCCCATGATCGACAGAGCGGCTTCAATCGTAGCTGGAAAGAGCAGCCAGTTATTGTAAAGCGGGGTGATTTTTCGCGACGATTGCAGCGCCGCGATGGTGTTGCGCTGCACTCGGGCATCCAGTTTCTTCCACAATTCATTTGGTGCGCGCAGGATTGCCAGGGCTAGAAAAGCCGTGTCCACAACAGGCTGGCTGCCTTTTGAGAAATTCATGAAATCCGGCGACGCGGGATCCGTGGCCGCATCGATCGCCTTACGCGCCAGATCCGTGTATTGAGTTCTGAGAGCACCTTCCGCGCCATCGGCCGGTCCCGATTCAAGCCAGGGAGCGATGCCGGTGAGAAGGCGTCCCAAGGCTTCGAGATGGGCGAATTGACGCCTCTCCTGCACGTTGCCGTGCGGAGCTTCGACGGGCATTGTTTCTTTAAGCTTTCGTTCGCTTAGCGCGCTGAGAACCGGACGGGCGATTTTGGTCAGCAACCGAACCCAGTATGCGCGATCGTCCGCTCCCGAGGATGCGGGGAGTGCGCGAGAAGACGCGTCAAAGAATGACAACGTTCCCAAGGTTGCGCCGGTCTGCAAAAAACTTCTTCTGTCCATTGCGAAGGTCGCTCTCATTGCCGGAAGTGCCGACCAATCTGGCGTGAGCTGTAAAAAAAGACAAACGGGCTACACGGCGCAGGGCATGACGCACAAAAATGGAGATTTGATGTTGAGGGTTAGGGGGCCGTCCCGATGAATTGAGGACGGCCCCGTGGATTGTGGTTAATTCGATTGGTCTATTAGAAGTTAACTCGACCCGAGAAGCGCAGTTCGCGGTTGGAGTTTGCTGTGGAGCCCGTGATTTTACCGAAAGAACCACTGGTTACGCTGGTCGTCGGATTGCTAAGTTGCGGCGTGTTGGTCAGGTTCAAAGCCTCGCCGCGGAAGACAAGGACGAAGCGCTCGGTGATGTTGAAGCTCCGGGCCACGCTGAGGCTGGGATTGGTGATACCAGGCCCGCGCACCGAGTTTCTTCCCGCCGTTCCGAAGCGGCAAAGAGAGACATTCGTTGTGGCGTTACAGAACGATCCGCCGTTATTGGTTTTTTCCACCGCCAATGGATCGGCGAAATCCGCAACGTTGAAGTAAGGGTGGGTAGCGTTGTGGCCGCCAAGAATCACATTCGACCTGGAGGTCTGATCGGCGAATTCCGTGCTGCCGGAAGTGCTCGGCCCAAGAGCGTTTCCGCTGCCGGTAATCGTCATGGGAGTTCCGCTCTCGCGGCTGAAAGATCCGGTGAAAGACCAGCCTCCCAGGACATATCCCGCCGGGCCGTTTTGCAGGAACGCCTGCCCCTTTCCGAAAGGAAGCGAATAGCTCCCAAAGATCTGGAGGTCGTGCGTCCGATCGATATCGGATACTCCGTGATTGAGTTTCCAATAGGGATTCGACATCGCGACCAGCAAGTTCGACTCGCCATCGGAGTTGCCACCGTAGTCGTTGATCCCGCGCGACCACGTATAGTTCACCGCGATGCTGTTGTTGCCCGCGAAGATCTTCTTTCCCTGGAGTTGGAGGCCGTTGTAGTTGCCCGTCCCATCCGGTATCTCGGAAGTGATACCGGCCGTGATGCCGTACAACGCAGCCAGGGGTTCCTGGGCCTGAGTTTGGCCCGGCGCCTGGTTGGCATTGATGTTGATGCCGGGAACTTCGCGCCTGGTTTGTTCGCCGACGTAGGTCGCGTTCGCTATAAATTGATAGGGAAATTCGTGCTGCAACGCCAAATTGTAGCTTTCATAGTACCCGCGGCGGTAGTTCATGGGCAGCGTAGTCGCTCCCAGGCTGCCCTTGGGCGTGCCCAGGGCGCCGAGAAGGACGGTGGGGGAGCTTTGGCTGAGGGTTGGCGCTGTCAACGACGGAATTCCAGTCGACAAGGTTAGCTGCGTTCCGTTGACATAGGGCGAAAGATACGAGGTGTTTCCCGTGATCGTTTGCGAGACCACCGACGGATAGGTCGTGAGTACGTTGCGGAAACTGTCGGGGTTGGTGGACAAGCCAAAGCCCGTGCGAATCACGGTCTTCGAGTCCAAGCGGTAGGCTAATCCAAGCCGCGGTACAACCATGCCTTTTCCCGCGCTGACTTCGTCGGACGAGGGCACGCCGGAGGCTTTCTCAATGACCAGATTTCCATCGGCGGGGTTGAAGATGTCCATGCCGCCATGGTCGCGGGTGATCATCGGGTAGTACTCGTAGCGTATGCCGTAGGTGACGGTGAGCTTGGGAGTGGCCTGCCACTGATCCTGGGCATAGAAGGCCCATACGCTCTCGCGCGATGAGGCAGGATTCAGGTATTGCGTGTCCTTTTGCGCCTGGGCGGGTAGACCGAGCAGAAATTCCGCCCAGGTATTGAATACGCTCGCACCCTCCGCTCCGCCGTTGGTGGTGAGATTGCCCGTGAACTGGAATCCGCCGCGAGGGCCGTAGGTGTTCTGGGGCTGGAAGTGGTTAATGGCGAAACGGTCGAACTCGAGGCCGTAGCGGGTCGAGTGCTTGCCTTTGATCCAGGTCAGATTCGCAGCCGAAACATAGGTGTTGTCACGGAACTCGAACGGGTTGGAGCGGTTCTGGTTGCCCAGGTTCGACATGTTGCTCATTTGGAAATTGGGCTGTCCACCGCAGAGGCTGCATGTGCCGTTGGTGCCGGGAATGTTGAAGTACGAGGTACCCCACGCGGTTCCGATGTCGGTGTTCTTGGCGGACATGCCCTGACGCAGGTAACCGACGTTGGCGTCCAGCAGCAGGTTCGAACGGAAGGTATACGTACCGCCAACGCCGATTGACTGAATGATGCTGGGTGCGTTGCCAGGCTGTCCGCCGTCCCAGGTGGTGCCACCCGCCTGACCTAGTTCCTGCGGATCGAAGAGGTTGGTTTTCTGAATGCCGTAGCGCGCGAAGAGCGTGCTCTTGCTGGAGAGGTTGAAATCGACGCGGGAATCGATGTTGTCGCGCGTGTACTGACCGTCCGCAGAGCCGTAGAAATCGTTGGCGATTCCCGCGGTGGAGGTCAGTTGGGTCAAATTCTGGTTGGGCAGATCGGCGTTGCTGTTGGCCTGGAGCAGCTTGATCATCTGCGTGGCGGCATAGGAGAATCGGCCTGAGGGAATGACATTGTTCGAGAACGCCGTGCAGGACGTGCCGCTCGCGTTGCAGGTCGCCGGATCGTAGATCGCAATGGCGTTGCCTTTGCTGTCAGTGACGCCAGTGAAGATGCCCGCGAGCATGTTCGCCGACGGCACGGTCGTGGTTCCGCTCAACGCCTGCGCGCGGCGGGTGCGTTCCCAGTTCGCGAAGTAAAACGCCTTGTTCTTCCGGATCGGGCCGCCGAAGTTGGCGCCAAACTGATTCATGATGTATTTGGGCAATGGAGCCCCGACCGCCGTGAAGTAGGGCTTGGCCATCAGGGCGCTGATCATGTTGTATTCCCACGCCGAGCCGTGGTATTGATTGGTCCCCGATTTCGTGGTGACGTTGATTGCGGCGCCGGAAGCGAATCCCTGCTCGGGATTCATGCTGTTGCTCACCACGTTCACGCTGGCGATGGCGTCGAGCGACGGAGTGTATGCAGTAATCTCAGGCAGCCAGGGATAGATATCGCTCACTCCGTCAATGCGGGTGAAGTTGTTGCTGCCCGACATGCCATTGGCATTGAAGATCATGGTCTGCGCCGGATTGCCCGATTCGGAATGGGTCGGCGCCGGCGGCGAGAAACCCGGGATGAGCAGAAACAGGCTTTGGAAATTGCGCTCGTTCACTCCCGCGGTCGTAATCAGGTTCTGCACTTGCGCGGTTTCCAGCTCGGAGGTTGGAGTGGCGTTGTCGGTCTGGAGATCGGGAGGCGCGGCGGTCACCGTGACCGTCTGCCCCACGGAGGCCGGCTTGAGCTCGGCATCAAAACGAAACTCGGCATTCGCCTGGAGGACAATGCCTTTCGACGTCTCTTTGGCGAATCTGTTGGCGGTGACGGATACCTCATACGCGCCGGGCTCGAGGTCCGAAAGACGATAGCTGCCGGTATTATCCGTCGTGGCCGTCTTTGCGATTCCAGTTCCGGAATTGGTGGCCACCACGGTGGCGCCTGTAATTGCTGCGCCGGTGGAATCGGTCACGTTACCCAGCAGTGTGCCGTAGAGCACCTGCGCCTGGGCCGATTGTGGAGCCCACATCGTAAGCAGGCCCACGCAGAGCAACGCGAATAAAACACGCCGGGAACGTACCCGCGGCGACAAACATCTTCTTTCATAACCAGTCTGTTGCGCCATAGCCAATTCTCCTCTGCCGATCTTGCCGGCAGTGCTTGTTGGTGTTGATGAATGCAGTCATCGCCAGAATGGTGTTCTGGCCGATCCGCACAGTTCAGATCCCGGGATCCGCCGGTTCGAACGACGTTGGCAGGTGCCTGGGCTTAGGCTCATGTCCACGGGCATTCTCGCTGTCAACTCGGGATTCGCCCTTGGGAAAAGAATCCATGATCGCAAGAATGCAAGATTTGTCGTTGCCACTATGCCGTCGCGCTCCATTTCAAAATGAAAGTTCGCCATGCGAATTAAACAGGCGAGACTTTATCCAATTCCGGCGAGATTGTCAACCATTCCTTTCCTCCGTACTTGCGTGTTGTGGACGATAAATTGCATGTTTGATGAATGTTACATAAGGATAAGGCTTGGCTTTCATGTTTCTTTGCATGCCGAATAAAATAGGACACCCGAGCCGTATCGGCCGGCTTTCAAAAGCACAAGCTCTCTCCCACCGGAAGAAGACGTTTACAGGCGCGCCCAACAAACCTATCCGCTTAAAGCGCATCCCGATTCGGTTACGGAAACGCAATTGCTCGCAAAATGTTTGCAGCCGCACTGTCAGTGTTTTTGCGATCTCAAAACGCGATAACGAGTGGGCTGGCTAACGCGTGGGACTGTGCGCGGCGGACGAAGCGATTGACAAGTGGCATACGGTAGCGAGTCTTCAATTCATCTAAATTATTGATTTTAAAAGATGATTTTGGGCTTGTAACAAGGAGGTTGTGAGTTGTAACATCTGTCGTGCAAAACCCGAAGAGCTTTTAGCACGCCCATGATGACTGTCGCTGCAACTCGCCGGCACTGGGATCCAGTCTCCGAACATGACCGTTTGGAGGTTAAGGAGGAGCTCGAAAGGATTCTGGCAAGCACTCCGTTTCAGAACAGCCGGCGCTATCCCGCTCTCCTGCGCTATGTGGTTGAGAGGGCGCTTTCTGGGAGGTGTGACGACCTCAAAGAGCGAACCCTTGGAGTCGAAGTCTTCCATCGCGCAGTCGATTACGATACCAACGAAGATCCAGTGGTACGATTCAGCGCCGGTGAGGTTCGTCGCCGAATTGCGCAGTTCTATCAAGAAAATGGTAGACATAGTCCCATCGAGATTGGCTTGCCGCTTGGGACCTATGTGCCACAGTTCTCCCGCGTCGCGTCGCAGGAGGAACGTGTATCGGCGCTGCATGATGGGGCAGCAATGGCAACCGAGGCGAATGACGCTTTCGAACACGATCCGTCGTCCCCGGTTCACACCGCTGGTCTTCCACAAGACCACTCACACCTAAGCCGGTCATTCTTTCGGGGTGGCTTTCTATCTGGCTTGCTCGTCGGTGCGCTTGTTGCGGCCGCTGATTGGAGTTTTTCTCCTTCCAGACGTTTCCTGGCGCCACGGAAGGACTTCCATCATGGAAGTGTGGGGACCACTCGTGAATAACCCTGGCACGGTGCTTATCAGCGTCGGTCGAACCCACGTCGAAGACAATGAACCCCCTGAGCCGCTGAACGCCACCATAGAGCAACACATTCTGCGACCGGGGGCTCGTATTTCTCTTTCCTCAGTCCAGGCGATATCTCAAGTGGCGGGATTTCTTGAGACGCAGCGCAAACAGTTCCGCGTGCGTGAGGCATATTCAAATAGCCTTCAGGATTTTCACCGGCTTCCGATCGTGCTGATTTCCGGATACAACAATCCCTGGACCCTGCGTCTGCTCGCGCCGCTCCGTTTCCATTTTGAACAGGCGGGAAGCCTTCACTATATTGTTGATGGCCAGCATCCGGAACGCCACGACTGGAGTGTTGACTTTGACACGCCATATGCTCGGCAGACGGAGGACTACGCAATCGTAGCGCGCTTTTATAACGCTACGACGGATGGGCCCGTAATAGTTGTCGCAGGGATCGGCTCGAATGGATCTCAAGCTGCGGGCGAGTACATCGTCTCACCCGAGGCCCTGCAATCTCTCGCCCGGTCTGCCCCTGGCGGCACACTCAACCAGAATTTCGAGGCGGTTCTGAAGGTTGAGGTGGTCGCAGGAAACAGCGGCGCCGTAACCGTGGTAGCGACGCAATTCTGGTAATCTCCATTTGAAATGAAGTGAAAATGATTGCCCTTGATTGAATGGCGTACAGCAAGAAGCGCGATCCTTGTTCTTCCTTGGCTCATATGTGAATGCAAGGGGATAAAGACCGCAACGGCGACAACATTGACCGTGATCAGGGGGATTCCGGGATCCTCTGTAGTTGCCTTGGCGCGCCGCCATGCCGGACCGGAACGATTCGGCAGGATCAGCGATGGATGGTGCGCACGGTTACGATCTGGATGGAGACTGGCGCACCGGCGATTGCCTGCGCCCGAATCAATGCTTCGAAATATGGTGAGTGCTGGGAGTCGCCATGATTGGCCAGCGCTCGTTCAAGTTGCGCGCGATCGTCGGGGTTGGCCAGGAGCTCGCCCAGCGCCTCGGTACCCTCTTGCCGCAGGCCCTGAAGAATGAGGACACTTCCCTGCCCCATGCCGCCTGGAAGCAGCGAGATGGTGGCGTAGTCCTGGCCACCGGCGCCAGTCTGAGCCAAACCCTGATAGACGTTCAGTTCACCGGGCAGAGGCTTCTTGTTGAGGAAATACATCTTGCCGCCTATACCGTCTTCTACCTCCTGGAAATTGAGCTGGTTTGCGAACAACGATACCCAGGGATTGGAAGTTGGGCTGCCCACAAACACATAGTTTCCCCGTTCCAGATCGCGCCGGTCAAGATCGCGCGCCGAGGTGAGGACCAGCTGTGTGTCAAGGGGTCCGGCGAGTTTCTTCAGGCTCGAATATACGGTCAGATCCGCAAACGAAGTGAGCTGCGAATCCGAAATGTAGTTCAGCAGGCGGGAAAAATTGGCATCGAGGTGCGGGGGAATCATGCTTTCGCGAAATCCGGGCCGCAGATACTGGTCGAGGGTGATTTCCTGATTGCCGAGTTGGCGCAGCATGGTGCTGCTGTCGGAGACTACGATTCTGGTCTGCCGGTCCGGTTGGATCACAGCGTTCAGGGGCCAGGATATAGGGATGGGAGCGGCGATCCGAGCCGCGCGATACCAGCCAAAAGCACAGACGATTGCCGCCGTTATCGCGGCCCAGAACAGCACTTCCCGCATCGCGAATCGCCAGGTCTTCTTGCTCGCGGCCGGCGCAGCCGAAACCGGTGGAGCGAGCGGCTTCGCCTCCGGCTCCGAACTTTGAAACTCCAGCAGGTAAGAACCTTTGGGAATGTCCAGGCGCTGAACTTCGTGACGGCCTTCCTGGTCGAAATACTCATGCAGGCGGAGCCGGAGCTGGCGCATGTGTACCCTAACTGCGCTGTCCTCGGCCGGACTGTAGCCGGCGGGCTTGCCAAAGACCGCCTCACCGATCTGGCGCTCGGTAAGAGCTTCAACCTTGCCCAGAATCGAATACTCCGCGAGGTAAGAGAGCAGGGCGTGCAGGTTAGGGGATTTTTGGAAGGGGGCCGAGTGAAGAATGCGCTCCACGAGCAACCAACGCGGATCGGACCGGAGATCCTGATCGGGTGTGACGACCAGGTGGGGCTGATCTCGCCTAAGCTCGGTGGACTGCATATCGGCACTCATTATATATGGCCGCGAATTGAAGGCGACAGCCCCGAGGGGCCGCCGCGTCCCGTGCATCGCCGAATTACATGATTTTTAACAGTCAGAAATCGGCCGCGAAGGGCCATCCCGAGCGATTTAGATCAGACTCAAAGGCCCAGTCTGAGGTCTCATCTTGCTCAAGAGCTTGACGCACAAGGCGAAAACAATGATTTCACCTTGTTTTTCGGGGGTTAAGCCCTTGGCAGAGACGCTATGGATGCCGAAACTCGCAGGTGGTCAGAAAACCATCTCCTCGGGGGCGTGAATGTTCATCGAGCTTCGGTGAATCTAGACGTCGGGCCTGAAACGAAAACGCTTAACTTGCTATGGAGGCAAGGCAAATGACTTACGCAGGAAAATTTCTAGCGGGCGCCAGTAGCGCGCCAAGAAATGTGCGATTCGCTCTATGGATGTGGGTGCTGCTTTTTGCGATTGCAGGCCCCGCTTTTCAAAAGGCATATGGACAGACAACCGGACTTACCGGCACTGTGTCCGATCCCTCGGGAGCGGTAGTTCCAGGTGCTCAGGTCGCGTTCACGAACGAGGCCACCGGCATCACCACGCAATTTGCTACCCTGTCGGACGGTGTGTACAACGTTCAACTCGCAGCGGGAACCTACGACATCGCGGTGAAAGCCACAGGCTTCGAGAAGTTTGTTGCCACCCATGTAGCTGTAGAAGTGGGCGCGACCCCGACCTTCAATATGAAGTTGAAGGTGGGCTCCAGCAGCGAGACCGTGCAGGTCACTTCCGAAGGAGCCTTGGAACTCGACACGACGAACCCTCAGCTTGACTCCATACTGCCCTCGGTGGAAGTGACTGACCTGCCTCTTCTGATCAACGGCTATATGCGCCAGATCACCAGCTTCGCCACGCTTGCCCCCGGCGTCCGGTCCGGTTCGTACGGCACGGTGACGGTGGAAGGCGGCGCGCCCAGCCAGATCAACTCTTCCGGCAACTATTACAACGGCCTGCAGATCGACACGGCCTCAAACGCCAATTCGAATCCACCGTACGAGATGGTGGACCAGTTCCGCGTCATCCGCAATCTGTTTTCGGCTCGTTACGGCATGGTCCAGGGTGCGGTCGATTACGGCATGCGTGAAGGCACCAACAAGTTGCACGGCGATGGCTTTCTCATCGACCGCAACCAGTTCTTTGACTCGGATGGCTTCTTCCCCGTTTACAACGGTCAGGGCAAACCGATCCCGCCGGCAAATATCCAAACCGAATGGGGCGCCACTGTCGGCGGTCCCGTGGTTCTGCCTAAGCTCTACAACGGGCACAACAAGACCTTCTTCCTCTTCAGCTTCGATGTTTACAGCTGGAAGCAGGGTCAGACGGCCTACGGCTCAGTTCCAACAACGGCCGAGGTTGGCGGCGACTTCACCAAATTCGTCAACTCCAACGGCGTACAGATTCCGATTTACGATCCGCAGACCGGCCAGCAGTTCATGGGATGCGGCGGCACTCAGCCCAACGTCATTTGTCCCAGCCGCATCGACCCGCTGTCGAAGACGCTTCTACAGTACATTCCCGCTCCCACCCCCGGCGTGACGGGCACCAACTACGGCCTGCAGAACAACGAGGCCCCGGCGATCCCATCCCTCACCATCCAAAACAAGGCATGGGGCGTCACAATTGATCATCAGCTCTCGCAGAACCAAAGCATCTCCTTCACATGGTGGCGCAGCGGTTACCTCCAGCCCCAGATAGAGACGGGGACCTCCGCCGAGCCCGCTATCGTGCCGGCCAACAACCCCCTCAGCGGCGTGGAAAATCTGACCGACAATGCCAACGTCTGGCTGGGGAATTACACCCGGACCATGACGCCAAACCTGGTCATGACGGCAGGGATCGCGGCGCAGGATAAGTGGCAGAACAATGTGAACTCCAACACCGGCGTCACCTTTGCCGGCATCACGGGTGGCACCACCATGCCTCACATCAGCTTCAACGGGCAGGAAGCGCCTACCGGCTTCGGCAATAGCAACAGCAACATCGTCCTCTACCACGTCAACAATCTCGGCTGGAACCTGTTCAACAACTGGATGTGGAACAAGGGCCGTCACGCCATCAACATTGGCGGCGAATTCCACCATTACTACGCGAACGACCTCAGCAATTACAGCGGCGGGCAGTTTAGCTTCAGCCAGGCCGAAACCTCCATTCCCAACACTGCCAATACCAACTTCTCGCAATACGGCAGCTCGTTCGCCAGCTTCCTGCTGGGCCTGCCCGACTCTGCCGCCCGGTCATCGTCCAACACTACGGCCATCAACACCCAGTCTTACTCCGCGTACCTCCAGGACGACGTCAAGGTCACGCACAAGCTGACCGTGAACCTCGGCCTGCGCTACGACCTGATGTTGCCCTATACCATGGCCCAGAACAACAACGTGTTCCTGAATGCAACGACCCCCAACCCTTCAGCCGGCAACATACCGGGCGCTGCCACAGCATACGGCACCTGCGCGGGTTGCGCAGGCTATAACCAGATCGGTTATCACGGTCTATACTTTGGCCCGCGCGTGGGCTTCGCCTACAACCTCGACAACAAAACCGTGATTCAGGGTGGATATACCATCACCTACCTGGGTTACGGCGGCGCTTACGGACAGGGCGAGGGCGCTTACGGCTCCCCCAACAGCATGGCCGGATTGCTGGGCGGCAGTTACACCCTCAGCTCTACCGGCGGCTATCAGTCTGCCTACGGCCAATGGAGCAACCCCGCCACCTCAGCGGCAGTTCCGATTCCTACCGTGAATCCCACGCCCTTCAGCCCAAGCCTGGGCATCGCCCAAACCATCTACTCTCTCGATTACTCTCATAACGGCGAAGGGGCCCACCTGCAAATGTGGAGCCTGAGCTTTCAGCGCCAGCTTCCCTGGCACACAATGCTGACCATCGACTATACCGGTAACCGGGTTACGCACTTGTCGGGCTCTAACATCAACCCAATCGAACAGGCAAACCCGTCGATTCTTGCGTACGGTGGACTGCTCGCAGATAACATCACTTCATCGGCAGCAATAGCGGCTGGGTTTACGCAGCCCTACTCAGGGTTTGCCACTCAATTCGGCAAGAGCGCCACTGTCAACCAAGCGCTCAAGCCGTTTCCGCAATACTCCGCCGTGACACGGGCGTGGGATCAGGGCGGCACCACGTACTTCAGCGCCTTCCAGTTCCAGGCCGACAAGCACCTGTCAAACAACATCAACTTCCTGGCCAACATTGAGCTGCCCAGGCTCTACGACAACCTGACCACGGCGGTGAACAAATACAATCCGCAGCAGATGTGGGCACTGGATACGACCGGCTCGTTTGAAAGCAAAGCCGCCATCCTCTATGAGCTTCCCATCGGCCAGGGCCAGCGCTGGCTCAACAACGGCGCCGTCGGCAAGTACATCGGTGGTTGGCAGGTGTCCGGGATCCTCACCTATAACAACTCTCAGCCGCTCAATATCACGCAGTCGGGTGAGAGCTTTATGAACGGCACCAACTACCCCAATATCAACCCTAATGCCCCGATGTGGTCCGGCAACTATAACCAGATCACGAGTTTCTTTGAAGGTAAGTCGGCGACCGCGCCGTACCTGTTCAACACCGCCGCCTACGCCAACACCGGCAGTCAGTATGTGCTGGGCAACGCCAACCGCAACTACCCCGCGGTTCGCGGCCCCTGGTACCCGTCGGAAAACCTGAGCGCCAAGAAGGTGTTCCATTTCACAGAGGGGATCTCGATGACTCTGCGCATGGACTACTTCAACGCGTTGAACCGGGTGCAGGCGCCGTTCCCGACCACCTCACTTGGCAGCTCCAACTTCGGCCAGGTCACAACCAAGTTCTCGCCTGCCAATCGTCAGGGACAGGCAGAGGCCACCTTTAACTTCTAGGTCGAATGCTGAATGCTCAATGGGCGGCGGCGGTTTTCGTGAGCCGCCGCCCGGTTGAGCCGTCGCTTGGCCGGGTGAGATTAAAACCGACAAAGCAACTTGAACACAGTGATCATGCGGGCGTCACCGAAGAGCCTGCTCATGAAATGCCCTTCGTGCGCCCTTTGAGAACGCCGAGGAGCATGCGATGAAACGAGGAGTGAGTCATTTGTCGATTCGTGGGATTCAGCGCCGCATGCTCAGTTGCGGCTTACTCGCAGCAGCGATGTTAGCCGGGCTCGTCGCAACAGCGAGCGCACAAAGCGGAGCCAGCCAACCTGATGTCATGCCGTCAGGCCAGTACATCACGCCACTGGCTCCCACGGGTGCAACTTTCTCAAAACTGAATCCGGGGCTCAAAGATTTCCCGAGCTATACGGTGGGCCAGGCCGTCAAAACTGTGATCAGCCCCGACGGAAATACGTTGCTCATTCTCACCAGCGGCTTCAATCGCCTCAACGACGATCAAGGGCGCCGGGCCGATGCCGATTCCAACGAATACGTGTTCGTCTTCGATGTGGCTCATGGCAGTCTTCGCCAGGCGCAGGTATTGCAAATGCCGAATACGTTCTTCGGCCTCGCCTTCTCGCCCGACGGCAATCGGTTTTACGTCTCCGGTGGGGTGGACGACAACATCCATGTGTTTGCGCGCGGCAACGGCGTATGGGCCGAATCCGGCGCACCGGTCACGCTGGGCCACAAGTCCGGCACCGGATTTCACCAGAAGCCGATGGTCGCGAACCTGGCTGTAACCGCCAATGGCAG
>Ga0302277_1001035_pt1 | contig 21098 bp, 21 predicted proteins | sample III_Bog_N3_1_FD_198759 | JGI IMG/M metagenome (GOLD analysis project Ga0302277, IMG submission 198759) | Peat permafrost microbial communities from Stordalen Mire near Abisko, Sweden - III_Bog_N3_1 | ecosystem: Environmental > Terrestrial > Soil > Wetlands > Peat | place: Sweden: Abisko... | reverse complement strand
GGTTCCTCGACGTTTGTAATGGGTAAAGGGGTTTGAAATGGGTGTGACGGTGGGTATAATTTCGGGCAACTATGATACCCGAAAAGATGTTTCATTCGATTTTGGCGCTGGGCGAAGGCTGGCGAATCCAGCAGGTGAATTATGTTGCGAAGGAGAGCAAGGTGCTGATCCAAGTGGAGGAGACGCCAGCGGTGTGGAAATCGGAGAGCTGTCCGCACTGCCAGGGCCAAACGGTCAGGGGTTACGACCATGCCCCGGAGCGGCGCTGGCGACATCTCAATGTGTGCCAGCTGCAATCGGAAATCGTCTGCGCGTTGCCGCGGGGCGAATGCCAGGCATGTCATAAAGTTTACACGGTGCGCGCGCCCTGGGAGGGACGCTCGCGCGGGTTGACCCAGGAGTTTGAAGCCTTTGCGCTGACGCTGATGCGGGAGATGCCTGTCAGCAAAGCCGGAGAGATTCTGGGCGAGACCGACCAGAAACTGTGGCGAGCGCTCTTTGCGCACGTGGACGCGGCGTGGACGGAGTTGAGTTGGGAAAACGTGGTCTGGGTGGGAGCCGACGAGATGAACCGCAAGAAGGGTCACAATTATCTGACGGTGTTTGTGGACTTGGCCGCCAAGCGGGTGTTGCTGGCGGTGGAGGGTAAGGACGCCGGCGTCTGGGAACGCTTTGCCGAGCAATTGGTTAAGCACAATGGGCATCCCAAGGCGATCACCCAAATTGCCATCGATATGAGTCCGGCCTACATCAAGGGCGTCCGCGAAAACTTCGGCAACGCCGTGGTGGTGTATGACAAGTTTCACGTGGTGAGCCAGGTGACCAAGGCGGTGGAAGAGGTGCGGCGCAAGGAAGCGCGGCAGGATGCGGGGGCACGGGCGCAGTTGGAAAAGACCAGCTGGTTGTGGCGCAAAAATCCCGACGGCTGGACGACCGGAGAACAGGCGCGCTGGGAGCAATTGAAGGACAAGCCGTTGGTCACGGGTCTGGCGTATGCGATGCGGCTGGAGTTGCAGCGGGCGTATGCGGCGGGCACGGCCGCCGTGGCGCGGAGCCGGTTTAGGAAATGGTGTCAATGGGTGCGGACGGAAGCCGCGGCGCTGGCCAACGGGCTGCTGGAGCCGATGCGCCAGGCCGCCGGGATGGTGGAGCGGCATTTGGAAGGAATCCTGGGACATTGGAAGCAGGGGTTGACGACGGCGTTTCTAGAAGGGCTCAACAGTTTGTTCTCGGCGACCAAGCGCAAGGCGCGTGGTTATCGCTCCACGGAGTATCAGACCGCCATGCTCTACTTCGTCGCGGGCAAGTTAGAGGTTCCCTATTATGGCTGATTACCCATTACGAACGTCGAAGAACCCTTTTTGATGACGGAGATAACCTTTTCCGTGACGCCGATAACTAAAGAAATGACGCCGATAGTTATCGGAACGACCAAAACCTGAAGAATTATTGCCAAAATCGTTCAAAATCTTCTAAAACTAACTGATCCGCCCCCAAATCCGGGTAAAACCATGGCCGGAGACCCCAAAAAGCCGGTGGGAAAATCTTGCCGGGTTCATCTGGAGGACTGGTGCGTAGGCGGCGGAGTATGTAGGACTTGATTCTCTGTAAAACCAGTAATGCAAATGGATCGAGCTCCGTACGGGCGACATTATCCGAAAATAGCCATGTCATTTATGACTGGGTATATGGTCCGGCAGTGTGCGAGTCCCGTCAGGGACTTTGCGGTATGCGCTCGATAAATCCCAGAGCTAAAGCTCTGGGCTATTGTCAAAGACTACGCCCCACCGCAGCTCGTTCGCGACCCAGCCGGGGCCGAAAACGTTTTCATGGCGGCTGCAACTGTAACGCCGCCCACCCCGGCGACAAGCCCGTTTTGTCAACCACCGGAGTGTGCCCGGTTACTGATAGGAAATTGCTTTTCATTCGGGCTCATTTAATTGACGCTGCGCGGGTAAAAAACGGCGCTTGGACTCAAACAATGCAATAAAACCGCCCGCAAACAAAGCGAGCGTCGTCGGCTCTGGAACTGGATCGATTGCGCCTATGGCTGTGCCGGTTGGATAATTAAACTGAACATACCACAGACCTGCCCAAATGCTGGACGCTTGACTGTCAGTAAGCTGCAAACTTTCACTAACCGAATAACTCACATAAGGTGGATAATTTCCAAATCCTGGAATTCCAACTATCATCGTGTTTGTTTGGGGTGCAAGAGGTCGGGAGTTCAAATCTCCCCGCCCCGACCATTTTAATACTGCGGTAAATACAGGCGAAAATGAAGTTTCAGCCGGTTGCAGAAACAAGGCCGATTTATCTAGCCGCACAGATAGCGCACAGAAACCGCCCGAATCCGGGGCCAAGTCCATGAGATTCCCGGTCATCATCCGTCATCGCAAAGCCGAGGCCAAAATCTACGGCAAGAGCAAAAACTATCCCTTCTACCGGGTTGCCGCTTATGTGGGCGGCAAGCGCCGCATGGCCAGCTACGGCACCTATTCCGAGGCCAAAGACGCCGCCGACAACTTGGTGCGTGACATCGCCAACGGCTCGCAAGCCGCCGCCTTGACCGCCGGGCAGGCCAACGATGCGTTGGCCGCACTCGAACGTCTGGACGGCCTTTATCGGGACACCGGACGGCGCGTGTCCCTCATGGCCGTCGCCAGCGAATACGCCGAGGCCGCCCGGAAACTCAACGGGCACACGCTGGGCGAGGCCGTGGTCGGCTTCCTCTCCACCGTGGCCATGATCAAGCGGGTGGATCTGACCACAGCCATTGAGCAGTTCATCGAAAGCCGGAAATTAAAGACCGTCGCAAAAGACGGCAAACGTCCGCAACTGTCGTCCGGCTGGCATTACATCATCGCCATGTGGCTGCGTGAATTTGCGAAGACCTTCCCCGGCCATGCGGTTTGCGATTTGAACCGGGAACACCTGACCGCCTACGTCAACGGACACGGCGAAGTCTCGGCCCGGACGCGGAACGGCCGGCGGAACGCGGTGAAGATGTTCCTTAAATGGTGCGTCGAGCGCGACTACCTGACTGCGAATCACCGCCTGCTGATAGCCGACGGCATGGCCAAAGAAGTGGAGGATTTCGGCGACGTGGAGTTTTACACGCCCAAGGAGCTGCGCATCCTACTCGACACCGCCAGCCAGCGAGCCGGGTTCCGCAGCCTGTTTCCGGTTATTACGCTGGGCGGATTGGCGGGATTGAGATTGCAGGAAATTGTGCGTCTGACCTGGGCGGACGTTTGGCGCGTGCCGGGGCATATTGAAATCACGGCGGGCAAAGCCAAAACGAGACAGCGCCGCCTTGTGGAAATCTGTCCCGCGCTGGCGCAATGGCTGGAATCATTCTGCGGCAGTGACGGCAATGTCTGGGCTGGCACGTTGGACGGTTTTCACGACCTGTTTGGCGATCTGCGCGACGAATTGGGAATCCCGGCGCGGCGCAACGGGTTGAGGCACGCCTTTTGCACCTACCATTTCGCGTTGCACGCCAACGAGAATTTGACCGCCGCACTGGCCGGCAACTCACCCGCGATGATTCACGCGCACTACAAGGGGCTGGCGACAAAAGCCGAGGCGGAAAAATGGTTCAACGTCATGCCGCCGAAGTCTGCGAAAAATGCCATTCCTTTGAATGTCGCCATCGAGTGAAATCTGTTATGAAACTGGAAAACGTGCCTTTAATTAAAGTTCCGTTCACCCCCAAAGACAGCCCGAAACATTTTCTGATTCAGATTCCGGCGAACATCCTTTTCGATATTCAAAATCTTGGTGATGACGAATGGTGCGACATTGCCAAGTCCGTGACAGAATCTTGGAAGCGGGCGCACGAGGAATTGGAAATCGCAAAGGATGTGCCAATACGTCAGTTCCTTGAAGCGCAACGCAAATTCAGCCCCTCAATTTCAGACCAATATGATGACTTCATCACCGAACTTTTGAAAGCGGGTGAATGTTGGAGCGACAGGAAAATCAAAGACGCCGTTTTGCGACTCATCAAATCCAGCTACTACCGCACGCTGAATAGTCCCGAAGTTATGCCGTTAATAAAAAGTGCCGTGCAAATGGCGGTTGATGACAACGATCAGGATTTTTTCAAGCGTCTTGGGCGGGAATTGGAGAAACGCGCCTTGCCATACAAACTGTCAAAGGATCGGACACCGTTGGAATGCCTCCTGATGGAACACTGGATCGGCGACCCCCGTGAAATTGGACTGCAATTCTGTTGTTTTACAGACCAAGCATTAGCCGATTTTCTTCACTGCGTTGCGCCGGCGTCTGGCCCCACCCTTGATGCGGTTCGCAAGACCCGCCAGCGCCTTGACTTAAAACAGACCAAACGAAAGCTCGTCAACACCGCCGGGCAAAAGGGTGATTGCATCTGCCTGGGTTAGTTTTGTCCAACGTCGCATTGCTTACAACTGCCCGCCGCATTGGTGACGTAGCAGCGCGGCCTCGACTGACGGCCAGTGAAACAAGATGCGACGACCGCCCAGCCGCACGCAGGGAATTTTGCCGGTCGTGCGCCAGTTGAACAATGTGCGGCGCGAGATTGGCAACCGTGCCAGCAATTGCTTTTGGTCAATGAAGCCAGCCTCGCCTGCCCGTGTTTGGTTTTGTTCAGCACAAGTGCCAGCGTTCCGAATGTCCGCGCTGGCTGGCGGCGTGCGGATGGCACTCTGAAAATCATCATCACTGTTCATACGTCCGATCTCCTATTCATCGCAATTGAAGATTCTACCCGGAGCAGGACGGGCGCAGCGTGTAATCTTTACACAAAATGACGTGGGGGATTTTGGGCGTAACCGACGGGAATTTCACACCGGCGCGCAAGGCTGATTCAGGCGGCGAAATGAGTTCTCAAGCCGTCAGCAACAGTTGGCCATAATGTTCACCATGTTGTTGCCATTGCAGCCGCAAAGCGCGCCATGTTTCTGCCGGGTTCCATCCACTGAATCAGCATCCGCAAATTACAGAGCAACCAATAAAATGGAGTAGAAGCCGAACCCCTTAACCGATTAAGGATTCTGTGCAACGCGCAGTGCGGCGTAAAAGTTGCGTCACTTGTTGCGTTCGGTGCGCACTTTGACGCCAACCCAGATGCGGCGTCCGGTGTTGCGTTCGATGCCACGCATGATGCCAACTTTGTTGCGCACTTTGTTGCCAACTCTGGTGCCACGTCATTCACGCGTATGCCGCCAACCAATTTCCCGCGATCAACCGCCCGAATGTCCGCAGTCGCGTGATGTCGTGCGCGTGAATCAGGGGCGTGATGATGTGTCGCCGGTCGTCGCGTCAATCTATTGCTCGCCTCATCCGGCTGCGCTCCAAATTGACCCGCCGCCCGGCTCCGGGGATTTTGCCCTTATGATTCCGCGCCCGGAGAATTGCTTTGCGATGATTGATGGCGACCGAAATTTGATTAACGAACAATTTCGACTTGAATAGGCTGGCCAGCAACATCAACGTCCAAACTTGAATTTTGAACATCAACGTCAACGCTTCCATTTACTCGCGCCATTGGAATCTTCAAAAGCAACGCGGTTCGTTGCTCTTGTGTCAGCCCATTCTTTCGCAAGTCTGCCAAGGTGACAGGTTTTTGGATTCGGATGAGAACGGCACTTTGAACGGCGAGGATTCCGACCAGTAACACGATAACGGTGATTCGATACGCGGATTCGGTTTTCATATTTTTAATTATGACAGGTTTATGGCTTTGGCTTGCGAATGTCCATGACAGCGATTGACAGTAACAAGAAGGACGACGGCGGCAACGTAGGCAGGCGCATTCACTATTTCGTGATGGCTTCGATTGGTGGCGGGTTTTTCAAAAGAGGGTCGCCTGGGTCGAGAGCTTTGAAATAGACTTCCGCCGCTGGTTCGGAGCCGAATTTGATATTGATTTCAACGGTTTTCGTCACGAGTAGCACTTTGCCCTGTTTTTTGCAGTAGGCATCCGCGTCCTTGATAGAAGCCGCAACAATGGGAGCCGGGCCAGTAAAACCCCACTGCGTTCTGGAAATCATATAGGTGTTTTGCCCCATTGGAACAATTCCCGATGAGGTCGTGCAACCAGAAACAAACATGGCCGCGAGCAGTCCGGCCAGCCCGATGATGAGTTTGGTTTTCATAATTTGTGAACTGTCGGCCAGCCACATTCCACCAGCCTCACGGCGAGCGGAGGCGGTAAAAGCGACCGGGATAATTTGCCCAATGTTGATCGCTGAAATAGGACGTGCCGTTGGTGCCGATGAACGTGTTGAGCGTGTTGGTTCCCACTGGAGTCCAAGCGGGATTGGCCAGACTCGTGCAGGTTTCCACCACGATGACAAGATTGCTGGTGCCGGTGATGGTGAACCCAAACTGGTTCGTTCGCACGCCGAACGTGGCACTCTTGGTCTGAACCTGCGGATTCCACAGCTTGGTCGGAAGTCCGTCAAACACCTGTCCCCAGCCCGTTGTCCCCGGCAAATAATAAACGGTCGCTTTGATGTCTCCGCTGAACACAGTCGGATCATTGAAGGGATCAGGTATGGGAGCGTTACCTTTGAAATAGATTCCTGTCAAATTGGTGCAACCAGAAAACGCATAGCCTCCGAGACTCGTAACGCTTGTAGCGCTTTGGGGAATCGTGACGCTGGTCAGGTTGGGACAGTTCTCGAACGCCTCGTATCCGATGCTGATGACAGTGTTGGGAATCGTGACGTTGGTCAGGCCGCAGTTAAAAAATGCCGTTTGTCCGATAACGGTGACACTGGTGGGGATTACTACGCTGGTCAGGGGACAATAAGCGAACGCCTGTGCCCCAATGGAGGTAACACCGTTGGGAACCGTGACGCTGGTCAAGTTCGTGCAACCATCAAATGCAAAGTTACCGATACTGGTGACACTGGTGGGAAGCACGACACTGGTCAGGCCGTGACAGAAACCGAATGCAGCCTGCCCGATATTTGCAACGCCATTGAAAATCGTGACGCTCGTCAGGCCGGTGGACTCGAACGCGTAGTCCCCGATGCTGGCGACACTACCGGGAATCGTGACGCCGGTTAGCCTCAAACAGTAGCCGAACGCCTGTGACCCTATGTTGGTAACGCTGTTGGGAATCGTATAGCTTCCACTGATACCGCCCGGATATTCAACAAGCGTGGTTTGGCTTTTATTGAACAAAACATTGGCCACAGCACTGTAATTAGTGTTCGCAGCATCCACAGTGATCAGAAATAGACTTGTGCAATCTTCAAACGGCTCTTCCCCCATGCTGGCGACGCCGCTGCCAATCGTAACGCCGTTCATGCTGGTGCAACCATAGAACGCCCCCTCACCAATGTTGGTAACTGTGTTGGGAATCGTAACACTAGAAATTTGTGTGCAATCAAAAAATGCAGAGTTCCCGATGCTGGTGACTGTCATGTTATTGATCGTGGTGGGGATGTTCACATACCCAGCAGGCCCGGCGTATCCCGTGATTGTCCCAAACGAGAAATAATAAGGGTAATAAAATGGGTCAGCCAACCCCGCGATAGGCAGAGTTATCAGCGTCAGCAACGCGAGGACGAGGATTTTGATTTTCATGGACTTTGATTCCCATCACGTCCCCGCTGCTACCAATGAAAAAGGCGTGCCTTACTCACGTCCCACAACAGGCACGCGAATGCCTACACAGAAACGCTTTCGGACACGCCCGGCTTGGGCGTGCCTCGAACCGTGTCCTGTGCTTACAAATTTCGCGTTTTGTTGTGGACAGCAGCCGGAGCCGCAAATTGATTATTGGATGATTTCTGGCCTGTTTTTTTACCGTCGCATTCGATTGAATCAAACGGCATCCGGCAAGGCAAGTTTTAGCGGCGGGCAGCCGTCACAAAAACGACTGCAAAACGAGGGACGAATCACGAGATTTTCACGAGATTTTCCGAGTCCAAATGCGCGCGGGCGCGTGAGCCATGTGATTGTGAGTCTGACGGGATTTAATTCGTGTCACTTTTATCCACGGTCAAAAATGCCGGTTCTATTGACTGTCATAGTTATTTCGTGGTTTATTGCGCCGGGACGAAGGGGGGGTATTACACCCCAAATGCGCGTGCGCGTGCGAGCCATGAAATTGTGATCTTAACGAGATTGTGACGAGCTTTCTTTCGACAAAACCCGATTGAAACCCGAAAGCGAACTCTGAACTGGGATTGTCATTCAAAATGGTTTGCCCCAAAGCATACAGCAAAGCTGGACGGTATGGCGTTTGCTCATAATGTCCAAAAGGCGGTGAATGCGCTTTTTCCCTGCAATACGCTGGCCGAAATAATCCTCCAAACTTTCCGGGTGTTCCATGAGGTAGCATCCGATCTCGCGCAGCAGGTCGCGCGTGCGTGGCCGGCCCGGACTTTTGGGGATGTTCGGGTCGCCTTTTTTCCACGGTCGCAAGTGGCGGTTCTGTGGCCGGTCACGGTTTTTTCGGTGCTTCACAGCTTTTGTTCAGCTTTATTATGGCGGAACGATGAGGGGTTTTCTTACCCCAAACGTGCGTGCGCGTGCGAGTCATGTTGATTGTTCTTTCCAGTCATCTTCGAGTATTGTCGAAGGGGTCAGTTCGCAGAGAATCAGCGTTTTAGCAGCGTCTTCAAAGGGCGATGCCGACGCACACACAGCCACGTCATGTGCATCCGCCTGTTTCTCACTTGTTTTCAGAGTCGCCAACGTGCGCGGGCGCGAGAGCCATGAAATGTCGCGGTCACACTGCCGCCATTCGACGTTGAATTGCTGGCGGATGGCGCGGTGGATTTGCGTCTTGGTTTTCCCGGCGTGTAGCATCCGGGCGACGGAGCCGCGCCGCTGGTCAATTTGCTGGCGTGCGGCTTTGACGTAGGGTTTGCGCTGGCCGGGGCGGATCACTGGTGGTTTGGGTGTTTTCATATTTTAAGCCGGTAGTCTTGCGCGTGACGGAGTTGCCGCCGTTCGCCGTTTTTTTCAAGTTGTCCGTCCGCGCACAGTTTGCGGAGCAATCGCCCGGCGGTTTCCTTGCTGATGCCTGCCACAAGCGCCGCGTCGCGCACGCCGATGAAAAATTCCGGGCTGCCGAATTCGGCGCAATGCCGCCGGACGGCAAACAAAATCTTTTCGTGAGGCAAACCAGCGCGCGGAAATTCACCGTGCCGAGTCCAACGAATCCATTTTTCAGCGGCGGACTTGAACCACGGCTTGCGCTCGCAACCTTTGACGCTAGCAACAAATTCGACGCGGTAGTCATCCGGCGAACATCGCAGCATCAAACCCTGTCGGCGGTGTTCGTCCAGCCATGATTCAAAAGCCGAGTCAATAATTCGCGGTGTCAACGGTTCCCGGATGCGTGAGGCGTGCAACGCGACAGCCTTGCCCAGATCGAGCAAAGAGCCGTGCGTTTTCACCGCGTTGCCGGACACGGGCGCGGTGCTGGCAAAGTGCCGTCCAAGCCAGTTCCAGCAAGGCAAAGCCAACTGCCCAGAGTAAGGCGTGACACACAGCGAGTTTCTTTCTCTGAATCGCTGTGTGTCATCCGGTAGAATCAATGGCAGAATTTTAGCAGCGGCATTGAACCACAAGCCACGGTCAAAGCTGACGAAACTGGCGCGGCAAACATCTTTGCCGGATTCGTCGGCGTCGCGTCCGTAGGTGTTGCGGACGTGTTCGGCGACTTGCTCAAAAGCGGCGGTGTGATTCTCTAGCGAGCAAGGCGGGATTCTGAAAATTAGCCGCACGCCTTCGCCGCGAGTAGAACGAAACGCGGCGAGACAAAATGCGTCAGCGACGGCAGCCTGCAACACGGCAACCGCGCCAGCTTCACCCAGTCCATCAAGATCAATCCCGACTTGGCCGGAGTGTTGCGCCAGCCCCGAATTTGACCGGCGAGTGAACACGCCCGCGAATGTGCAAAACGGCAGCGCCAGCTTGGCCGCATTTTGTTCCGGTGAATTGGCGGACAATTCACGGACACGGGCAACAGACTCGCGCCACGCACCGGACGCAATGCCATGCAAGACTTCACCGGTCGTGCGCGTTTCCAGCAAACCGGGGCGGCGAATGTCCAAGCCGAAGGAAACCAGGGCGGTGATGTCGGCGAGCGTGTTCATCCGACTTGAACCACACGGCGGCGTGCCGGACTTGCTGGCGAGTTTATCCGCGCATTAGTGACCACTTCGGCGGACTGGTAACGGTCAATCAAACGCCGCGCCCAGGCCAAGCCATGACCAAAAGCATAGGTTCGTAAAAACCCACCAGCCACGCCCCACGCAACCAAGTTGCCGTCCGAACGGCGCGAGAGCTTCCGGGCGAACTGCGGCGAGCGGGTTTGCACCCACACGCCGCCGGGCGCGGTTTGCCATGCGCAGAGCCAGCGGTCGCCGATGGCTTCGTTGAACGTGGGTTTCATTGGACACCGCCGCGTTGCTGGCGCAAAAGTGCGGCCTCGACTGACGGCCAATGAAATAATTTCCTTCGGCCAATTTTTACGCAGGGCAGTTTTCCAGCTTCAATCCAGTTGAACGCCGTGCGGCGTGAAATCGGGATTCGTGTTAAAAGTTGTTTTTCGTCGAGGAAATTTGCATCCCCGCTCGCCGGTGCTGTTTTTTGTTCTGCGTTTTCCATAACGACGCAATCCTGCCACTAAAAGCAGTGGTCGTCGTGGACACCGGGTTGCGCCGGTGATTTGTCCACCATTCTATTGACAACACCTTCGGGAAGCGGGAGATTTAGCCAGTTATGAGACAGCCGCAACGCACCGCGCCAAAGAAGCTCGACTACCCGGAAGAAACCCCCGGCAGCCGTCTGGCCGCCAAAGCCCGCAAGTTGGCCAACAAGCTCACCACCGAACAGCGCAGGGAGCATTTCAACAAGGCAATGACGATGATCTATGGCGGCGCAAAAGAAGCAACTCTCGCTCGACGCTAACATCGTCTTCGATCTCGCCGCCGATAAAGACTTCGCCCACGATTTCCGGGAGATTTTCCAGCGCAAAGGTTACGCCTTGGTTTTGCCGCCCACGGCGGTTCACGAATTGCACGTCATTTTCACGGACGGCGACAGCGCAGCGGAACGGGAACTGGCGCGGACGGCATTAACCCACTTGAAGGAATGGGGCATCCGTCCCTTTGATCTGGATTCGGCGGCGGAGGCCATTGGCGAGCAATTCGTGCGCGGCCTGCTCCGGCAGCGCCTGCTGCCCGAAGACGAATTTAACGACGGCCTGATTCTGGCCGAAACGTCGCTGGCGGAAATTCCCCTGCTGGTGACTTCCGACAAGCATCTGCTGGACATTGACGAAGACGCCTTGCTGCTGGCCTTCAACGAAGCCGATCTTTCGCCGGTGCATCCGGTTCACCCGAAGCGGTTGCTGCGGGTATTGCGGTAGCCGCCCAGCGCGGATTTTACCGCACAGTTTTTGTCTTAGTTTTAGCGCCGCACAGAATCCGCACACCAACACAAGCCCGCACAGATTTTCTTGCCGACAGTTACCCGTTGATGCGAAATAACGCTTGCAAATAAAGGACAATGCGCGTATATGTAGGGGCATGAACAACACACCAGAGGCAACGACGGGCAACCCGGAAAACCCTCATTTACTTGCTTGCATCACAAGCGGGAAAATAGGTGTTAAAGAACCATTCGTCGCCATGGATGTAATCCAGCCGTCGGTGGCGGCTGTCGTTCCAAGACCAATGCTAATTATGAAGACATTGTTTGAAATGTCAGCCTGGCCATTCGGCGTGTAAATGCTGCTTGGCGATGGATTGTTGAAAGATATTGAAAAATCATGTGAAGGTGGCGAGGAAACAATTCCCTGTGGCCAAGCCTTATGACTAAAGGCCAGCATGATAAAAACAAGATATAAGGCCATCCTACTCATTTGCTTAAAGTTTATATTCATTGAATTACTGATAGGAAATTGCTTTTCATGCGGGCTCATTTACTTGACGCTGCGCGGGTAAATCTTCAGAAATGCCTTAAAAACTTGAACTTGGCTGCATTGGCGGGCGCAGCGATAGTGCCGACCACATCGTGTTTGACACCGTTGACCAGACCGCTGCTGCCATCGGCCTCACGGACCAGATTGTATCCGAGCGAAGCGAATGCGCCCAATAGATCGGAGCCGGAACCGGTTGAACCGGGAGTACCAACCAGACCGGGAGGCTGGTTACTATAAAAGTTGCCGCCGGCACCGCCATCGCCGCCACTGCCAAAAGAGTTCCAGGCAATCAAGCTGTTAAAAAGTGTGATGTTCGCACCGCTGGCGAGATTTACGATGCCTCCGCCATTGCCACCGGCGCCCCCATTGCCGCCATTGCCTTGAAAATCGCTATCGCCGCCAGAGCCTCCCGCGCCATCGGTGTTTTCCGCAACGATGCAGTAATTCAAAGCCAATTGATTGGTGTTACAAATACCTCCGCCGCTGCCGCCGTTGCCCCCAGCTCCCCCATTGTCAGCCGTACCGCCAAGACCGCCCGCACCACCGGTATTACTTAAAATATCGCAGTCAGTCATAACCATTCTGCCGCCGTTGAATATGCCGCCGCCATGGCCGCCCGACCCACCGTTATCGCCTTGGAACGGATTCAGATTCGAACCGCCGTTGGCACCCGTACCGCACAGGTTATTGCTGATCGTGCAACTACTGGCCGAAAAAGAACCCAGATTATAAATGCCCCCACCATCACCACCGGAGCCGGCGACTACCTCACCGAGATAACCACCACCGCTGGAATTGTCGATGACCAGGCAATGATCCAAGGTCAGGGTGCCCGCATTGTAAATGCCGCCGCCATTCTCTCCATCCGCGGAAATGGCAAACGGATAGTTGGGGGCGCTGCCACCAGTGATAACAATGTTTTCCAGCGTCAAATGCGCGCGCGGGGATATTTTAAAAACCCGGTCGCCCAAACCAGTCGCGTCAATGGTTACATATGAACCGTGAGAATGCGAAAATCCCAAAATGGTCAAATTGCCATTCGTGACATCCAAATCGCCAGTGTAGCCAGCATTTTCGTCAGCTCCGGTTAGCGTGAGAACGTAGCGGTTTTGGGTCAGAACAATCGTATTATTTTTTCCCCGGGCATTGGCATTAATAATGGCCCCACGCAGGCTTCCCCGTGTGATGGTATCGTTCGTGGTGTTGACAAAATACATTTCCCCACGCGATTCAAACCCGAAGAGAATAGCTACGCCCAGCACAACCGAGAACTTTATCATAGTGAAGTTAATTTAGTATAATCCGGGAGCTGTGCGCAATAGCATTTAGTTTTTTTGACCCTTGACCGATTTCTCCTCGGCGTTGGCGATGGTTTGCGCGGCTATGGACCGCAGCCGCCCTGCCCGCACACGGGCACAATAATAATTATAAATTTAATGTCCGGTTTTGCGTTTTGCGGGCGTTTATGGGTGAATGGTGACGATGGATGACAACGTTTTGTTGCAGGAATACGCCCGGACGGAATCCGAAACGGCCTTTGCCGCGCTGGTGGAGCGGCATGTCGGCCTGGTTTATTCCGCCGCCCGGCGGCAGGTGCGCGACGCGCAACTGGCCGAGGATGTGACCCAGGCGGTGTTCATCATTCTGGCGCGCAAGGCCTGGCGGTTGTCCCGGCATGAGATTTTGACCGGCTGGCTGCTCAAAGCCACCCGTTACGCGGCCAACGCCCAAATCCGCACCGCCATCCGCCGGTCCCAACGCGAACAGGAGGCCAGTATGTTATCACCCGTGAATGAATCCCCGTCCGTGGTCTGGGAACAACTCGCGCCGCTGCTGGACGAGGCGATGGCGTCGCTGGGCGACACCGACCGCGCCGTGCTGGCCCTGCGCTATTTTGAAAACAAATCCGCGTCCGAAATCGGCCAGGCCCTGAAGCTGAATGAAGAAACCGCGCAGAAACGGGTCAACCGGGCCTTGGAAAAGCTGCGGAAATTGTTTGCGCAGCGCGGTGTCAGTTCCACGGCGGCCATGCTCACCGGGGCGATCTCTGCCAACTCTGTGTCAGCCGCGCCGGCGGGCTTGGCGCTCAAAATTTCTGCCGTCGCAGTGGCCAAAGGGGCAACGGCAGGAACTTCAACCTTAACCCTGGTCAAAGGAGCATTGAAGATTATGGCATGGACACAAGCGAAAACGGCAATTGTGGTTGGCGTGGGCGTGCTGCTCGCAGCGGGAACGACAGAAATCACAATCAACGAAATTCAGGAGTATCAAAACTATCCATGGCGGGTACAAGATCCGGATTACAACCTATTGGCGCACTTGCCTCCATCGTTGAAGATTCTGCCGACAAAGTTTCCGCTCTCCACCTCGATAGGAATGAGTGATGGTCACGACGTAAAGCGGATTGGAATTGATGTTACGGTCGAAACAATGGTTTATGACGCATATAATTTTTGGGGTCCGAATCGGACGGTTTGTTTAACGCCATGGCCGACGGGGAAGTATGATTATGTTAATACGCTGCCAAATGCAAATGAAACCCTGCAACAAGCTATAATGAAAAGATTTGGCATCGTCGCAAGGCGTGAAACCATTGAAACCAATGTTTTGGTTCTCGCGACCAAAAAACCAAATGCGCCGGGTTTGAAACCCAGCGTGGCAAATTCCAATTCTATGGACGAGCACATCGCCCAGTATTTCGGGGAATATACGGTTCGATTTGGAGAAGTTTCCGGGTTGGCTAGTTTCTGTGAAGGACAATTGGGAATTCCGGTTCTTGATGGTAATGGAAATACGAACAAATATGACTTTGATTTGAAATGGCGGTGGCAGGAAGGTGAATCTGCAAAAGAAGCATTAAAACAAGCGGTCCTCGACCAACTTGGCCTAGAACTGGTTCCCACGAACATGCCAATCGAAATGCTCGTCGTCGAAAAAGTGAAGTAGCCATCGCCAGTCACGGATTGGGCGTTCGGCCAAAGCGCCAGAGGGCTGGCGCACTCCAGGACGCTGGCGCGAGTATTAAGGTCATCTTGGGCGCGAAGCGTCGTGGAGTGCGGCAGCCCTCCGCCGCTTTTCAATAAAATCCTAAAATAATCTGTTCGCTTTTGGCGGCGTCGGCCATATATCCCTGAGATCATGAATGACGACCTGACGTTGCTGCGGGAATACACGGCAGCCAAATCTGAAACCGCCTTTGCCGCGCTGGTGTCCCGCCATGTCAATCTGGTCTATTCCGTGGCCGTCCGGCAGGTGCGCGACCCGCATCTGGCCGAGGAGGTCGCCCAGGCGGTGTTCATCATTCTGGCCCGGAAGGCGGATTCCATCGGCGATAACATCATTTTTCCCGGCTGGCTGTGCCGCACGGCGCGTTATGTCGGGGCCGAAGCCCTGCGGAAACAACGCCGCCGCCAGCAGCGGGAACAGGAGGCGCATATGCAATCTCTTTTGAACGAACCGGAAGCTGATGCCTGGACGCAGATTGCCCCGCTGCTGGACGGCGCCCTGGCGACGCTGGGCCGGAAAGATCACGACGCCCTCGTGCTGCGCTTTTTTGAGAACAAGAATTTTGCGGAGGTGGGCGCGGCGCTGGGCACGGGCGAAGACAACGCCCGGATGCGCGTGAACCGGGCGCTGGAAAAGCTGCAAAAGTTTTTCACGAAACGCGGCGTCAGTTCCACGGCGGCCATGCTGGCTGGGGCGATCTCCGCCAACTCCGTGTCGGCCGCACCGGCGGGTCTGGCGCTCAAAATTTCTGCCGTCGCAGTGGCGAAAGGGGCGGCGGCAGGAACTTCAACTTTAACCCTGGTGAAAGGAGCCTTGAAAATTATGGCGTGGACGAAAATGAAAACGGCGATTGTGGTCGGCATGGGTGTTTTATTGGCGGCAAGTACATCCGCGGCTCTTTGGAGCTTCCATTTTGATAGGGGAATTTGGCAAAGTCGCTTTGAGACCGCCTATCAATTGAAGGCCGGTGAAGTATTGCGGTATATTGCCCCGCCATTTATTGACGAAAGACTGGAGTATTATCGCACCGAAAAAACATTGCAGAGCCAGGCGAAAGCTATTCCAGCGGGGCCAGATACTTTTGTTTTTAAACAAAATAAAAATGGACAGCTTCAACAATTTGAATGCGGATTTGGATTTAAACAGCACTCATTAGAACAAATCCTGGATGATCCTTTGGGATTCTGGCGGTACGAATTTGAAGGTCCCCAAAACCTGCTCAATCTAAATCTCCCCGGAGACTGGACAATACGTGATTATGCCAATCGCGAAGCTTTGTTGGCGGCTTTGGAACCGATAATTTTCAAATCCACTAGACGCAAAATCCATTTCGAAAAACGGACTGTTAATCGCAGCGTAATCGTAGCAAATGGAGGCGCCAAGATTCCAGTTCGGCAAACGAAGGTGCAAATTTACTCAGAGAAACAAAATGTAAGAGGTGGTGGAACCGGTTCTGGTAATCTCCAGCGACTTCTCGGGACGGTTGGCGAACAACTTAACACTTATATTGTCGATGAAGCTCAAACAGATTCACAATATTCCAATTTGTTTGAATGGGCATATTATCCAGACTCAAATTATTTGAAGATGGGAAACCGGCGCGAAGAACTCACCAACAAAGTGCTTAAGAACCTTTCGTCACAATTGGGGCTGACTTTCACGCGCGAACAACGGTCTGTCGAAATGTGGATGATTAGTGAGCAATAGATATTAAGGATTTGACGTTTGTCATCGGTGGAAACGCAGATGGTGTAGAAGGTGATGTGGTTCCTTCCAGAATGGAAGGGTATTTTAAATTAAGCGCGACAAAGCGCCAGAGGGCTGGCGCACCCAGGACGCTGGCGCGAATTTTATGGCCATCATGTCCGCGAAGCGTCTTGGAGTGCGGCAGCCCTCCGCCGCTTTTCAATGAAACTGCAAAATAATCGGTTCGTATTTCGCGGCTGGGTAACGGGTTTGTAGCATGTCCGCAACGAAACGATGTAACCCAGTTGGAGATGTCTGTAAAACCGGCGCGCCGGACTCTAACCCGGCACGAAACGCGGGAGGAATTTTGTTTTGACGTTCGCCTTTGGTCAGGGCATCAAGCCCGATGGGCCGGTCGTCATCGCCTGGATGCAGGCCGCCGCGGTGGTCTTGCAGGAATACAAATCTATGGTCGCGACCGTGCGTGTCGGTTCCGGGTTTTTCACGGCGGTCGTAAAGAAACGCAACGGTTGTGGTTTTTCCCCGCCGGGTAGCTGGCCCAGCCATACCAGCTTCGATCTTGGGCCGATGGGACCGAGCTCGGCTGGGCCTTTGTTGATATAAAAATCCAGCACATCCAGGCCGTACAGGATCGGATTGGTTGACGAGGAACCGTCTTCATAGCGGAACGCCAGATTGTAAACCGGTGCCTGTTCGGGCGCGCCGTAGAACGTGGCCTGGTAAACATAAAGCGTTTCAAACTTGCGATTCACGTTGATGCCGAGCAATTCTTCCGGAAAGGCCGATCCATTTCTCGCGTTGTTGGCGCCCCAAAGCAGCAGCATCCCGTCAATTTTAATGGAACTTGGTCAAAAGTTTGCGAACCGCGCGGGCCGTATACCCCATTGCCATTTTCGCAGTAAGCCGACAAATCCAGCGGCACCGCTGGCGAGTGGGTGATGACTTTGGTGATGACTTGTTCCGTGGCGGCAGGCAAGGTCTGGCGTGAGATGTACCGGTGCAGGACAATCCACAAAACGACGCCCAAGGCGAGCAACCCCACGGTTCCCCAAACGACGGTTATTGCTGGTTTCATTTCAATTAGGATTGCCCATCAGGTACGTGGCCCATTTAGGTGGTTTTTTTGAATTCTCTGCCTGCTCCAGCGGTTTGCAAGGACTTTTACCAGTCGGTTTCACTAGTTCGACGGTCGTCGCTGCCGGCAAACGTGCCGCCGGTTGGCGTGGTCCGGGATCGGCGTCAGTTCAACCGGACGCGATAGTAACGAGTCGCGCCGGGAGCCGGGTCGGTGAACTGATATTGGCCGAGGGAATTTTCGGTGGGCGGCCCGAGCACCGTCCAGTTGGTGGTGGAGAGGGTGAGGTTCGTGCTGGCGAGAATGCTGAAATCCAGGCCGGTGACGTTGGTGAAATTCAACTGGCAGGAACCGTCGCCGGGCAGCCGGACCTTCAGCCGGGGCGGAATAAAATTCAGCTTGTAGCCCACGATGTCCACCGAGGTCAGATCGGCGGCGGTAAGCAACGATTCGGTGCTGTCATAAACAGACGCATCGTAGGCATCCTGCGTGATGCCGGAATCCCAGTCCTGAATGTCCCCGCCGTTGTTGGGGTTGAACGGTTTCAAGGCCGTCACCCCATTGTTTATGGAGAAATAAACGCCGGTGTCGTTGAGATTGAAGCTACGCGCGCCGGAATTGGTGAAACGGAAGAGGTCGTAGATGACATAATAGCCGGTGAGGTCGAAGGTGGTGCGGCCCATGGCCTCGGTGAGCTCGTGTTCGGCCACGCCAATCAGGTCAAACACTCCGGGCACGGCCCGGTTGGTGGGACTGTAGGTGTAGGATTCATCCGTCGCAAACCCAATCTCCCCATCGGCGCCCGGATCCGTCGGCGACAAGCCTAATATGCCCAAGGCCTTGGCTTGCGCGCGGGCCACCAGCCACGGGAGGGTTCCGCCGGTCGGGTCCGTCGGGGGCAGGCTGGCGACGGCGTTCGAGTCGGCGGCGGTCGTGCGCGCCGCACGCAGGGCATTGGTGAGCTGGGGATATTTGAACGTCGTCGGATTGTACGTGAATTCCGTCTGGCTCTCGCCCAGGCCGATGTAGCCGAATGGCCCGGCATTGGCGGAATAGACGGTGATGTTGATGGTAATGGGATTGGTGTAAAGGGTTTGGAGCACCTGCGCGGCGGTGCCCACGGCCAATTGCACTTGGGCGAGCGTGCCAAGGTTGGTCACGCTCGGATCATAGGTGAGGTTGAACGTGAGGGCGCGGGCGGGAAAAGTGGATGCCCCCGCAATAAATAGGGACACGGCCAGGGTTCGGACGGTTCGCCGGACCTCCTCCACCAGATATTTTGAGCGCATAGACAAATTGTTTAAAAACGTAGCACTTTGTGTGCCTCCGGCAAAACCCGGACTTTGCGCTTTGAAGTCGCGGCGTGGCGGCATATATATTGCGCGTGCCGCAAGCCTTGCCCGCCCCCATCAACGCCGCCACGCGCCTGTGCGCGGTGCTAGGCGCGCCCGTCCGGCATTCCGCCTCGCCGGCCATGCACAACGCGGCCTTTGCGGCGCTCGGACTGAACTGGCGCTACCTCGCCTTGGAAGTGGACCCGGCGCAGCTCGCCGCCGCCCTTGCCGGTGCGCGGGCCATGGGCTTCGCCGGACTCAACCTCACCGTGCCGCACAAACTGCTGGCGGTCGGGCTGGTGGATGAACTGGCCGTCTCGGCCAAAACGTGGGGCGCGGTGAACACGATCAAGTTTGTTTCCGAGGCTGCAGGCGGCGTCCGCGCAGTCGGTTACAACACCGATGCCGACGGCCTGGCCAATTCCTTGCGCGACGATCTGGCTGTAAAACTGGCCGGCGCAAAAGTCCTGCTGCTTGGCGCCGGCGGGGCCGGGCGCACGGCGGCCCTGAAGCTGGCGGCGGAAGGCGTCGCGGAACTTTTCCTCGTGAATCGCACGGCGAACAAGGCGGCGGAGATTGCCGGTGAAATAAAAAAACAATTTCCGTCCGTCCAGGTTTCCGTCGGCTATCCGAAGCTTGAAATTGATTTGCTGCTGAACGCCACCTCGCTGGGTTTGAAGCCAACTGATGCCTCACCGCTGGATGAGCAACAATTTTCCCTCAAGCAGGCGCGCGCCGTTTACGACATGATTTATCAGCCGGCGGAGACGCCATTGCTCGCCGCCGCGAAAGCAGCGGGCTGCCGGACCGCCAACGGCATCGGTATGCTGGTGCAGCAGGGGGCCAAGGCGTTCGAGATTTGGACGGGCCAGCCGGCGCCGGTCGCCGTGATGCGGCGCGCGGTGGAAGGGAGCGTTTATGGGGTTTGACGCCGTGTTCGACCCGCATTACTGGGCGGTCGTGCCGTTTCATTTCTGGTCGCTGGTGTTCTTCACGTTCGGCAGCATCGTCGGCAGTTTCCTGAACGTCTGCATCTACCGGATGCCGCGGGACTTGAGCGTGGTCTCGCCGCCGTCGCACTGCCCGCATTGCAAATACGCCATCCCGTTCTACCTGAATCTCCCGCTGCTGACGTGGCTGGTGCTGCGCGGCCGCTGCCGGAACTGCGGCGCGCCCATCTCGCCGCGCTACTTCATCGTGGAACTGCTGACGGGCCTGGCGTTCCTCGCGTGCTGGCTGGCGTTCGGGCACGCGTCGCCCTGGGTCGCGGCGGTGGATTGCCTGTTCCTCGCGGGGCTCATCACGGCCACGTTCATCGACTTTGAACACTTCATCATCCCGGACGAAATCACCTACGGCGGCGCGGCGGCGGGGCTGCTGATTTCCGTGTTCCTGCCGGCGCTGCACGATACGAAATCGGTGGAGCAGGGGACGGTGCGCAGTCTGATCGGCATCGCGGTCGGTGCCGGTATCGTCTATACGGTGCTGCGGCTGGGCAAACTGTTGTTTGGCCGGCAGACAATCAAGCTACCGGGCGAAACCAAAATCGTCTTCACGGAAACCGCCTTGTGCCTGCCGGATAAGGAAATTCCCTACGAAGAAATCTTTTACCGCCAGAGCGACACCATCGTGCTGCGGGCGCGGACGGTGGAGCTGATCGACCGCAGTTACCGCGACGTGACGTTGCGGCTGGCGCTGCGGGCGGGAACGCTCAAGCTGGACGACGAAAAGATCGACCCGGACACCGAGCCGCACATGGACGTGGTGTGTTCCGAACTGGTGCTGCCGCGCGAGGCGATGGGCTTGGGAGACGTGAAATTCATGGCGGCCATTGGCGCGTTCCTTGGCTGGCAGGGCGCGTGTTTTTCGCTGCTGGCGAGTTCGCTGATCGGGTCGGTGGCGGGCGTGGTGCTCATCGTGGCCCGCCGGAGCGAATGGTCGTCGCGGATGCCATATGGACCGTACATCGCGCTGGCGGCAGCGATCTGGGTCTTCGGCGGCAAACGCATCTTCGACCTGCTGTTTCCGATGTGAG
>Ga0302277_1001034_pt1 | contig 21106 bp, 20 predicted proteins | sample III_Bog_N3_1_FD_198759 | JGI IMG/M metagenome (GOLD analysis project Ga0302277, IMG submission 198759) | Peat permafrost microbial communities from Stordalen Mire near Abisko, Sweden - III_Bog_N3_1 | ecosystem: Environmental > Terrestrial > Soil > Wetlands > Peat | place: Sweden: Abisko... | reverse complement strand
CATCCGGTCATGGTTAAGTTTGCTAATTTCCATCTTACATAACGAGGCCACATTCAATTCTGTGTGGATTGATTATGCTGTGATGGTGTTTTATGGCGGAAGGTAAGGGACTCGAACCCCTATATCTTTTCAGATAAGCCGGTATTCAAAGCCGGGGCAATACCAATTCTGCTCAACCTTCCGGGTTATTAATTAGGTTGGTTTATTATATTCTGATTCTTTATAACCAAGTTCACTAAACCAATCAGGTCCATATTTTTCTTCTAAAAGTTTAACTTCATCTTTTGACAAATGTTCAGGAAGTAAACCGCTTGACATATTAAGAAGAAGATTTTCAAGGTTAGTTAAATTCCAAGTTACAGGCATTTAGTCTCCTATGAGATTTTTTGTTTTTCCAATCTATAAAAAACTTCTTCGAGTAAAATAGGTTTAAAATCAGTCCATTCTACACAAACATTTAAATATCTATTATCCATGATTTTATTACTATGCAAGTGACCATGAATATTTCCACCACACCATCTAGCTAAACTATCAGGATGAATGGGGATATGGGATAATAAATATTTATCAAGTTTATGTGATCCACGAATATCTTTAAAATATTTAGCATATTCTTTTAAATCAAAGATATCATGATTACCACGAATTAAAACTTTTCTACCATTTAATTTTTCAAAAATAACTAGATCTCTTTTATGAAAAACAACATCACCTAAATGATAGATTTTATCTTCAGGTTTCACTATATCATTCCAATTTTGAACTAAAGCTTCATCCATATCTTTTACATTATTCCAGGGGCGAACTTTAATTCCATCTTCTTTTAAAAAATTACAAATATTCTCTTGACCAAAATGAGTATCGCTTATTAAATAGACTTTCATAAATACCTATTTTTCTGTTTAGCCCAATATCCTCGTGGTGGTTTTTCTATTCCATATTTTTTACACCACTTACCAATCATCCTACCACTTACATTATAAAATTTACCTATTTCTTCAGAAGGAATTTTCCAAATGATTTTTTCTAAATCTTCTTTAGATGCAATGTCTTTTTCTTGATCTATTCTATAACATTCCACAGAACAATATTGCTTTTCAATAGAATCAGGTTGGAATTCTTTTTTACAATATCTACAAATTTTTAATTCTAAATAAACTGGATGATGAAGTTTACAATGTTCAGATGATGTTAATATTTCTAAATTTTCTGGATCATTATTTAATCTATTTTCGTCTATATGATGTACATGTTCAAAGTCTTCTAAATATCTATTTAATTTATTTTCCATAACTAATCTATGAAAATAAACAGATTTTGAATTTTTCCATGCATTTGGATGTGTTGGATAATATACCGTTATGTAACCTAAAGGATGAAGTGTTTGTGTAAATGATTTTAAATCATGTAACATATTTTCCTTTATAAATTGGAGCCAAGAACAGGATTCGAACCTGCGATGGATTATTAGTCGGCAGCTTACAAGGCTGTTCCCTTCGACCGCTTGGGCATCTTGGCAAATGGCAGTTTATGGATATCTGCCAACCAACTACTTTCATTTTTGTATAGCAAACAGGAGTTTTACCACTCACCATATATAGTAAGTCTTATCGGAGGAACTGGAAATATCTTTGCGATATCGATGGCTTACAATCGATAACGTTTAAGTTTATCTCATCGTTATAGTCATAACGCTCATCCCCCGTTAACGCGACGGTTAGTAATATGAGTCGTATAGGGTTGGATACCTATTTTCCCGCATTCCGCTAAGACAGTCCTAAAACTGTCCTAGTCAGACGATTAATTATTTCATTATAAAACCAAGTAGCATCACTACTCAGATTATCAATTAGAAGTTTTCAGCCTCGCAAGGCATGTTGTAATTGTAACACACGGTCGAAACCTGTCAACAAGATATTTAAAGAATATGTCGTGGCTCGCTCCAAATCACGATTATTAAAAGTTTTATCTTTTAATAAAGGTGATTTGATATAATAATCTCTCCATATATATTATAACAAAAAAATGGTGTTTTTTGCGAACATGTGTTATCATAGAACTTATGTCGAACGAACTGATTCTACAATACCAGAAAGATCCAACGAATAAAGAAATCGAACAGAAATTACTCGATATGCATGGATCTTATATTAAAGCCAACATTAATAAATGGGCCGGGATAGTCCCTGATATAATCATTCATTCATATGGTAAGAAATATGCGTTAGATGCTTTCAAGACTTATAATCCAATTAAAGGATCCATTAACACCCATCTATATAACAATATCTCCCAACTCTCCAGACTAATCTATCAACACCAAAATGCAATTCGCTTACCAGAGCAACAGATACAGTTAATCGGAAAAGTTAATGCATCTAGAGATATTCTAACTGATGAATTGGGCCGTGAGCCAACCACAGAAGAAATAGCTGATAATTTATCTTTACCAAAAGCACATATAGCTAAAGTAATTAGAAATCAAAGAGCAGATTTTCTAAATGATTCTGATACAGATATGCAACATGCTTATGGTGATCATGATAATGAGATAGGAAATAAGATATTTCAATTTAGACAGACTCTGAATGATACAAGAAAAGATCAATTTGATAGTTTTACAGGATATAACAACGTAACTCCATTAAGTCCTCAACAATTTGGTTTAAAATTTAAACTTAAACCTTACGAAGTATCAAGACTTAAAACATTATTTGCTAAAGGGTTAAAATAATGGCAACTCAAATTACTCGTACCCAGATATTAACTGATAGAGTTATTACTGTTACTATTAGCTTAACAGCTAAAGATGCTACAGATGATGCGTTGGTTAAAAAGTTTGGTGATATTCAAATTATGCCTAGTGGATATTTTAATGATCCAGCAGATTCTACCTATCCTCAGTTTATGGTAAACGCGGGAACAGAACCTATCGATTTTTTTACAGCAGGATCTATCGTTGCTACATTCGCTAATGATACATTAGCTCTTGCAGATCTTCAGAGACGTGCTTTATTATGGGGTAACGCTATCCAGTTAACTATACAGAATGCCATGATAGCTTTACGTGCTTTAGTTGATTCTACTACCTCTACTAGTGTGGTGACAATATGAGTTTGGTTAAATTAGCTTGGGATTCTAAAATGGATGAATTTGAAAATATTTTTAAATCAAAAACTCTAAAACAAATGCAACCATATAAATATTTTGAAGATAAACATAAACAAAAAGCTAAAGAATGGATTAAATACTATCAGTTAGAACCTAATGATCCATTAACACATACCGTAGGAAAAGAACAAAGAAAATGGACTAATGCAGTCTATGATAGATATAATAAATATAAATCTCATATTAGAAATAGAAATATGAAACGTGGATTAGCTGGACTTGCTGCCGTTACTGTTTTGGGCGGAATTGTAAAAAACAGTTTAAATAAAGATAAAAAATAACAATATGGCCTATTTAAATTATTTAGCTCAGATTAAAACATTCCTAACTAACTGGTCATCTTGTATGGCTGGTAATGGAAGTACTAATACTTTTGATTATAAAATTAGTACGGCAAAAGAATTAAATAATTTGAAGAATGCAGTTACTGTAAATGATATGGTTCAGATGGGTAATGCCTATTATGATCAGGTTGGAATAGGTAGAGCAATGACTGAATTATATAAAAAACCTAAAGATTATTTTGCTGATTTTGTAGCATTTAATACTACTCAATTAGCTGATTTAACTAATTTAGGTAACGAAGTAACAAATTCATATACTAATATTTCAGATACTAGTTTAAGTAATAAGTCAATTAAATCTATTTCAGCTAAATTACAATTAAAACTTTCCTTAATAAGTTCACCATATGACAACAATTAATTTAGATATTACAAATAGAGATTTATACGGAAATGTGACTTTTTTATTAAAGTCTGCTAGAGTTTATGGTATCGAAAATGTAATTCAGAAAGTAACTACTTGTTTGTTATCATCCAAGAAAACTACTTATTTTGGTAATATATATGGCAGCGATGCATTACAGGCTGGTAAATATAATTTTAATGCAGATGGAGTTACAGATTTTAAATTACAAATTACAGATGATTTAGTAAATATTAAAAGTTCTATTCAAACTGATGAAACTACATATAACATTCCCGTAGCAGATAGATTAAAAGATATAGCTATTCAAGACGTAGTATTTGATAATACAACTTTAACAGTAAGTTTATCATTGTTAATTTCTACTAATTCTGCTTCCACTATTATTCAATTGCCGGTGAAATCGTGAATTCAACAGATCTGATTAAATTTTCAACTGATGTATTACAAGCAGATTCTAATTATGCTAATGTAGATTTATCTACATCAGGTGCATTTTACAATTTAACCATTCTACCATTTTCGGTTTTAACAAAGCCATTAAGAGATTTGATTAATTCAAATATGAACGCATTAGCATTAGGAACTATGACTAGTGCTCAATTAGATAGTTGGGCTACTAATTTATTTCTTACACGTAGAACTAATAATTTAATGACCGTAGCTATTACAATTTATTTAACAAATAGTACAGAAACGATAGAACCTTTAATGGTCTATACTACTGATACTTTTACTACAAATCAGAATAAGATTTTTTATCCAATTCAAGATTATATTTTTATATTTAGTTCATTACCGGTAGATTCAACAGGTAATTATAGATATGCTACCATTATTGCATCTTCAACTCAGGATTATACAGTTACAGCAGCTAATACAATTAAATCAACTTCTTTAACTCATCCATCACTTTCTTATGTTACAAATGCGGCAGCCTCTTCAACTCCAATTGAGGCTCAAACAGATACAGACTTTATAACAAGTATTCAGTCTGCAATATCCGCACGAAATAATACTACCGCAAATGCAATTTACACTAATTTAGAAGCTGCATATACTTCAATAACAGATATTTTAGCTATTGGATATAATGATCCTGAAATGCAGAGAGATATCGCTGTTGCAGCGCGTGATTGGTCGGGTCACTTTGGTGGAATGACAGATATTTACGTTCGCACTCCACTGACTGCTGTGACGGCTACGGTTACGGGCACTAGAAATTCTACCAACAATGGCTACACTTTTATTCTTCGTAAATACGCAGGTTATGATTGGGATTCTATTGATGACTCATCACCCACCCCTCTCTCATTAACCCCCTGGATTGCTGTAACTTCTACTAATCCATTACCTTCAATGCCTATAGTATTATTTGACTGGGCAGATACAACAATAACTAACACAACTATAACTACAGCGACCAATGGATTACCAAATGTATTAGTTGAAGTAATGCCAGATCCAGAATTAAATGCATATGGTAAAAATTATCGTTATTCAATATATGAAAATCTTAGAATAACGGTTTATACAAACACAGCAGTAAATTCTTCTGAAACAATTGTATTAGCCTATTCTACTTTATCAAATATTGAAGATATGCAAACATATATGAACTCTTCAGTTGCTAGAGTTTTAACTTCTAATAATTTAGTAAAATCTTTCCTTCCAGTTGAGATAAAGGATTTGACTATTGTTTATGATTCTAGTTATACTGTAGATACGACAACGTGGGCAACTACTCTTGCTGATTTAATTAATAGCTGGTCATCAACTCAACCAATTAGATTATCTACATTATTAACCGATTTCGTAGCTCCAGTTCGTTTGGATGAAGTGTGGAGTGATACAACTTCTTCATTACCATATACTTTTGATAGTAATGGCAATATTACTGGAACTAATGTTTCAACATCTTTTCCTTCTTACATAACTATGTCATTAAATAATATAGATGGTTCTTTTCAATATTATATTTCTACTAGACAGATTTATCCAATGGTCAAAACTGGATTATCTTCAACTTATAGAACTTGTCGTTATTTTGTAGATTCTTCAAATATTCATTTTGTAGCGGGGACATGGTAATATGAAAGCTTCTGAATTTTTAATGGCAAAAGCATTAGAACATGATGATTTTCAATTAACTAAAATTGCTCAGGATTTATATGGTACTGAGGAAGATATTGATTATATCGATAAAGAAGCTGGAATTGCATCAGGTTTATTAGCTGCTGGTTCGCAATTACTTAAAAGTAACGTAATTAGAAATGCTGCTATTGGTGCAGGGGTAGGTAGTTTAACTGGCGCTGCTTCTGCACAGTCAGGTAATAGATTGGCCGGAGCATTTAAAGGTGGATTAATTGGTGCTGTTACTGGTGGTATTGGAAGTGCTAGTACTAATATTTTAAAGACTATGAAAACTCCAGGAGTTACGTTCAATAGGGCTTTAGCTCAAGAAGGTAATAATATTACCGCAGTAGGAACTAAGGCTAGTAGAGCATTCGATATTGGTCGTTCAAATAGAACTTTCTTAAATAGACCTACTCCAATGGGAACTTCAATTCCAGAATCTGCTCCAAAAGTTATATTACCAACTCCAACTAAAGATGAGGCAATAAAGGCTGGATTTGGTAGTCCTATCGAACCTCCATTACCCGCTGCTGGAGCAACTACTTTACAACAGCCAGCTACTAAAAATTCTATCTTTAAACCAAAACCATTACTGAGAAGTTAAATATGTCATTAGTTAAGTTAGCAGCAATGCCGCTTTTAGTAATAAATAATTCGGATCCTAATGCTGGATCTTCTAAAACGTTTAATGGCAAAAATGTTGCTGCTGCTGCGGTTGGTGGAACAACAGGTTTTGCATTAAGCGATGCCATTGAACATACTAAAGGTTTTGATGAAACTAAATTATTACATAGATATGGTAAAAGAATGGGTTCTATTGTTGGTGGTTTTGCTGGTGCTGCTGGAACTTATACTCTTTTACATAAAAAGCAGAAAGAACAAGAACCTAAATTCTATATGCTTTAATTAAGGGTCGTGATGAATCATCAGATAACTAAAGAAAATACTCAACCAATTATTGATGTTATTCATAATAACATTAAAGAGATTTTTCCTTTAACTGTAGGTAATAAAACTATAGAAGTAAAGAATATAGAGACAGTTGGTTGGGATAAGGCTGATCCAACCAACTATTATGATATTGCTAATGCAAAAGCACACGATAAGACTTACGGGGTAAATCTAGTCGCAGATGTAGAGTTATCCCAAGATGGTAAAGTAATAGATAAAAAGAAAATGAAATTAGCTACAGCACCGGTAATGGCTGGTGATGGAACTTTCATTGTTGGTGGATCACAGTATCAAGTTGATCATCAGTTAAGATTGCGGCCCGGTATTTATTCTCGTATTAAACAGAATGGCGAAATTGAAGCACATGTAAATCCAAATGGTTTTAAAAATTTACGTTTAGCCGTAGACCCCGCTACAAAGAAATTAACTGTAAATGTAAATCAGGCAAATATTAATGCTATTCCAGTATTAAGAATTCTTGGTATTTCTGATACTGAAATTAAAAAATCATTTGGTGATGATGTATATGATGCTAATATTAAAATTCTTGGCAAGAAGGGTGATGAAGAAATTAAACGTTTCTTTAAATCCGTTCATCCTTATGATGAATTACCGGAGACTAATAAGTTAATAGCAGAACATTTATCTCTCTCACTAAGAGAAGCTAAACTAGATCCTAAAGTAACTAAAATTACATTAGGTCAAGAATATGATCACGTTAATGGAAATGCTTTATTAAGAGGATTTCAGAAAGTAATTAATGTTTCTCGTGGAACTGAACAACCTGATGATCGTGATGCATTAGCATTTAAAACTATTCATTCAGTTGAAGATTTTGTTAATGAACGATTAAAGAAAAATAAGAAATCAATTCAATTTGCTATTCAGAATAGAATGCGTAAAAATGATAAACTTGATCAGATTATGAATTCTGGTCATATTAATCAGCATGTATTCTCATTTTTTAATTCTGCTGCACTTTCAGAAATTCCTTCACAGATTAATCCATTATCAGTAATTAATAGTTCATTTAAAACTACTATTACTGGTGAAGGTGGTATTGAAAATGCAGAATCAATTATGCCAGAATCTCAAGCCTTACATCCTAGTCATTTAGGATATCTTGATCCAATCAATACTCCTGAGTCAAAAAAGATTGGTGTTACTTTAAATTTAGCTATTGGAACTACTAAAAAAGGAAATGAACTTCTCAGTAAATTTAGAAACATAAAAACTGGTAAAGAAGAAGATATTTCAACTATCGATGCTTATCATAAAGTTATTGCTTTACCCGGTCAAGAATTAAAAGGTCAAGTAACTGCTATTAAACATGGCAAACAAGTAGAAGTTGATGCTAGTGAAGTTACTCATGAGCTTCCTAATGCCTATTCGGCCTTTACTATGGCTTCTCAGGCATTACCTGCAATGAATCATAATCAGGGTAATAGAGCTGGAATGGCCTCTAGACATATTAATCAGGCTATCTCACTTAAACATCGTGAAGCACCTTTAGTTCAAGTTCAATCACCACTTTCCAAAGACATGAGTACTGAAGAATTTTTTGGTAAAAAATTCCAAATTGCGCTTCATGCTAGAAATGAAGATGGAATTATTCAAGATATTACTAAATCACATATTATCTTTAAAGGTGATAGTGGTAAGGTATATGAATATCCTATTTTTAATAATTTTGATCTACAAAATAAATCTTATTTACATCATGAAATTGAAAATCTTAAAATAGGCGATAGATTTAAAAAGGGTGATCTTATTGCCGATTCTAATTTTAGTAAAGGTGGCGTATTGTCACTCGGAACTAATCTTCGAACTGCTTATATGCCATGGAAAGGTTTAAATTTTGAAGATGGCATTGTAGTATCCGAATCAGCAGCTAAAAAATTAACTTCAAATCATTTATTTCAAGATAATATCGATAAAGATAATGATTCGGTATTAGTTAATAAAAGAAAATTTGTAACCTTATATCCATCTAAATATACAAAAGCTCAATTAGATAAAATTAGTGATAATGGAATAGTAAAGGAAGAAGTTACTTTACAACCAGGGGATCCTTATGCTTTAGTATTACATAAGGCTCAGGGGACTCAAGAAGATCTTATGTTAAATAGATTACATAAATCTCTTGTACAACCTTATAAAGATATGTCTAAAACTTGGGAACAGTTAACTCCCGGAAAAATTACTAGATCAGTAGAAAATACCAGAAATGTAAAGATTCATGCTAAATATGAAGCACCTGCAATTATAGGTGATAAACTTGCATTAAGACATGGTAATAAGGGAGTCATTACCTCAATAGTTGCAGATAAAGAAATGCCTACTACTAAAGAGGGTAGATCTACCGAGGTATTAATTAGTCCCTTAAGTATTGTTACTCGTATGAGTCTTGGTCAAATGTTGGAAAATTCTGCAAGTAAAATTGCAGAAAAAACTGGTAAACCTTATATTATTGAAAATTTTTCAAAAGATAATCAATTAGAAAAAATTAAAAATGATTTAAAGAAACATAATATATCGGATACGGAAGAATTATTTGATGAACATGGAAATTCTTTTGGACAAGTGTTAGTAGGAAGTCCATTAATTGAAAAATTATTTAAGACTGCAAAAGCTAACGTTTCCGCTAGAGACAGTGGTGCCTATGATATAGATAATAAGCCAATTAAGGGTGGTGAGGATGGTTCGAAGGCTATCGACCAATTGACTCTTTATGGCTTATTATCGCACGGTGCGCGAGGCATTATTAATGAGGTTAGCACGGTCAAGGGTGATGGAAACGCCCAGTTTTGGCAGAATCTCCAAAATGGCTTACCCATACCTAAACCTCAAGTTCCATTTGTATATAAGAAATTTGAAGCAATGCTTCATGCTGCTGGTATTAATGTTAGACATGATGGTTCTAGAAAAATATTATTACCTCTAATTGATTCTCAAATAGATGAATTAGCTGGAGATAACGAAATTGAATCTTTTGGTATGTTAGATCATAATTTTGAACCAATCAAAGATGGGTTGTTTGATCGTCATACAACTGGTGGTTCAAATGGTGATAAATGGGCAAAAATTACATTAGCTCATCCATTAGTTAATCCAATGTATGAAAATGCTGTCAAAACCATCTTAGGTCTTAAGGACTCTGAATTTAAAACAATTATAAAATTGGAAGGTGGTCATGATAAAATTAAAGGAATGTTGGCTAATCTCAATGTTCATGAGCAGATTGATAATCTTACGGCAGGTATCAAGACTGCGCCGAAAACTAAAAAAGATAAGCTGGTTAAACAACTTAAAATTTTCAAGTCACTTGATTCACTCAAGCTCTCTCCCGTTAACGCTTATATTACTTCCGTGGTTCCGGTTGTCCCTCCTACTTTCAGACCTATCTTTGAAATTCCCGGTGGGCATGTACAAACACATAGTTTAAATAATTTATATAGAGATTTGGGTTTAATTAATAATACTATCAAAGAGCTTGGACGTACTCCTGAATTGACAGATGCACTTTATAATTCTCTGGGTGCAATTCAGGGTGTAAATAATCCAATTACTAAACAAAATGAAATTAAAGGTGTTAAGGGTGCCATTCAAATTATCACAGGATCTGGTTCACCTAAATATGGGTTCTTTCAAAATAAAACATTACGTAAACAACAGGATTTATCAGGAAGAGCAACTGCTGTATTAAATAATAATCTTAATATGGATCAAATTGCTATTCCTGAAAAAATTGCTAAAGTAATTTACAAGCCATTTGCTATTAAAGAATTAATTAAAAATGGTTATAGTTATCAAGAATCTGTAGATCATATAGATCATTTAGATAATATTGGAAAAAAGGCTGTTCAAGCTGCGATGTCAGATCGTCCAGTGTTAATGAATCGCGCTCCATCATTACATAAATTTTCAATTATGGCATTTCAGCCAACATTAACTAAAAATCTTTCTATTGAAGTTCCAGGGCTTATCGTTAAACCTTTTTCATTAGATTTTGATGGAGATACATTAGTTCTGCATGTGCCAGCTACCGAAAAAGCACGTAAAGAATCTTTTGGATTAATGCCAAGTAAGAATTTATATAATCCTAGAATGCGTACTTTAAATTATGCTCCAGATCAGGGAGCTATTCTAGGATTGCATTTACTTTCTCAAACTGAAGAAGGTTTAGTTAAGATAAATGATTTATTTCCAAAAGATATTTTGCCTATTGGTTCAAAAATTACTAAAAAGATGGTGGATAAAATACTTGCAAATTTAGCAGAAAAGTATCCAGAAAAATATAATGAAATTACTACCAAATTAAAACAAATGGGCGATACTTATGCTACTAAAGCAGGATTTTCTTTATCCTTAGCAGATCTTCCTAATAATTCTAAAGAAGTTAATAAAGAATATAAATCTGCTGTAGGTTTATTAAAATCAAAATCATTAAGCGATGAAATTAAACTAAACGCTTTACTTAAAGCTGATAAATTTATTAAAGATAATGCATTAAATGACAAAACTAATAATTTTGTGACTATTGTAGCTTCTGGTTCTAGAGGATCGTCTGAACAGATAAAACAGATGTTATTTGCCCCTGGAGTTATGAGTGATCATAATGGAGATCCATTACTTCATCCAGTTTTAACTAATTATTCACAAGGTATGCCCTTTAACGATTATTGGACTACTTTATATTCTGCACGTAAAGCTGCTTTAGATAAACAGTTAATGACTGCTAAACCTGGCGCTTTAAATAAAGAGGTAGTAAATACTACAATGAGTATTGTAATATCGGAAAATGATTGTGGAACTAAATTAGGTATTCCTATGAATACCGATGATAATAATCTTGTAGGAAGATATTTAACGAATGGCACATTAGTGAATAAAAGTAATATAGAATCTATACGTGATAAACATAAAGAAGTAATAGTTAGATCACCTACCACCTGTAGGGCATCACATGGGATTTGTCAGAAATGCTTTGGTATTGATGAATATGGTAAACTTCCAGATATTGGTCATAATGTTGGAATTAAATCAGCTCAAGCAGCAACAGAACCTTTAACTCAGGCAGCTATGAAAACTTTCCATATGGGTGGAACGGTTTCTGGTGGTGGTGGTGTATTTGGTGGTTTTGAACATGTCAATAATTTTCTCGTTTCTCCAGAAACTTTTAAAGATCGAGCTACGTTATCAAAATTAGATGGAAAGATTACAAGTATAACTCCAGGGTCTGCCGGTGGTTTCCATGTTAATGTAAATGAACAAGATCATTTTATAACTCCTGGCTCTGGTAGTCTTAAAGTTAAAGAAGGTGATAAAGTAAAGAAAGGCGATTTATTAAATAATGGTATTCCTCATCCTAAAGAAGCTATACATCTTTTAGGTGAATTAGGTGGGCTTCATAAAATTACAGAGACTCTTCATAATATTTATAAAAATTCTGGCATTTCTATTGATAGAAGAAATTTAGAGACAATTGTTAGAGGTATGACAGGATTTGGAATAGTAGAAGATGAAGGAACTCATAAACATTTCGTAAAGGGAGATGTAGTACCTTTAAGTCAAATTTATGAATTTAATACAACAACTAATAAATCCTATAAATTACCTTTAAATGATGCTTTTGGAAAAAGTTTAGATGAAAATATCGGATCTTTTAAAATTGGAAATATAGTTAATTCTAATATGATTAAATCTTTACAAAAAACACATAAAGAAATTACTGTAAAGGAAAATCCTGTAACTTATGAACGTACCTTACTGGGAGTACAGCAAGCACCACTTAAGTCTCACGACTGGGCTAATCAGCTTGCTTTCCGATATCTCAAACGTGGTTTGCAGGAAGGATCAACTTATGGTTATTCTTCAGATGTTCATGGATATTCTCCTATAGCTCCATTTGTTACTGGTCAAATGGAAGATGGACCAGAAGGAAGATATTAAAATTTGGAATTCGTCATATTTTATGCGATAATGACTATACACGTAATTCTCAAATAGTTAAAGAAAAGCGTGTATAGTTCACACGCTTTTCTATTCACTAATCAAACATTCGATCTAAAATATAGACAACAATCTTACAACTTAAATCTTCTTCAACGTCCAATATTTTATTCAACTCTAATTCTCTATATAATCCTAATATTAAATTCTTTAACATTTAATTCTCGTGTAGCCAATTTCTCTAAGACATTAAATCGGAGTAGAAAGCAATGTCCTTAAACGAATTATTCGTCTTAAATTCATCCATTCGTTTATCGGCTGATATGAATAGTTGGGGCGATCAAGTTATAAGCCAACTTATTAAATCATATCCGTCGCTCTCAAGTTTGGTGGGAGAAGTTGTTTTCGCCAAGACCGATACCGTAAAAGGTAATGCATTGGGATACATTACTTTAATCGGTAAAGTTCAGAGGATTCCATTTATTGTCGATGAATATGATCTAAATCCATTAGACATATATATAGACAATGGTAAATATCTACCTCTTTCAGAAAGAGCAGTTAATAGTTTAAATTCTAGAACTTGGCCCTTTCGTCTTATATCCCAAACAGAAAGAAATGGAATTCTTAAGACTGCTTCGTTATTCGAGAATAATGGCATTTTGAAGGCAGAGTTTGTAAAAAAGAATAAAGAAACTTTTGAAAAAATTGCTGCTGAGTTTCCAGAAATTTTAGATAACTTTACTATCCGCAATACTCAGAAGGCCAATTCTGAATTTGCAGTACGTTGTTTTATTAAAGAAGCCGCAGATGCAAAACCAATTGTGGTCCGCGATCTTATTGCTGAAGATAAAGATTATAAAATTTCAGAATTTGCTGATAAATTCGGAAAAGATTTTCTTTCTGAATTAATGAGTAAGGGTGAAGCTATTGTTTCAAATATGCCTCCTAAAGTTAGATTAGCAATTGATAGTATGGAAATTAAGGGACTTTATAAAACTTCTGAAAATAGAGAAGGTTATCTTTGGCATAATGGAACTCCAATCGTAGCCAAGAGATTTGATCATTATCGTATGTCTGATTTAAAACGATCATCTATAGCTCCCTCTATTATTATAACAGAATGTGGCAAGTATTTTCAAAATGGAACATTAACAACTAAAGATGCCGGCAACGTTCCTAAGCATAAAGATAAGGTAGCTCCACAAAATGGTGATTATGCAGTAATTACCATTGGAGATAGTTGCTTTGGTCCATTTTTTATTAATAGTATTACAAAAATGGGTGCTGATAAAATTTACAATATTACTACTGATGAATTAAAAGTAGTAAATCTTAAGACTAGTGAAGATATTAAAACTATAGTACAGTTAGATGAGAATAATTATTTATTCTCACAGAATGCTCAGATTTTTAAAATTCATGTATCTGATATTGAGAATCCAAAAGATTTTGTTAAATCTGCTGGTTTGAAAGTTTCAGTATCAAAGCAGTTAGATGGTAACTTCTTAATTAGTGATTCTGGAATTTCTGGAATAGATTCTAATAAACTGAAAAATTTAAAGAAGGGTGATGCTACGGTAGTTTTAATGCATTGTGGCTTATCTGAGACAGATGCTAAATATGCCCTGATGCGGGCATTAACTAATAATACTTATTCTTTTGATGCACCAGAAAAACAGAAAGTTTCCTCAGATAAAGATGTAACCTTAGAAAAGAAGGCTGAGGAAATTGTAAGTTACTGTAATGAAAATGAAGTATTAAAAATGGCCGCTGTGAGTGGCGATAAATCTAACGTGGATTTAGCCTTGGGACTTAATTTAATTAATTATAGTAATATTAAACGATTTAAATTAATAGTTCCAGAAATTTATACTATGTTAGATAAATTATGTAAATTACTAATTATTAAGCGCATTAATCGTAATTTATTTAACTTAGATGATACTCAACTTTCTCAAGCCATTCGCGCTTTGGACGAGATTTCGTTTGCCCTTAATTCCTTGTGATAAATTATCCTTTCCATAAACTGCTTTTCTATCTTCTGGTAATTGCAAAATTCCGTAGGGTAGAGTATGCCAGTTTATTGAATACATACTTACCATCTATTAAATTTGATTTCGAAGATCCTTTTGAATATATTCAGAAAATAGTCAAGGAAATTCCCTTACCTGCTGGAGTATATTCAAACAAAGAAGATCCTTCTAGTTTAATTATTTACTTAAGTAGATTTAAACTAAGAGAATTACATACAGTCTTCAATCAGGAACAATTCGAAGATATAATTTTCGATACAGATCTGAGACGTAAAATAGATGCAATGGCACTGTCTCCATCTTTTCGAAAAATTGATATTATAAGAGAATTCCCTTCTATCAATCATGAATATATTGAAATTTATTTAGATTGTTTTGCTAATTTCGACCAGATAGATAGTCGAAATATATATGTATCTAAATATATTGGTGATCCATCAGAAAGATCTTTATTAATTAAAGTATTGACTACCACATCACGAATTCACTTAAAAACCATTTTAGGTATTAGAACTAATTTAGATCCAAAGACAATTATTGAGAAATCATTAAGCGTTATGGATATGAAATCTGATTTAGCTTTAATTAATGAAGATGATGACAAATTAGAAAGATGGACTAAATTAAGAATATCTATTGCAGAGAAATTAATTAAAATGGGCGCTGGTAGTAAGACAGACCTCGATAATCTCATGGAAGCTTTAAAGGCCGAACCTGATTTTAAAGATCCAGTAATCTATACTAAAGAAGATTTAGAAAATGAATTTAGTCAAGCTAAAGATGAGTTACCTTCATAGTGCTTGACATTCGGTTGCACGTCTGCTAGACTTAAAAACATCAGCCCCATCGAGTTTGAATAAACGATGGGGCTGAAATAACTATACTCAAAAATAAGTTGGAGGATGTTAATGTCTGAATTTTTCGTAAGAGATTTAGATCCAGAAATGGGTACCGCAGTAGCAAATCGCACCTATTTACGCCGAGGGGAAAACTGGGGAGATTTGGCTAAGCGAGTTGCATTAGGTAACTCTTTACTAGACCCATCAGGAGAAAATGATAGATTGGATTTAGAAAAAGCTATTTGCAATGCATCATTTCTTACTGCGGGTCGGCATCTTCAACATGGGGATGCAGACCAACCTAATCGAAACATAGAAGTTTTCACAAATTGTTCAACAGCTTGCACTTCTTTTATGGAATTTTTGTTACTTTTAAATGGTTCAGGTGTTGGACGTAATTATAGTGATGAATTTATGGTAACTGACTGGCGGAACATGCCGCATCTTTATTGCGTATTAAGTGCGGATCATCCTGATTTTGAAAGACAATATTTTAAAGATTATACTCCTAAAGTTAATGTAATTGCTTTAGAAGATGTTGAAGCTTATCCACAGAATCCAGATCTATTTCATGAAGTAGAAGATAGCCGTGAAGGATGGGCTAAAGCTTTAGAAATTTTAGAAGTTGCTGCATTTGAAAAACATCCTCATGATCATTATGTTTTTGATTTTAGTAAAATTCGTAAATACGGATCACCTATTAAAGGTATGCAGAATAGACCTGCTTCAGGACCATTACCTTTAATTTACGCTTTTAAACAAGTTGCTAAAGTTAAATATAATCAAGGAATGATGCCATGGATGCAGACAATAGTTATAGATCATTATTTCTCAGAGGCAGTAGCGAACGGCGGAGCAAGAAGGTCTGCACGAATCGCAGTTAAATACTGGAGAGATAAAGAAATAATGAAATTTATTCATCTTAAGAGAGATAGACCAGAACTTTGGTCATCGAACGATTCTGTAGGAGTAGAAAATTTATTCTGGAAAGAAGCAAAAATTCTAGGATCAACTGCTAATAATCTTTACTTAGAAATTACCAAAAGTGTATTTCAAGATCTTACTGGTGAACCAGGTCTTATCGCGCTTGATCAATTGACCATCAAATAAAAGGAATAATCAATATGATTGGATCTACTAAATATCAATTATCAGAAGGTGCAAAAAAGCTTCATGAATATACATCTAATATAATTAATAAATCCAAATATCCTCATATTACTAATCCATGCGTAACTAAAGATACTCAGATTACAACTACTGATGGAATTAAATTAGTTTCTGAATTAATTGGAATCCCATTTTCCGTGAAATTTAATGGTAAAATTTATCAATCATTAAAAGGATTCTGGTCAACAGGTAAAAGAGATATTTATAATATAACTACGAAAAATAAATCAATTAAAGCTACACCTAATCATAAATTTGGAACACATGGATATACTGGATTAGTTTGGAAAAGATTAGATGCATTTAAGGTTGGTGACTTCATTGCAACTGATGGATTAGATGAAAAAATAGTTTCAATTACTAAATGTGATAGTGAGGAAGCTTTTGACTGTACCATTGAAGATATTCATTGCTATGTTTCTAATGGATTCTTGAGCCATAATTGTGGTGAGATCACATTGAAATCTGATGGCGGCTATTGTGTCATAGGGGATATCGTACCTTTTTTCTGTTCTACTTTAGATGAAGTTAAATCAACGGCAGAATTAGCTACTCGATTTTTAATTAGAACAAATCTTATGAGTGCAATTTATTCTGATGAAGTAAAACGGACTAATCGTATCGGAATTGGAATGACATCAATTCACGAGTTTGCCTGGAAATTCTTTGGCTATGGTTTTCGTGATTTAATTGATGAGAATCTATCTCAACCATTCTGGAATTTTATTGACGAGCTACGGCAGACGGCAGAAAATGAAGCGGCCAGATACTCGCTGTCACTTAGTTTAAATATCCCACATACCGTAACCACCTTGAAGCCGAGCGGATCTATAAGTAAGCTATATAATTTAACTGAGGCAGCTCACCTTCCCTATAAACGTTATTATTTACGATGGGTTCAATTCCAAAAAGATGATCCTCTTTTAGAACAATATAAAAAAGATGGATATCCAGTAAGAGAATTAACTAGTATAGCTTCTACTAGTATTGTTGGATTTCCAACTCGTCCTCTTATTACTACTTTAGGAATGGGAGATAAATTAGTTACCGCTGCTGAAGCTACTCCAGAAGAACAGTATAAGTGGTTGATGTTATTAGAGAAATATTGGTTAGGAGAAGGAAAAAACAATCAGGTGAGCTATACTCTTTCCATACCTACTGATAAATTCACATTAGAAGACTTTAGGGAAACGTATATTAAATATCAATCTCAAATTCGTTGTTGTACAGTATTACCAATTATTAGTGATGATACTCTTAAAACGTTATATGAATATCTTCCTAATGAGGATATATCTGAAGAAGAATTTATTGCTATTCAAAATCATATTCAGAAGAAACGGGATGTGGAATTTAGTATGGATGAGTTACAGTGTAGTTCTGGTGCATGTCCTCTCTGAATAAGATAATAGATAAAAGAAAAGCCCCATTACTGGGGCTTTATTTATTTCTGGACTTTTACGAGATGATGGTCTGGATAATCAGGATCATATCCGATTCCATCATAGTATTTAAATACAGCTTCTGCTTCTTGTTCGTATTCTTGTTGTACTTCTCCTTCATACTTTAACTGATCGGAGTCTAAGCATCCTGTTCTTTTATCCCGCTCCCAATTCTCCTTTGCTAAAAGAGCGATAGCTTCCTTTAATGGAAGAATAATCTCTTTCATTTTCTTCTCCTATGAGAAATTAATCCCACAAACTCTGCCAATGACGAGCCAAAAGAATTTTAGCTCGAAATGCCTTCTTGTTTAGTGGAGCAGCCCATGCATCATAAAGTTCTTTATTGAATCTAGGAGTTTCAGTTTCTTTCATTTGAAAACAACCTTCATGATCAGGAGAAGGAATCCATTCAATAGGTTCTTTACTGAAGGTACCTTCAGGAACAGTGTCTTTGTCCCGCAGTTCTTGTGAAGCTTCCAATCCATCAATAATTTCTTGAAGGATAGAATCCCATTTTTCCATACTTAAACCATTAGGATATCCATTCGTGTATTTCTTAAGATTTCGAATCATTCCCAATATTACAGATTCGAGATAAGAATCCATATCCCAACGATCACAAGAGGCGTATCCTCTATAACCTCTTTGACAAAAATACTTAATAGTTCTCCAGTAAGTATTGGGGTTAATCCAATGCCACCAGAAACGCCAAACTGGATGATGCCAATTAATGAAAGCCCTATAACCACTAGAGCGAAGTGGGTAAAAACCTAGAGAGTAGTGCATTTAAAATTCCTTATGAAGATGAATTCTTGTTTTGAGAAGATTTTTCAAACCAATTTTAAAAGAATTATATTTGAAATGACAAATCCAATCCTGCCAATTATAGTTATATTGGCCACAACCACACTTGAAACGAATAAACATTTCATCTCCTCAAATTGTAGCATGTTTGAAAAGAAACTTTCTATCCGCATCGGTCATCCGAAAATGAATTTTCTTTGTCATTTCGAATGCATGATCCAAAATGATCTTTCTATCCAAAGAAGCATATTGCTTCTTACAATAATTCATTGCACCGATGAAATCGGGCAGATAGACCTGTCCGCGATAAATGTCATTTGACATATATTACCTCCATATATATTATAACAAAATAACGTCAATTATTGCATATTCAAAAAATGTGTCACACGTAAACATTCGTGCTACAATGCTTACAACCATAGGAGAACCAATGTTGACATCCTCCCCACGGCTAAAGCCGGGGGATTCCTTTTATAGCGTTTGATGTCCCAAACGGAGAATGTTCCTTGCAGCATTTATATCTCTATCATGGATAGAGCCACATTTGCTGCAAGTCCATTCTCTTACAGACAAACCGCTTAGACCTTGCGGACCACTTCTTTCGAAGCAGATACTACAAGTGCGAGTTGTCCAACTCTCATTCACATCCTTTATGATCGTTCCAAGCCGTATAGCTTTATATTTCAAGAACGATTTAAGCTGGAACCACGATGAATCCAGCACGGATTTAGTTAACTTAGTTTTTGCTAACTTAGAGGAAGATGCATCGCCAATACAAATCAATTTAGCATTTACTAAAATTGCATTAGCAGTTTTATGATTCCAATCTTTTCTTATATTCTTAATTTTATTGTGGATATTATGAGTTAACTTCTTTTTATTTGCTCGTTGGCTGGAAGCTAATCTTTTTTCGTATTTTTTAGTTAAATTCTCTCTTTCAAACTTGCGACCATCTGATAATGTTGCTTGAGTTTTACATCCTAAATCAATACCAAGTTCCAAAGTTTTATCTTTGAAATGATTTAAAACTTCACATTGAAGATTTATAAACCATTGACCTTTTGAGTTTTGAGAAAAAGATCCCTGTTTAATATTTCCATCTATTTTACGAGAATTCCAATATTTTAATATTTGTTTACAATATATTATTTCATTTTTATTAATCTTAATTCCAGATGCTTTAAATGGTATCCATCCTAAACTACGTTTCTTGGATCTCCAATTTAATTTAAGTTTTTTAAACTGTTTACGTCTAATAACATATTCATCACAAATCTTCTGCACGGTTTGACTATGTAGATTTAGTTCAGATCCTACACCAGAAGTTAACTTATGAAGATCATAATTCGAAAACCATTTACTATTATATTTGACAGCTTTAATTGCAGTTTCATTACAAAAATTCCAAACAAAATTAACATTATCTGCCATACGATTTAGTCGTTTAGCAGAGATAGAATCTTTTATTCTAAATTGATAAGTTATGATGCTAGACATTTTTCTGATTCTCAATATATTGCTTTACGATTGCTAATGGAGCACCGCCAACCGTTGAAACAAAATATGAATTTGTCCAAAGAGTTGGAAGTTTTCTTTTGAGAATAGGAAATTCTTTTCTTAACAAATTAGAAGATCTACCTTTTAACATTTTTACTAAACGGTGAATACCAAATTGAGGATCTACTTCAACTAATAAATGAACATGATCTAACATTACTTCCATTTCAATAATCTCGCATTTAAGCTCTTCCGCACATCCCTGGATTATAATTTTTAATCTTGAGGCTATATCTTCCGTTAATACACTACGACGGTATTTGGGGCACCACACTATATGGTAGTGACAGGAATATATAATGTTGTTGTTGGACTTGAAGTTGCTCATATTAAA
>Ga0302277_1001027_pt1 | contig 21166 bp, 21 predicted proteins | sample III_Bog_N3_1_FD_198759 | JGI IMG/M metagenome (GOLD analysis project Ga0302277, IMG submission 198759) | Peat permafrost microbial communities from Stordalen Mire near Abisko, Sweden - III_Bog_N3_1 | ecosystem: Environmental > Terrestrial > Soil > Wetlands > Peat | place: Sweden: Abisko... | reverse complement strand
AATCCGCGCCCCGGTCTCGCGACCGGGGCGACTTATTGTGCTTGGTGACAGTCGTGATTTTGGAATAGTTTCAATCCGCGCCCCGGTCTCGCGACCGGGGCGACCTCGACGCTTGGAAAGATTGCTTCTAGCCTGTTTGTTTCAATCCGCGCCCCGGTCTCGCGACCGGGGCGACCTGGCCTGCTTAATGGTATATACTACGCCGGAAGTGTTTCAATCCGCGCCCCGGTCTCGCGACCGGGGCGACAGGTCACCGGGCACTGCCTGATCGCCCAGCGCCCGGTTTCAATCCGCGCCCCGGTCTCGCGACCGGGGCGACTCATCTTTGACGGGTAACGGGGCGATACGCATTTCCGTTTCAATCCGCGCCCCGGTCTCGCGACCGGGGCGACTCACCAAGCACAATAACAGACGGCCCCTTGATCGTGTTTCAATCCGCGCCCCGGTCTCGCGACCGGGGCGACCCAGCAGCCGGGACTGGAAGGACACGCCGGGCATGTTTCAATCCGCGCCCCGGTCTCGCGACCGGGGCGACGAACGTAGATGGCATCATCACAATCAGTAGTTTAGTTTCAATCCGCGCCCCGGTCTCGCGACCGGGGCGACTTCTCGAACACGGTCACAACCGTGGATTTGTTTTTGTTTCAATCCGCGCCCCGGTCTCGCGACCGGGGCGACGTATTAAATCCCCAAATATCGCCTTTGTTTTGTTGTTTCAATCCGCGCCCCGGTCTCGCGACCGGGGCGACTAAAACGCTTCCCGAGCGCGCTTTGAACGAACACGTTTCAATCCGCGCCCCGGTCTCGCGACCGGGGCGACGTGGAAGTTCAGCTTATCCGCCGGGTCTGTACGACGTTTCAATCCGCGCCCCGGTCTCGCGACCGGGGCGACCACGGTCCACTCTTGTGACTGAACCGCAACAGCTTTCTACGCCATTTGCGCGAACTTGCCAAGCTCACACCGCATTTCTGCAATTCATATGTCAAAGAACAATGGAAATTATGCGTCATTATTGCGTTTGGCCCCAAACGCGAAACCCCGGTAGGCAAGCCGTCACTTGTGGTTCGCGGAAGCGGGTTCATAATATCAGAGGTTCAGTCAAATCCATCGGCTTATCCACGCCGTGATGCTCGATTTTCTGTTTGGCCGTCTCATCCAGAAAATAAAATCGCAAGGAATCCTGGTCCTCCTTGATTTCACGCAACAAACGGTCGCGCAATTGCACCCATTCCGTCTGACCCACCTGGCACTCGAACACACTCTTTTGCACACGGACACCATAGTCCTCACAGGCTTGCGCCACGCGGCGCAAACGCCGCAGGCCAGCTTTCTCAACGGTCGAAACGTCGTAGGTGATCAAGATGAGCACACGATTATTTTGGCACAAGCGGTACGTAGTCCGCAACCTCTCCGCGCAGGCATCGGGCCAGAATGCGCGCCTGAATGAAAGGCATCTGCCCAACCCGCAATTGCTGATCCAGCAGCGAATGCTGCAACGTTTCCTGCTTGCGCGTCTGGTAGGATTGAATGACCAACTTGCGTCCGGCGTCCGTGAATTCCACCGCGCCGCCCTCGCGTTGGCGGAAATGGTCCGGCCCGATTTGTTTGCGGTTGATGAGCGTCACGGCCAGCCGGTCAGCCAGCCACGGGCGAAATTCCTCCATCAAATCCAGCGCCAAAGCCGGACGGTTGGGACGTTCGACGTGAAGAAAACCGACAAACGGGTCCAGTCCCACCGTTGTCAACGCCGCCAGACAGTCGTGCCGGATCAGGGCGTAAAGAAAGGAAAGCAGGCAATTGATGCGGTCGCGCGGGGGCCGGCGGCTGCGGGTGGCAAAGGCAAAATCGCCGCGTTGCTGCTTGAGCAGCAGGGCAAACACCCCAAAATAAGTTTGCGCGCCCATGCCCTCTGCGCCGCGCAGTGCATCCAGCGCCTCCGGCGTGGCCAGGCGTTCCGGTGGCCAGCGGCCCAAGTCTTGAATCTGCCGAGCCAGGCCCTCGGCGGCGGTTTCCAAGCTGGTTTGTTCCGCTGCATCCTCCGTCTCCCGGGCGGCGCGCAACAGGGAATTGCGGCTATTCTGTAGTTTGCCAGCAATGATGGCTCTGGAAATGGCGGCGCACCGGGCGGGAATATCCGCCGCGCGAAACTGCGTCCGGCGCAACGTCACGCTGGTATCCGCCACCCCGGTCAATCGCGCCTGGAGATAACCCCACTCGCTCAGGAAATTCACGGCCACGCCATGCTCCCAGCACAAATCCAGCGCCGGCGGGGTGATGGTCACCGGGCCAAAGGCGCACAGTGATTCAAGGTGATGAATGGGAATGGAAACCTTGCGGAAATCCGTCGCCTTGTCGCGGGTGCGCTGGTCTTTTGGCAGATCGTCAGGATAAACCGGCACTTCCACCTGCAACGTCAGGTGGTCGCGGTTCACGAACGTGCCGCCGGTGGTCAGGTACAGCGTGTTTTGAATGATTTCAGGCACAGTTTTTCGGGGTTCATTTCAGGTCTGATACAAACGGCGGACGGCGGACGCCGTGGTGGATGCCGCCTGCGCTTGCGTCAAGCGTGGCAGGCAGATTTCAAACAGCGAACACTCCTCACACCGGCCTTCGACATAGGGGGCGGGCGGGATGGATTCGGAGGTCTGCAACTGGTGCAAATCCGCCGCCGCCTTCTCGGTCCGCGCCCGCAACTCCGCGTCGAACTCCACTTCCCGCCGCCGTTTGCTTTGGGCGTGAAAAATGGCGCCACGCGGAATGGTGACGCCAAGCATTTCCTCCAAACACAGCGCCTGGGCGCACAGTTGCGCGTCATCGTTCTCGAATTCGCGCCGCCGCCCCACTTTGAATTCGACAGGGAAATACGAGCCATCGGTCCGTTGCTCGACAATGTCGCACTTGCCGGAAAGGCCCAGCCGTTCCGAAAACACTGGCAAGGCGCGCAGCAAGGTTGCCCCTTTGGCGACTTCGTACCCCGGCAAATCCGCGTGTTCATGGACGATGTCGCCCCGCGCCGTGTGTTCATTGGCCGAACGCCAGCCTTCGACGACCTTCAATGCCGCCCGGCGCGGGCAGTAGAGAAAATCGTTGAGCAAGGAAAGAGGTAACTCTTCCCGATTGGTAGCTTGGTTCACAACATCTCGATCAACTCAACTCCGGTTGGCAGGTTGTCTTTATTGAGTGCAACATCGTAATCTGAAAATAAACGGGCGACCGGCACGTTCGATTTTCTCTGAACCGTGACGCGCTCAAACAGCTTGTGCGCCGGGGCGTTGCCCAAGGCGGATTGGTGTTTGAAAACAATGAGTTTCTGCGGGGCCATCGTCCCGCGAGAGGCAGAACGGTCGTGGTCGAACATCTGGGTCAAAGCCTGCCAGAGCAATTCCAAGTCCGCATCGTTGAAGCCGGTGTCCCGGGCAAGGTGAGCACTGATATAGCCCTGGCAACAATAGAGGCCATAAGGAATAAGATTCTTGCGCCCCATTGTTTGATTGGGGGCATCGGCTTCTTTTGCTTCGGTGACGGCCATGCGCGTGATGCTTAAATCAAGCGGCAAAATTGGATCAATGCTGCGGCTGAAACTGATCTGCACCGGGCCGCGAACCTGACCGGCGTTTGCGCCAGTGGACATGACTGCCCCGAACGTTCGCACATCAAAAAATCGTTTGCACATTTCGGCGCGTGCAGAACTGACCTGCTCGCGAGTAGCCTTCTTTTTTTCGGATTTGGCATCCACTTCATGGCCAAGCGATTTGTGGGCCTCAGCAATACGTTCGTTCAAGACCGATCCTTGCTGAACAAAAATGCCGTAGCCAGGTGCGCCCTCTTTTGCCAACAGAACAAAGTTTCTGATCTTGCGTTTAAGGCAAACGTCCGAAACCATGCCGCGCATATCCTGCGGGTCAACGCGGGGAGAATTGGCGGCATCGGGGTCGCCGTTGGGATTGCCATCCTTGCAGTCAAATAGATAAATGAAGTCGTAGCGATTATTCATAATTGTTCGTTTGTTAACTCGGAGATGTCAATTTTGGTCGGTGGTCTCGGCGGCTTGTTGTTCTTTTCTTTCCGTGCTTCGGCGACGATGTTCGGCTTTCTGGTGATAGTATCCCAAAGCAAATCGTCCCTGTTCTTCAAGTGTTAGCGTTGGTCTAAATTGTTCGCCTAGCGCACAAGAGATTTCTTCGAAATCCTTCCGCACATTTTCAGCAACGCCACCACCCGCTTTTGCCAAATGAAATTGAGCATTACGGAAAAGTCGTCCCATAACCAGCGCCGGGGTCACACTTGCGCTGGCATAATAGCGTTCCGCAACGCCTGCCCCCACCTGCCCAAGCGCGAGGTATTGCAAACGGTCGAAAACCGCAAACAAACGCCCGCACAAATAAGCGGAGTCTTTTGATTCGAGATTCAAGTGTTCAGTCATAGTTTGTGTGGTTCGATGATGGTTGTCATTTGAATTATTTGGCGACCGGATTAAGCATGCCTTGATGATCCCAATGCGTGCCGGGTTCAGTTTATTTTCCTGGTCAAGTTGCTGGCGGCGCAAGGCGCCAGCCAGCGCCGATTGTGGAAGCGGAATGGAACGTCCGCGTAATGCGCCATACAAAAGCTGTGTGGGAATTTGCGGGGGCAATTCGGCAAGTTCCGTCCGCACCAGACTGTAGAGTAATGCGTAGAATTTGAAATCGCGCTTCATACCCACCCCATCGGGTGAAACAATGCAAAGATCTTGGAACCACTCGGCGACATGCTGATTGATTTCCGGGACCGTGCTTTCCAGCCAATCACGCACAACGATCCGTGCCCCGTTGCCGGATAGACTCATGAGATAATAATTATCTTCCAATCTTACCGGCGGTTGGCCGGATTGAATGGATTTCAACAGTTCGGCAATTGCATTTTCATCAGCATTCGCCAGCAAGTCTATCGGGTCATATTCAATCGGCTTGCGTGTCCAATGCAGATGCACCGTGTCATTGAACACCAATCTTTGCTCGCGGCTCTTTTCGATGAGCGCATTGAGAGACGCTCGAATCTTCAGTTCGGCGGGGGCGGAAAGGGCCGCATTTTGCGCCTGATCCAAGCCGAAAGAACAAAATGAGTCTTTGTCGAAGCTGATTAGGTTGGTCCCGGTGGCAAGACCGCCTGGAACACCTTTGATTTTCTCGGTTGTGTCGAGCGTTTCCGCCAGTTCACCGGTGGCAATACAGACGCGCAGCCCGCGCTTGGTTTCAGATGCGGCCGACCGGTGCCTCCGGTTTCGCCAAAATGTCTTTAGTGATTCTGAATCCAACAAATCCTGACCGTCCACGGCAAACAAAGCGTTGTCTGAAGGCTTGGCTTTTAACAATGCCAGTTGCCGATGAAGCTCTGCGAGCATTTCTGCATTGTTCAGGAATGAAAGGACACCCTGCAAACGAGGAGCATCATCAGGACAAGCAACGGCGGCTTCAGTGAGGAGTGCCTGAAAATATCCATGCTGGATACGCCTCGCCCCGGCCTTTTCCTCTGCCTTGGGATCTAGAAAAAGAGCGGCGCGCTCCAATGTATCGCAAAGAAAATGCGATTTTGTTCCTTGATTCAGCTCATTGGGGGAAGTAAATGGCCGCAACATCTGCTTCGGTTTTGGCTTTTTGTCCCCTGGATTTTCCGAGAGCGGAATCGGACCACCGGCAAGGTTGCCCGCATGGTCCAGAGGAATCTGCCAACGCACGGAAACTTTCTCGAAATCCGCGTCACCGAGTTCGTTACGTTCGGCGTAAGCGATAAGGGCTTGCAGCATCATGACACACCTCCGAGTTGATTTTTTATTTCAGACCAGCCTGGCACATTGAGAATGCCGTTTTTAAGTTCGGCCTTGAAAAACGTGATGCGCGGGTCAGGCTTTTCCACTTTTCCCGGCAACTGGCTTGCGGCGACATCCAGATTGAACACGTCATAAAGCATCAATCCCAAATCTGTGTCAGGATTCGAGTTGGATTTCACCTCCATCGCGGATTCATCCGCGAGTTCAAAATGGGCGGGGAATTCCCGGCACCCAAAGCACGGTTGGGCAAAACACTGGCCTTTTTGGGCACGTCGCTGAAACATGGCGAGATATTTGACCGGCGTGTCGTCGCCTTTGTCTTCATCGTCCATCGGCTTGCGACGGGGCAAACCTGCCAGCGGCGACAGCTTCATGCTGGCTTCAATGACATATTCCACTTCGCGCAGGGCGAGTGTATTGCGCTGAGTGCGATCCTCGTGGGCCAGCAACGGCTCGGGTTTCCGAGGCGACAGGCGCGATTTCACTTCGTTGCGTCGGAAAGCGAGAAAGCGGATCGGCTTTTTCACGGCAATGCGATGCACGTTCCAGCGAAACTGCGGTTTGTAGAGGATCGCTTCCAATAGTCCCCGCGCGGCGCTGGGCGTCATCACGGGATAACTGACCCGCTCTACTTTCATTTCGGGCCGGGTGAAACATGCGAGATCACCCCAAGCTCTAAGGTGAATAATCATGACTAATTCTGGTTAGATGCATAAGCAAAAATATGAGCCGCATTTGTTGATGCCGCCGCCTTATGACGGCGAGCCAGTCCAAGATTAATAATCTCTTCAAGAACTAGATTTGCCTCTGCCGACGAATCGGCTTCAAAATCAACCCAGCAATAAGTCGCAAATTGCACTTCCTGTTCATCCCATGGATGGATTCTTTGATTTTTTCGCAATCCAGAATACCAACGCGTACCTTGGCGGGAATAATTCCGAATATGAGCTTTCAAATTTTCTAGTATTTTTTCTCTCGTCATATACGTTGTCACAATCAGTTTTATGACGTACGTTAAAGCATGCTTAGAATTCTGTCAATAGCTAAAGTTTTCTCTTACCATGACGCTTTCGCCGAAAATGGCGCGGATTGAAACATAAACCTGATAGTGACTGCAAAATTGGGGACGCCGGTTGTGTGAGCAATCGGCGTTCTTTTTCAAAAGCATCTGTTGCTAACATACAAAATTATCAAGATGGCCGAGGCCAAGGTTTTCGTCGTAGTCGGAATTCCAAACCCAGAAATCCCAATCTTTGGCGGGTTGCCAGATGTAACCTTTCGCTTGTGCGTCAAAAAACTCTGTTTGATACAGATTTACAGAATACCGTTGCGCCTCCCTGCACTCGGCAGCAGTGAGATGCTTTTCCACCTGGAGTTTTTTTGCCAGCGCCGCGCCGCGTTTCCAGTTTACAAGCACAGCATGAGTCGCGTTGCCGACCAACTGGCAGGCTTCCGCAGCGGCGGGGAAATTAAAGTCTCCGGAAAGTTTGAAAACCTTGTCAGCCTGCGCTTTTTCCGGCCCTACGAGTTTATAAAGTTCGGCAAAATACTTTTGATAAATCTCCGGCTGATACAAAGGGGCATCTGGGTGTCGGGCGAGAAACTCCTCGGTTTTGGCAGTTGCCAGTGCGTAGGCTCCAGGCGGCAATCTCATTTCGACGGGTCTAAAAACAATCACCGGACATGGTTCCGCCTGACGCCCCTCCCGGTTGCAGCGGCCAGCGGTTTGGATAATGGAATCCAGCGGGCCAAGCGCACGATACGCAACCGGGAAATCCACATCCACGCCAGCCTCAATGAGTTGCGTGGAAATGAGCCTACAGTGCTTACCGGCGGAGAGCTGCTCGCGAATAAGTCGCAATTTTTCCTGCCGATGCGCCGGACACATCCGCGCAGACAGGTGCAACGTGCCATCAGGCTGAATCTCTCGCACAAGCTTGAAAAGTTCGCGGGCATCCTTGGTGGTATTCACCACACAGAGCGATTGCGGTTCAGCGGCCAATTTTACGGCCATGTCTGCCCACGAAAATGATTGGCCCGGCTGCGGAAGTTCAATTTTGGTGCGCCGCAAGGCTTCGGCCAACCCCGCCTCGTTGGTCGAAATTGGATCAGGCTTCCAGTCGTAGGGCAGTGCGTCGCCCGCCGAGGCAAATGCAGGTTGCGTGGCGGTCATGAAAATGGCGGTGACACCATAATCGCGTGTGAGCAACCGGGTGCCCGAAAGCAGTGAAGGAACCAGACTCGGGGGCAGGGTCTGAACCTCATCAAACAGCACGACAGAACGTCCGATGTTATGCAGCTTGCGGCAATCCGACGGACGATTACTGAACAGGCTTTCAAAAAACTGGACGTTGGTAGTGACGACCAGTGGCGACGCCCAATTTTCCGTGGCAAGCCGTGCCCGGCGCAAACGATCTTCCTCTGCGTCTCGACCCCGGTCTGATTTCTGTTCGCGCGGGGCGACGGCGCTATGATGTTCCAGAACGTAATCCCCGCCAAATTCTGCCTCAAACAATTCCTCGCGATAGACGCTGGCGGTCTGTTCAATAATGCTCGTATAGGGAATCACCACAATGATTCGGCGGAAGCGGTTGGGGTCTTCCGCGCCAAGCTTCGCGTTGTGATGAATGATGTGCTGTAATGCGAAAGCCAGCGACGAAAGCGTTTTCCCGCTGCCTGTTGGGGCCGTGAGTGTGAACAAGCCTGGTGGTTTCTGTGCCGCCTTCAAGCAGTCATGAAGCAATTGTTTGCGGAATGCATTAACCGGCCCGGCACTGGATTTGGCCGCCAAATGTTTCTGGAGAATCTCCAAAGCCCGATCTGCTTGAAGGTCCGGCACAATTCTTTGCTTGCGCTGCTCGGGATTGAAATGTTGTTCTGTGTCGAGAAAGTCTGCGTCCACGAGGCAACTGAACAGCATTCTTGAGCGGAACGCTTCGGCAAACTTGTCTTGAATTTTCAGCGGTGAAAATGGTGGGAGCGCTAATCCATCCTGTGAAAAACGTGCAATTAACTGGTCAAGCGATTCTGGACATTGACCAGTTAATTCCAAGCGATGGGCAACATCCGCAAATTTCTGAACCGTGGTTCTTAATGGCAAGCCAGCATCATTTTCATTCAGTGCCGGAATGCCTGTGTGATGGCCGTCAGCAGCGAAGGCAACCGCAAAAGCTTTAAGGTTTTGCGCGGCGTGCGCGGCTCCCGCCGCCCAGTGATTGATGCCGTGAATAGTGGGGTTATTAAGCCGTGCTTGGAAACGGTCGGCATATTTCCCCAAATCATGCAGCAACCCGGCCAACCTAGCTTCATCGGCCAAATTAAGCGGTGCGGCAAATTGCCCGGCAAGTCCGGCCACATTGGCTAAATGCGTAGCCAACGGCTGCCATTGGCCAGAACATTCTGGTAGTGGTTTCCCATCTGCACCTTCGGCTGTGTGTGCGTAGTATTTCACCCGGTTCCCGACTTTTCAAATGAGTTGTTTCTGTGTTAATCGCCAGCGCTCGCATTGACAAGCCTTATTTGCTCACAATCGAGTTTTTCTGGAACCAGCATAACAGGCGACCTTGGACATAGGCTGTCCAAGGTGTTTTTTATGCAAAGAAGTTCAAGCCCGGCGAATATTCACCAATCGCAGGTACATAAACCTCGTTTTATAGGCTTTTTTGTTGGTTTGAAGGATTTCCTCTCACACCCGATGTGGGCTGGCCAAAGAATTGGGCATCTCACCCAAGAGCTTGATAAAAAACCGCCCCAGCCCAAGCCAGTCATGGAAACAGCCGGTCAAGGACTGGATTCGCCAGTTATATGAAAAACGCTTTGGCCGGAATACATCCGCATCAGACGGGCGCAATCGACCGAGCGAATAGCCATTGAAACCGGACCACACAGAATCCGAGGGGATTCACATCTGAGGCAAGGCCCGGCGTTTCAACTGGCCGGTTTTCCTGAACGGCGCGGAAAACAGCCAGACGAAACGCCGCAATCAATCCGACCCTATACGGCGGCGCACTCAACGAATGTTCCTGCAACCGCACTCCACCCCATTGCCCCTTCCGCTCCGGTTGCAGGAACGTTCGCTCAGTGCGAAAGAAATTCAGCCAAAGTGCGGTGAGCAAAACCGCCAAGCCACAGGAACAACTCCAGCAACGAATAACGAATGGAAGGCCAGACAAGCCAGCCAGCATTCTCCAATCCTGACGCATCCAGGAATGGAAACCCCGGCCAAGGTAATCAGACGCCAATGAATGCCAGTCCAAAACAAGCCTCCCCGCAAATGAATACAACCGGGCAACCCACCATGTCCGAAAATCAATACCTCAAGCCAACAGCCACCCATAGGAACGCCAGCGACACCAATCAACCGAATCCAACCCCACATCGGCTACGGAACAACCCATCAAACCACGAAGCAAAGCCAAGGAATGAACCACCCACACCGGCAAGCAAACGAACGGCAAACCCAACAGGGAAGTAGAAACCATACGTTCAAGGGAAAGCCCAATCGCATGGAAAACGGAAGCCCGTAACATTAAATTTTAGGTTGACACCATCCCCTAACGATGGCGTTAGGAAAGGCCGCCGCCCGAAAGAAGCCGCAAAAAGCGGCAAATGGCGGCAATGAATTTGCCGCAGTTGGCCGCATTCGCTTCGGCGGAGTTGCCGGCAGTTGCCGCCCTTTGACACAAGTAGTTGCCATCTTTTGACGGAATTTGTCGCCGTCACAACTCCATTTAACTTTCAAGTACTCCTTAGCATAATTTGCTGCCGTCGCGTTATGCTGTCGGTTGATGACGGGAACGGCACAACCAAAACACGGCGGCAGGGCGTACCACAGCGTCCTGGAATCGCACTTCGATTTCATCCGTGAGTTGCGCCAACGACGCAAGACGTGGAAGGAAATCGCCGAGGTACTGTTCATTGAACACGGCGTTCACGTCACGCTATACGCGCCCTATCGCTTCTATCAGCGTCAATTGAGACGCCGGGCCAAGGGGCATTGGGAAGACGCGGAAAATCAAACAGGACTCCCACCCGCCCGCCCGATAGCGGTGGCCAAGGGGCCGCAGACGCAACCAGCGCCCTTGCCAGCGAAACCCGATTTCAAACAACCTGACCGCAACAAACTCAACGATGGAGACTTCACATGAACACCAACATTACCAAACGCATCCACATCAATCCCCAATCCAAAGGCAGTCTCGGCAAAAGTTTCGAGGCGGAATTTCGCGCCGCTTGGCTCGATTATCACCAAATCACTTGGGCCGGTTCCGACCTCGATGACCGGCACCATTCCTTCGCCGACCGCCATCCCGACCAAGTGCTGTCCTACCAACTTGGCAGCGAAGACGAGAGCAAATCCACCTTGCTGGGAATGTTCCGCAAAGTCCTGCACAGTGACCCGCCAATCCATATTGTTGATTGCCGGGCGCAGGCCGACGGCCTCATCGTGCAGGCATTGGAATCATTGCAGTTGCTCGAATCGCTGGCCCAACAAGGCGTGCGATTCACCTTCTTCCTGTTTCCAAGTGAAGACACCGAGAGCATGAGCAACCTGCTCGACCTGTTCTTTTTCGCGGGCGACCGCGTGGATTACATAATCGTCCACAATCCGGCCCAGGTTCGCACCAATCTGTTTAAGAAATCGAAGATCGAAGCGGAACTGAAAAATTTCGGTGCCAGGGAGATCACGATGCCGGTCGTTACCACCGTCACCTTGCTGGCAATTAAACGCGCCGAACGAACCGCCGGCCGCAAATTGAGTTTCGCCGATGTGGCGACGCCCGGCAATCCGCACCTTGACCTGGAGTTGACCGGGGAAATGCAATGGGCGATGCAAAAGATGTTCCGGCAATATGACGCCGTTGCCGATTTGCTGGTGCCGGAGGAATTCAGGCCGGATATTCAACCCCCGTCCGAGCCGGAGACCAAGCCAATCCGCCCCAACGGGCCGATGCTCAATTTGGGGGAATGAGGTTATGGATATAGACAAGGACGATTTGGCCGTCCTGACCACCCGGATGACGAAAGAGGAGGTGGACAGGGTTTACCGCCTGCTACACGAATGGCGCGTCGGACCGGCGGACAATTTTCCGGTGCAATTGACCTTGTTGACCTCCGCGCAATTGCTGGCCGCCGCCAGCGTGCCGCGCGCCATCGCCGACAGCCGGAAATGGCTGGAGCAACATCTGGCCGAATATCGCCAACAAACCAAGCTGCTGCTGGATGGCTTTTCCAGTAACGGCAAACAGCAGCAAGCCGAGACAAAAACGGCCCTCGAAGCCCATGCAAAAGCCATCCAAACAGCCGCCGAGCAAATCCAGGCGGAGCTTGCCGTGGCCGAGAAAGTTGCTGGGCGGGTCAAATCAGTGATGGACGGCGCTGTATCTGAATGGAACGGAGCAAAGGCCCGTATGTCGGTTCAGTGCGAACGGTTGGAAGAAGTTTCCAATGATCTTCAAAGCCGTTTCGCGTGGCAGACGATCATGTGGTGGGCAGTCTGCGTATTGCTTGCATTTGGTCTTGGCTATTGTCTTGCCATTACCTCAATTCACCCAAAATGACCCGGTGAACGCCCGCCTTGGCTTGCCGCGCGAGTTAATCATCAATGGCGGCGCTTATGACGGGGGAATTTGGTGGATACTTTTAGACGCAATGCCGGGTCCAGTTTTTTCAAATCCAGCTTGGCGGGAAACAAATCCATGACCTCGACGCCAAGAACTTTGGCCAGAAACAACAGTTCACAATCCGGCACTCGTCGGAATTGTGATTCCAACTTGGCCAGCGATTCGCGGCTGACATCCCAATGCTCGATTTGCAGCCTGGCCGCAAGCGCTTCTTGGGTGAGCTTTTTCTTGATGCGAAATCGCCGCACCTGGGGGCCAACGAGATTGAGCGGAGCAGTCATCCAGCGTCAAGACTATGCCAGCGCCGGAAACATCTGTTCTTTTACAAGAACAGTATTGACTTAAATTTCAGAACTGATACTCAATTTCCAAGACGTGGGTTCAAGCACGCTTATTTGAAGCCCCGGTCCCTTGAAAGTCCGAAAATGGCGTGAACGTCGGTCTGATGAAAGCTAAAACAAGAATTCTGGTGGTGGACGATCAAATCGCCGTGGCGATGATGATGGTCTTTATCTTGACGCGCGCCGGTTGCACAGCGGAGGCGGCACTGAATGCCGACCAAGCGCTGCGCAGGGCACAGGCGGAACCGTTCGCTTTAATCACGGTTGACATTGGAATGCCCGGCTTGGATGGCTTCGAATTGCTCAAATGTCTCAGAGAAATCCCTCAACTAAAGGAGACCCCCGTGGTGTTTGTTTCCGGGCAAGCCACCCTTGAAGATCGACAACGCGCTTTTAGTCTCGGCGCGGCTGATTTCATTGAGAAGCCTTTTGACGCCAAAGAATTTGTGTCGAGAATTCGCTCCGCCATCACTCGGAGGGCATCAGCCGCTTGTAGGGACAACGCAGCGCCAGTTGAATCCTGAACACCGTGGTGGCCAAAATGTTTATTTCCCCAGCCTCAATTTTTTGCAGATTGCGTGTGGCAATTTCGGCCCGCTCAGCCAGTTTCTCCTGCGTCAAGCGTTTGCGGACCCGCTCCCGGCGCACGTTCGCGCCGAAGGCTTTGATTCGCTTCCATTCTTTTCTGGCAATGGCCACGACATATTACATCGCTATTCAGCCCGAAATATGAACGATACATATATCGTAAAAAGAAATTTGGATTTGGCTTGCAACACAATCCAGTATTTGGAAAATGGATGTGCGCCAAAGAAAACATAAGTTATCTGACTTCTTAACATGAAAACCCTTCAAACAAGAATTTCAGGTTTGCCGGGAATGCCCCTGGTTCGGGGGCGAACGCCGTGCCGTCCCCTTCACTTTGAGCGTCTTCGCGAGGACCATCAATTCAGTGTCCGTGACGCGCATTCACATAATTGTAACGTGACCGCCTTTGGACCACCGTCAAGAGCCGTCACAATACCCAAGCAAGTCAGATGAAAATCCTCAGCCACGGAAAGCAGTTGAGTTCCCAGGCGCTCAAGGAAAGATTCCTTCGATGCTTTGGTGTGCGCGTCAACAACGCCGCGCTGCTGCAAGACTTGGTCAAGGATTTGATTGGCGAAGGCGTTTCTCGACAAACGCTCGTGGCGTGGGCCGTCGAAGCGGGTTACTCGAGGGCATCTGTCCGAAGCACCCTGAGCCGTATTTTTGTGTCACTTGGGCTGCGGGAACGGGAAAGGGGAGCAGGGCGCAAGCCTTCGCCTGCTGCCTTGGAATTGGCGGCCCATGCACGCCGTCTCTACGGCAAGAGTTTCGTAAATATGTTGCGCGCAGCCTGGCGAGTTGGAAAGGCACAACTTGCAGCCGAAAATCATGGAACAGCGCCGGACGGAGACGCAGCGGGCATAATTGAGGCTCCGCAATCAGTCACGGTGCGCGCCAATGCTGGTGACTTGCAGAACCGCAGGGGGCGAAGCTCCATAGCCATCAATTTCAAACGAACCTTTAAACCACTGGACGTAGTCAGTAACAGGAGACGTAGCACAGTATGAAAAATCACATTAAACGAAGCGCCGTTTCGCCATCGATCATCGGAAACCGTTTGCGTCTGTTTCGCGGATTCGTGCCCGGAACCCTGTGTCTTGTCGCCGTCATGGCGGCTGAGGTTGTGCGAGCACAGGAATCGGCTGACACCTTTTCAAGCATCAACCTTTCCGGTCTCTCGGAGAACGGAGTGCTCGTATTGAGCGGCACGAATATTTCTTCGTTCAAGACGTATTCGGACAGCGAACTTTCGGCTTTGGCAAACGTGCTGAACGCCACCCCCGCAATACCGATGTCGTCACTTCCCAGGAGCGGTATCGGCGGGACGTATTGGAGCCTCCAGCAACCCTCGATGCCACCATTACCGGGGGACACGATTGGCGTGGCCGCATGGCCAATGAGCGATGGCAGCTTCCTCCTGAACGATTTAAATTATCCTTATGATTCGCTTTCGACTGCAAGCCCGATGACCATGAGCGCAATGGACTCTCCTCCACTGCCGGGTTCCGGCGGTAGCACAAATTCCTATTCGCCTAATGGCCTTACCAATTCACCCGTGATTATATACGGGACAAATCTGTGGATTGCGCAGGCAGCGGTTGCCTCCGGTTACCTGAACGGAATCGCAACCAACACGGCGGCAGATGTTACTTACGATATATTCTCTCGTACAAACCTCTTACAGACAGATTGGCAGTATGAGAATAGCATTCTTGGTTCAGAAACGGCAAACTGGACGCCGTTGAGCGTTTTCCAAGGTGGGCGCACCAATCTCTTCATTCGCCTGCGGTCGGATGCTGACGACGGAAGCGGCCTGCCTCTTTGGTGGCAATTACAATATTTTGGAACAACTGGCGTTGACCCCAACGGGGACCCAGCCGGCGACGGTTGGAGTAATCTACAAAAGTTCCAGAATGGATGGAACCCGACCAGCTTTTATAGACCGCCTGCGCCCCAAGCATTCTCAGTCTTGTACAATACACATAGCGGAACAGTAACAGCAACGTGGCAGCCTTCACAAGGAAATGTCACCGGCTATTCAATCCAGCGTTTCAATCCCAACCCATACAGGAACACACAATTCGCTTTGTCAAGCAACGCAACCAGTTTTGTGGACAATTCGCCCATCACCAGCTTTGTGCCGGAATCCGGCGAACCGACGTACTCCATTCATGCCATATATTCGCAGGGAAATTCTGCGACCAATACCCTGACGATGTTCAACGCCGGCAATTCGGTTTCGGCTCAAATATACGTCGGCTCACAGGGGCAAGAGCAATTAATCGTGCAAGGACCGATACCTGCTGGTACAACAAGCCTGCTTCTAACTTGCAGCGATTATAATTGGGATACATATTCCTATTCGCAAACTACACACAGTTTGCCGCTAAGTTCCCTCAATAATAATAGCGCCTTGTTGCCTGTGGGCTGGTTCAATAGTTCTTCAATGGCTAATGGCGATGAGGATTGGTATGTGCAAACGGCCAATTCAAACGGAAGCCTCAGTGACATGGCCGAGGCCGACTCGTTGTCGTGGTATCAAGGCGCTCAATATAGTCCCACGCCTTTTTACGATGGCCGGCAGCAGCTTGCGCAGAACGCCACTTTTCTCCTTCGATCTGCCAATGCTTACTGGGCGTTAACCTATGAATATCCGTGGGCGAATTACTTTGGTTATAGCTATTACTATCCAAACTATGCTTATGCGGGGTTATATGACGTGACGCTCATTAGTTCCCCGTATAGCAAGATACCAAACAATAGCAACCCCGGCCCTTATTTGAACACTTTGCGCCCGTTTGTGGAAAACTACTTTTTCCATAATTTCGTTTTCTCGGCCAATGACCTCGACCCGACGACCGGATATTTGACGACCGGGCTTGGTCTGGACGTGTGGGGTTTCGACCCGGAGCCGTGGCCGGGGCCATGGGAGACGGTCGCCAACGTCACGATGACCCAACAACCAACCTATCAATTTCAATTGGCAGACACCAATTCCACAACAATTCCGGCGATTTTGGATCCAAACCAAACAACATGGACGTGTTTCCTGCCCCAATCGGAGCCCGATCTGGGTTATCCGTATCCCGGCTCCCTCTCGTGCTATGGCGTCAGCGGCTCGGCTGGTGATTATTCCATGACGACCCCGGCCACAAATTTCTTTGGCTTGCCGTTCCTTTCGGCGCGATTCGCCTATTATACGAACGGAATGCTGCAAACACCGGTCTTGCAGGCTGGGCATAGCATTTCGGGCATCCCGGATGGGGGCTTTTATTCGCAGACGGCCATCCCCCAAGTGAAGACGGTGGACTACTATTTTGCGCAGCCTCAATCCTATCCATTGCCAGGGGAGGATTCGTTCACGCCAGACCTCCCGAACAACACGAATAATCTTGTGGCAGGTTTTGGCCAGGCCAGTTTATTTGCTGGATACGCAAAGCAAGCGTTGCTCAACGGTGCGCCCGGCTTATATTCCTATTTGGGCCAATATTTTGAACAAGCTTATCAAATTGATTCCAATGGCAATGTAACAACAAACAGCGCGGGAGCCGTTTCGCCGTATGGTGAATTTGTCCCGACAGTGGTCGGCCCTGCCGCTCTGGTGACGATGACCAATTGGGGAGAGAATGTACGCGGAACAGGGGTGGTGCAGGTGGTAAAGCTGGTTTTGGACGTCAACCACGACGGCATGATGGATTTGTCATTCACCGGACCGGATAACACTTCGCCAAACTCGCCCTACATTCTCTGGCGGAACAACAATTTCGACCGCTCGCTCTACGACGCTGACGACGGCACGAATTACGACGATGATGCGTCGCGCAACTCTTATGCCGCGTACACGGCCGACCCCCACACCCCGACTCCGGATTACGATTATACCTACTATAACATTAATCCGCTAGGTGTCCGTGTGATACCGAACGAACGTGACCTTGAAGATTTCTCCCGGTTGTGGGTTTGCGGTTTTACGACGAACCTTTTGGCCAATCTTCCGTACGGCAGCGTTGTGACACTGAGTTGGGGTGACATGACAAATCCCAATACAAACAACCCGACGATTGACTTGTTCACATCTGTCGAGACTGATGGCGGTATTGGCTACCTGACCAACAGTGATCTCGCCTCAATTCAAGTCCAACAATCTCAACTCCAATTGAACAACGCCTACGTTGGAAGGCTGGGTCCAGGTCAAAGCATTCCGCTCAGTTCCTTCGACAACGACGGCAACCCCATCTGGCTCGGAAATCATTACATCTGGTGCGGCGTGAGCAATGGCATTGGAGGATTGACATTGACCATTTGGGATGCAAATAGCAGTATTCTGGCACAAACGACTCAATATATTCAAATCAAAGACATCAAGCAAATGTACGAGCGCTGGACGGTGGGTGACACGCCGAGCAAGGCGCCATCGTCCGTCGCAACGAATGCGATGAACGATTTGGCAGTGAACTCCATGACTACCCCGTTCAATTACGAGGCATCACAAGACACAAATACGCCTTATATCCTTTTCGTGCATGGCTGGAACATGAACGCGGAGGACAAGGATCGCTTTGCAGAGACGGCGTTTAAACGACTTTATTGGCAGGGTTATCATGGTCGCTTCGGCATTTTCCGTTGGCCGACGGATTACGATTTTAACGGCACGCTCATCGATGCGATTTTGCAGCCTCACAATTTCGACGGCAGCGAGAATCAGGCATGGAATTCGGCTCCTGGTCTTTTGCACAAGTTGCAAGACTTAAACGTGAAATATCCGGGCCATGTATATGTTTTGGCACACAGCATGGGTAACGTCGTGACCGGCGAGGCGTTGCGGTTGGCGGCGCAGCAAGGGTTGGGGCAGATCGTGAACACGTACGTTGCGAGCCAGGCTGCGATACCGGCGCATGTCTATGATGCGTCTGTGACTTCACCCTACTTGATTGACTACACTTACTTTGCACATGGGTATCCGGCACCCGGTCACCCGCTCACGCCTAACATTTACGGAAATCGGCTGACAAACACCGTCGCTGCCGTTGGACGCAAAGTCAGTTTTTATAACATCAACGATTATGCGCTTAAGAATAGTGCCTGGTGTTGGGACCAAGAACACAAACCAGACACATTCCTTGGAAGCGGGCAATACCTCTATGCGGGCAGCACTAATGACCCGCCTCCATGGAATCATTTTGAATATGACTATACTTTTGGCGGTGTTCGGTATTTCGACATCGTGAACAGTGTGACCGACCTCTACGATGTTTTGGCTTATGCGGCCAATCCGTACTCAACGGCGCTGGGCGCAACGCCGGGAATTACCAATATCGTCAATGTAAATCTAGCGAATGCCAGCGGCTCAATGTGGCCGTCGCCTGATCCACTCAACAACAACTACAGAGCCCATTTTTGGCACAGCGCCCAATTTCGCGGCGACTGCTGGATGGAATGGAATTACTGGAATACATTATTGTTCTCTTCCCAATCGGGATTCGGAATTAACAATCCATGAAGATTCGACCTCAAATTATAGGATTTATTGCCGTTATTGCGGTATTGATCACATTGGTACTTTGGCTTGGAAAACGAAAGGCTGTGGTGGCGGGACCGACGCCGGAAACCAATGCCACACATACAAGCGGGGAATCCACCGCACCGCAAAGCGCGCACGCCCCATCAAATGCGCCAGTTGCGCAAAGTTCTGCAAACACTGCGACCCCAACGCGGCAATTGGGAACCACAGAGCCTCAAATGCGCGAAGAACTAGCCAAGCTCAACGATCAGGAAATTCTTTTGTATGGACGCGTGGCTGACCAGTTTAACGCACCCGTTGAAGGGGCGATTGTATCGGGCATTATTCAGGTGAATAATGGAACCCGTGTGGGGACGGATAGAATGTCAACCAGGACGGACGGGAATGGCCACTTTACGATAAGCGGACATCGAGGCGAGAACCTTGGAATTCATGTCGAAAAGATCGGGTATGTTATGGCCGCAACCAATACTTCTTTTATTTTTTCGTTTTTATGGCCGGAGTCGCAGAGATTTTCTCCGGACCCAAACAATCCTGTTGTTATTAAAATGTGGAAATTGCAAGGTGTCGAGCCGTTGGTTGGCATAAAGAAGGAATACAAGTTGCCGTTTACAAACGCACCAATGATCTTTGATCTAGTTTCTGGTGAGATCGTCGCAACCGGCGGTGACTTAAAGATCACTATCAACCGACCTGATGGTGTAATATCCCAACAACATCCGCAAAACTGGAACATTAATATTGAAGTGGTTGGTGGCGGCTTTATTGAAACGTCTGACGAGGAATCCAGTATAACATACGTTGCTCCAGGAGACGGGTATCAAGCGAATGGAAGTTTTGGAAACAACAATGGTCCTGACCTAGTGGAAAAGACTTTCTTTATTAGGAGCCGCGATGGCCGAGTGTATAGCAAAGTTCATTTGCTATTCGGCATCAATGACACGCCTGGAAGTTTCATGGACATTATATTCAACGGTATGGCTAATACGAACGGTTCGCCCAATTGGGAAGCGACAGTGCCACGTTAACTAAAATCATGAATATTTCACCCGGTGACGCCAAAGTTCTATCGTTTTGTATTTTTAGCGGTCTGACATTGCTAATGCAAGTGGGGATTGTGGTTTTTGCCTTCTTAGCGGCACGGCGGTACAAACTAAAAGGATTGTGGTTTTTGGCCACTGGAACGATTATCGGTTTAGTTCAAGGAGCAATGTTCTTCTTGATCTCATCGCCGTTTAACTTGGTGGAGCACGACATCGCAACGAAGTACATGCATTTTGGAAGTGGCTACCTTTCCTTTGCGATGATGATAATTGCGCTTATCGGTTGGTCCATCTTGGCATTCAGGCGAGACAAATGAATCCCGTTCCATGATCCGGGCTTGGTCAGCGCGCTGTTGCGTCGTTTCTTGACACTTCGGTAGCCGTTTCTCAGACTGCGCGACGTGAGATCATTTGACCAGGACAGTCGCGGTCGTTTGTCGAGGGCCGTGACAACGGTTTGGAGAAAATCCCTTGGCCAACCGAACCGCGGGGATTAAAAATGGAAGCTGCGGAGCATATTGGTCTGCTTACCCGCGCGCCCAAGCTTATCCGAGGGCGTTGCCGTGCCGCTGAGGACGGAGCACCCTGCTCCGCCGAAATCTTCATGCGGGGCTTATGTATGCGTCACTATCAGGCCGTGAAGTCACGCGGTCTGCTCGAAAAGATTGGGCTTCCGGTCAAGCGCAAGTACGAAATTCGGCTCAAAGCTGCTGATCAACTCCAGGCCGGCATTTGCCGGGTGGTTGTCAATGGGGAGCCGTGCGTGGTGCCTGCGCAGCGGCGCGGGTTGTGCGACCGCCACTATGCGGCGATCTGGCAGCGACCGGACTTGAGGTTGGACGATTTTGCGGCCCACTCAGTTGATTCAGGGGATTTTCGTTTGCGGCGCAAGCTGGTGCCGAATTGCTGCCGGGTGGTGGAGCGTGACGTCGCGTGTAACGAATTGCCCCATGCACGGGGGTTGTGCAAGCGCCACTACCGATGGCTGCGGGAGCACGACTTGGAATTATTCGAGCGTTTGGCGGAGCGTGACCGGAGTACTGTCGTTTACATTCTGCGCCTTCGGTTGAAGCCAGGGCGCTGTCGGGTCTGCGAGGATGGCAAGCCCTGTGGGGAAGTCGCTTATTCACGGGGCCTGTGTTCGCATCATTACGTGGTGTTGTTCGACCGGCGCGAATTGTTTGACCAGATCGCCGAGCCGTCCAAAGCCAGGGTGGCCGCCGTTTTCGACCGGAGGCCGACG
>Ga0302277_1001023_pt1 | contig 21206 bp, 19 predicted proteins | sample III_Bog_N3_1_FD_198759 | JGI IMG/M metagenome (GOLD analysis project Ga0302277, IMG submission 198759) | Peat permafrost microbial communities from Stordalen Mire near Abisko, Sweden - III_Bog_N3_1 | ecosystem: Environmental > Terrestrial > Soil > Wetlands > Peat | place: Sweden: Abisko... | reverse complement strand
ATTGCTTGACGATTTCGGCAGTATTGTCAGTCGATCCATCGTCCACTACAATGATCTCGTTCAAAAAAGGATGCACAGAGGCTACCGCGAGTACAGCGGCGATTCTCGGTGCCTCGTTAAAGGCGCAAATGATGCAGGAGATGCGGACACTGCTATTCGGTACGGAAGTGTTGATCATGACATATCTTAAGTATGGAGCAGATTAGCGCGGCTTTCGCAAAGTAAGTTGATTTGGGTGAGGTGCTTCCGCCACCAGATTCAAGGCGTTTCGCAAACTGTCGACAAACTCTGCTGGAGATGTCGATATAACCTCAGTCGGCACTCCAAACTTCTTGGTTAGGCGAACGCTGTCCTCGAAGCCATAGGACACCACAAAAGGATGCATTCCAGAGTCAATCGCTGCGAGGTAGTCGCTGTACTCATCCCCACAGGCATACGAACGAGCGGGATTGATGGCAAAGGATTGCCTGGCGCGCTTCAGATGCGCGGCCTTGTTCTCTCTTAACGGAATACAAGCAAAGTAGTCGAACTCACCCGTGTCTATGCCATGGCGCTGAAAAAGGCATTTCAATGTTTCGGCAGGCTCAATCGTCACGTTGCGGGTAATAAGCCCCACGCGAGTGTTCGGGGCAGCCAGCAGCGAACGTAACAGCGAGTCGATGCCTGGATACAAACATGCCTCATAACGGTAAATCTCGGTTAGAGTCGCCAGTAATCGCTTGCGGCTTTGCTTTCCAAATTGACGACGCAGATTTGTGGGAAACTCTCTCAGTCCACCGAGATACTTGAACAGCTTGCGCCGCTTCTGAAAGCGATCAATGTCACCGATGTCCATTCCGTGCCTGAGAAAGGCCTGCTCAATGGCATGAAATGCGTCAATGGTTGTGCCATCAGCGTCAAAAATCACCAAACGTTCCAAGTTTTTGTACTGGGCCATTCAATGATCGTAGGCCAATCATGTGACAAGAACATGACACTTCTGAATCGGCGCATTTGTATCAGACGCTATTTACCGGCAATTGCGCACTCGTGATCTTGTAATTCCTCGCCGCTCGCGCGATCATTAATGTTGAGATCGACATGATCTGCCAAGAGAATAAAACCTTCGGTTCCATCTTTGAAGGTGGCACCATTCAGCACCAAAGTTTGGCGACCCATTTGCTGGCGGGCAGATGGTTCCCTTCGGCCAAGAGCTTGAACGGATTGTGGTCGCCTAACTCGGCCCCAAGGATACGCATAGCCCAATAAGGATGGCCGTTAAGCTCTGTGCCGAGGGGCGCCCATTGACCGCCGATTTCGTTGATGCGCTGGCGAAGGATTTCATGGATATCTGGACGGATGCAGTCGACGTGGATATGCAGTTGATTCTGTGTCCGTCCGAAGGCCGAATTGACCACCAATACAACTTGATCGCGCGCCAGTTTCCGATGAAGGCGTTCTTCGACATTTGCCTTCACCCGCCAAGCATACGCCCAGTAGTTAGGCGAACCGTTGGTGAGCAGTTCCGAACTTTCCACTCCGGTGATCCGCACCGTCGGAATAACCAGAAACTGGGCGACTCCGACAATATCCTTGAGCACCGCGAAACCCGCTCCCGGACGTAAATCAATCTGGGTGCAGGGAATGGGATTACCACTTTCAAGTTGGTGCCGCAAACACTGGCCATCGACAATTTTCCACAACGCATCGGGGTCGTATGCTTGAACCTGCCCCGCTGAGAAACAAAATAACGCAGCGCCTGCCAAGACGGCAAGGCGCAAGTTCCAGTGCCGCAACAGTCTATTGCCAACCGTAGCGGCGCACATAAAAGCCTTTCATAGCTTGGGTTAGAACCATGTAGCATAACAACATGCCAAACAGCCATGGGAAGAACATCATCGGCAATGCTTGAAACTTGAAGTAATGCCCGAATCCGGACATCGGCAAGAAGATGCCTGCTGCCATCACAAGCGAAGTCATTACCAACAACGCAATGGATGCGCGGCTTTGAATGAAGGCAAGCTTCTGGGTACGGATCATGTGTACGATCAATGTCTGCGACAACAGCCCTTCGATGAACCAGCCGGATTGAAAAAGCGACTGATGTTCAGGCGAATTGGCCTTAAATACAAACCACATCAAGCAATAGGTAGTGATGTCAAAGATCGAGCTGATGGGGCCGAAATAGATCATGAAGCGGCCAAGGTCTTCCGGCTTCCAACGCTGTGGTGATTTCATCTGCTCCGCATCCACGTTGTCCCATGGAATGGCGATCTGCGAAATGTCATATAACAAGTTTTGCACCAACAATTGAAGCGGCAACATCGGCAAGAAGGGCAGGAAAGCACTGGCTACCAGCACCGAGAACACGTTGCCGAAGTTGGAGCTGGCGGCCATCTTGATGTATTTGAGCATGTTGGCAAAGGTTTTGCGCCCCTCCAATACGCCTTCTTCCAGCACCATCAGGTTCTTTTCCAAAAGAATGATGTCGGCTGCCTCTTTGGCGATATCCACCGCAGTATCCACCGAGATGCCGATGTCCGCCGCGCGTAGCGCAGGTGCATCGTTGATGCCATCGCCCATGAAGCCGACGATGTGGCCATTGCCGCGCAAGGCGCGCACGATTCGTTCCTTGTGAGTCGGGGTGAGTTTGGCGAATACATTCGAGGTTTCGACCGCCTCCGCCAGTTGCCTCTCATCCATTGCCTCAATGTCGGAGCCGCGTAATAACCTGCTGATCTGCAAGCCGACCTCCCGGCATATTTTCGCAGTGACAAGCTCATTGTCGCCAGTCAACACCTTGACTGCTATCCCGTGTTCACGCAGTGCATTGAGCGCGGGCTCAGTGGTTTCCTTGGGCGGATCAAGGAAGGCGATGTAGCCGATCAGGGTCAGCTCTGATTCGTCCGCCACGCTATAATTATCCTTGTCAGATGGCATCTCTTTTGCCGCCACTGCGACCACGCGCAGTCCCTCCTCATTGAGCGAACCGGTCACCTCCTGCATGCTGGCAAGTAGCTCAGGGGTCAATGGCTGCACCGCATCGCCATTCTGAACATGAGCGCAAACCGAAAGTATTTCTTCCACTGCGCCCTTGCAGGTCAGCAAGTGATGGGCATCGTTTTCGGCTACGACTACCGACATACGGCGGCGCTGAAAATCAAACGGCACCTCATCCACCTTGCGGAAGTTGGTGTTAACTTTGAGCTCTGGATGCACATCGGCATGTTCCAGCACGGCCACGTCGAGAAGATTCTTAAGCCCAGTCTGGTAATAGCTGTTCAGGTAGGCATAATCCAGCACCCGGTCTGATTCTTCTCCGAACACATCAGTGTGGCGTTGCAGAAAAATCTTGTCCTGCGTCAGCGTGCCGGTCTTGTCGGTGCATAGCACATCCATAGCACCGAAATTCTGGATCGCATCCAACCGTTTGACGATGACCTTCTTGCGCGACAAGGACACTGCACCCTTGGCCAGCGTGGTTGTTACGATCATCGGTAGCATTTCCGGAGTCAGTCCAATGGCGATGGACACAGCAAACAGAAACGCATCCAGCCAATCGCCCTTGGTGAATCCGTTAATCAGCAGCACAATCGGTGTCATCACCATCATGAAGCGCATCATCAGCCAACTAACTTTGTTCACACCAGCCTGGAAAGCGGTCGGTGTGCGATCCGTAGCCGTCACCCTTGCTGCCAGCGCACCGAAATAAGTGCGGTTGCCGGTAGTCACCACCACGGCCCGTGCGGTGCCGCTAACCACATTGGTGCCCATGTAGCCGATGTTATCCAACTCAAGCGGATTGTTTGTCGAGCCATGCCGGTTGGCGACGAATTTTTCTATGGGCAGCGATTCGCCTGTCATGGCTGACTGACTGATGAACAGATCCTTGGAATATAGAATGCGCACGTCAGCGGGAATCATGTCGCCCGCCGAGAGCTGTATCAAGTCGCCTGGCACCAGTAACTTGATCGCCAACTCCACGCGTTTGGCTTCCTTCAAATGTATCTGCACGCCGAAATATTTGAGTGCATCCTCGGCGGCGTTCTCGGATGGATCACGCCGCATCACGGTGGCGGTGTTGCTCACCATTTCGCGCAGCTTGTCGGCGGCTTTGTTGGAGCGAGCTTCCTGCACAAATCGCAACAGCGTAGAGATGACCACCATCGCCGAAATGACGATGCTTCCCATTACGTCATCGGTGTAATAGGACATGATGGCCAAGACGCTAAGCAGCAGATTGAAAGGGTTCTTGTAGCAATACCAGAGATGCACCCACCAGCTTGGTGGTTTCTCCTGTGCGATTTCATTCAGGCCGACGCGACCACGATTGTATTCCGCCTCGGTTTCGGACAACCCATCGTGGTGGGTTTCCAAGTCATTCAGTAATGCATCGGGATCGCTATTCGCAGCAGCAATCAGGGTTTGCACCAGTGAAGGAGACATATCCCTGATGTCTCTCGGTCCTTTTATCAGGTCAAGAAAGCCGAGGCGCCGGAAATGCCGACTCATGCCGCGTGTGCGCACAAATCTGACAAACAATTCTTTCAGAAAATTGATCTGCACTTTGTTTCGCTCTTATTTCATAAAACGGGTAGATGTTTTGTGGGGGCCTTAATTCATAAGGCTATGATACAGGCAGTGACACACTATATTAATTGCCCCTGCCGAATAGAAGTATGTTTGTTCATACTCAGCAATCACCCGGCGAGTGGTCACCAATGTAGCCGACGTAGCAGTGAGTTCTTTTTCTGCTGATGAGATTGCATGCGATGCAGAATATCATCCAATGTTTGAACGGCCTCAATAATATGCGCCCCCTTGTTCAGCATGACGCATTCGGCACGCACACCCATCGCCGCATCGGTAATTTCAGCACGGCTGGGCTTCCCACTCTTGGATAATCCCTCCAGAACTTGAGTAGCCCAGATAACCGGTAAACGCGCCGCCTCGGCCAGCCAAAGAATTTCTTCCTGCAATTCTGCCAATCTTTCGTAACCGCATTCCACTGCCAGATCACCGCGAGCAATCATGACGCCGACGGTTGTTGAATGCATTAATGCAAATAATAGTTCCGGTAAATTCTCGAATGCGGCACGTGTTTCGATTTTCAGTACAATGCCAAGTTTTTCTGCATCCAGGCGTTGCAGATGCTTTTGCAATAATTTGACATCGGCAGGATTGCGGACGAATGAAAGCCCGACCATATCAGCATGTTTTACGACAAATTCAAGATGCTTGATGTCCTGTTTCGTCAAGCCATTCAACTCAAGTCGACTATCCGGCAGGTTGATACCTTTGTTCGCCAGCAGCTTCTCTCCGCCCTCACCGGCCTGCGTTATTTCGACCAATATTTTACTTTTGCTAACACTACGAATTACGCCACCGATTCTTCCATCGTCAATCATAATCCGCTCTCCCGGCTCGACGGTAAGAAATACTTCCGGCAGGGAACAGGCAATAGTGGCTGTATGCAGTAAATATCCGTTAGCATTGAATTGGGCTGGTTTGCCCGGCAACGGTTCACGTGTGATGGTTAGAATATCTCCAACATGCAGGCGAATCAATTCGGGTAATGAGGGTAATGCCCCAACAATACCGGCATGCCCAACACGGCGAGAATGTCCATTACCCAATACTCTTATTAACTTGAGTTCTGTACCCGGTGTGACATAGGTGGTCTGTTTGGATTCTGCCCAACAGCCCGTCCCAACTTTTTCAACCAGCTTAAGGGTGCGCACGGCCCCTCTCGCATCAGTTAACTCAATAATGTCGCGTGATGTTACTTTTGCAAGCCAATCCCCGTCTACTGGTAGGCAAGCATCAGCGGGGGCAGGATTGGAAGAAGCATCACCATCTGGATACAACCATATTCGCGCGGGAGTGACCACCTTGCCAAACATATCGCGCAGTGGTTTCCATTTGAGTACCGCAGGTCCTTGAGCAATTTCTCCGGTGCGCAACTTGGGGCCGCCCAAGTCCATCAGGATACGGCAATGCCTTCCTGTTTCGCGTTTTGCCAGATTGATTTGCTCAATCATGCGTGACCATATTTCAGGCGTGTCATGCGCACAATTGATACGGGCACAATCCATACCGTGGACGAGCATGGCTTTGATCAATGAATAATCGTCTGCTACATCACTTGGTAGCGTGATCATAATGCGGACTCGGCGATGCGATGGAGTCTTGCCAAATAAATTATTGGTATTAATTTCAAGCTGCGCTGCACCCGTCGCCTCGGGGAGAGGGAGTATTTTGTCAGCTGAATTCTTGCCTAATGCATAACGCAAAAGGTCAATAATGGCATTAAGATTAGCAAAGACGTGCGACTCCATGCGACCTAATGATGAGAGCCCTACAGCCGCCAGCCTTTCCTGTAACGACCGCACATCCCGTCGCCTCAAGCCAAGGTAGTGCACCAGATTAATGGCACTGGCCAAATGGAGAGGATTTATGTCTTGCAGAGTTACCTCATGCGACTGCTCGAACCCTTTCAATTCGCTGTGCAGATCTTCTAGCTCATTCAGCAAGTTGGCATAGGGATGCAACTCATCAGGCCTGAGTGAAATTAATTGCTGCTTGCTCATCAAGTTAGTAACTTTATGTCATTCTAAAAATAAACAACCACACTACATTATAGGAATCTTAGGTTAATTAAATATGACAGCCAACTTCTCTCACTATATTTAAACCGGTACTTGGGAGCCCTGCCGATGCCAAGATAGATATAGAAATTTAGATATTTTAACAATCGCTCTCATTTAAAGACGCACTGTCACAAAGGTTTCATGGGACATTGCTACGATGCCCGGCACTATGGGCATGTCTGTTAACTTTTCCCCAGAATTAAGCGCTTGGATACTGCATAACCTTGATCGCGGCTGCACTGTCGAAGACTTGGTGAGTAGCATGGTCGCGCAGAAATTCGAGCCCAGCATAGCATTGGGCTTGGTCGATGCATTTTGGCGCGCCCGCAGTGAAGGAATTGACCCGCCGACGGAGTCCGTGGTGATCGACTCTTCTGCTGCGGAATATCGCTACGAAATCCCGCGCCTTGCGCCTGGCTCGGTCATTCGCACCGCCGATCGTGACATAGCGGTATTGCTGCGTTTGGAACAGCCTATCATTGCTTTACTGGATGGTGTGTTGAGCGCCGAAGAATGCGGACTATTGATAGAATTGGCACGTAATCGGTTGCGCCCATCGACAGTGGTTGATCTTCTGACCGGAGAAGACAAAATCGCCGCACACCGGGATAGTGAGGGTATGTTTTTCGAACTGGAAGAGACGCCATTCATTGCCAAGCTGGACCGACGTATCTCCGAGGTGATGAACTGCCCCATAGAAAATGGCGAAGGTCTGCAAGTTTTGCGCTACGGCCCGAGCGCAAAAAATACTCCTCATTTCGATTTTCTGGCACCCTCCAATCCGGCAAATAGAGAATCTCTGGCCAGGAGTGGACAACGTATCAGCACGCTGGTGATCTATTTGAATGATGTCATAAGCGGAGGCGAGACAGTTTTTCCAGAGATTGGATTATCTGTTTCCCCCAAAAAAGGAAACGCGGTTTATTTTGAGTACGCCAACTCCCTGCGCCAGGTCGATCTAAAATCCGCGCATGCCGGCGCTCCGGTTCATGAGGGCGAAAAATGGGCAGTTACAAAATGGATGCGGGAAAGGCGTTTTATACCGGCATGAATAAAGCCCCCCGCTGCTTGCGGCGGGGTTTATTAACAGCATTTCAGTCCACTGCTTTCCAGCCAGCCCTCACCCCAAGAAGATTGGAGCCAAACCGAACCCACTGAGATTGCAAGGAGAACTTGATGGTACAACGAGCAGAGGGGCAACACCCCTCAACTCGTTTACTCCACCGAATTCACTGCAACCCAGGATGCTCCTGAGAGTCGAAAGCGTTGTTTCAACTGCACGGCTCCTTCACCCTTCACTATGTAGGCGAGCATCGGAAATGCTTTCTGTATCTCCGGGTCTTGAGTCCACTTCGCCGCAGCGATTTTGTAGGTGTAGGCGACCGTTGTTTCCTTGTACTCACCCAGAGATTCAGGTTTGTCCCACCGTACAATCTTGTTCAAGCTCAGTTTTGCCGCACAAAAATCGCCGTGATGCATGACCTTTACCCCATCCGAAGTGGTAGTCTGCGTTTCCTTGTCCAGATAGAATTTTTTTCCGGCATCGGTTAGCGCGTAGCGTTTGACCGAAACGGTTTGTTCAGCGTCATCCACCTTGCGCGTCACGGATGCGCTGGTTGAAACCACCAAGCCCAGCTTTTCCAGAACCGGCATCTGGATTGCGTCCCGTGTTCTCATCCCAAAATCAGACTCGCTGACATCGATCGGCCAGTCAAATTTGCCCAGGCAAAAATTGCCTTGTTGATCCAGATATTTTTCTAGCGCAGTAGTAAGTACCGTCTGATCCGGATCGGTTGGATTTGTGCAAAATGCCGCGCTGGAAAAGCACATCAGTCCTGCGGTAATAAAATATTTTGTCTTCATGATATCTCCCAGTTGAAAATTATAGATTAATGGATGCATGTCACAATTTTGTGATGCGCTATTGTGGTGGTTGATAACCATCGGTCAGTGTTCCCAGAAACGCTGCCAGATCCAACATGTCCTGAGCCGTCATCGGCGGTTGGCTACCGGGTGCCCTACCGTCAAGCGGCATCTGCGTATCGACATTGCCGCGATAAATAGTCGGCAGGTCGTTAAATTTCTGCACCACACCATTGACGGTCGGGTACCACAGCTCGGGATTGGTGTCGCGAGTATTGTAAAAGCTGATTACATCGCTCAGTGACTTCATCTGTCCATTGTGAAAAAATACATTGCGCGTTGCCACGTTGCGTAACGTTGGGGTTTTGAACTTACCGCAATATGGCGCGTTCGCGGGCAGCGGATGATCGGAGCGACTACAGATTCCCATATCATAGGAAAGCGGCAACCCGCGAAACAGGACATTGGCTGGAATAGCTTGATTGCGCGGCACGCCGATGGCTTCGTAAGAAAAGTCGGTAAACAATGCCACGCTACCATTTATTCCTGCACCGCTATAGTGGCAGGAGAAACAATTGCCTTTGTTCGGATCACTAAAAACGGCCAGGCCACGCGCCTCCGACGCGGTTAATGCACCGCCGATCTTGTTGGCGGCGTACAGGTCGTATTTACTGGTGTATGGGTGAAAGCTGGTGTCTTCCAACTGAAACGCTTGCAGGGCAGTCATCGCATTGGCGAATGCCGTTGGCGTGTCAGCGAATGCGGTGCTGCCGAACGCCTGTATGAAAAGATTGGCATAAGACGAGTTCTGAATTTTGTTGACCACGTCGGCGAAACTGCTGTTGTCCATTTCGTTGGATGCCAACAGGGGAATCTGCGCCTGAGCTGCCAGCGTCGGTGCGCGCCCATCTTGGGTAAAACCGCCACCGGATCCGGGTGCGCTGATGCCGTCAGGATTGTCTAACAAATCGGAGTAAGGCGGCGTGAAATCCTTGTACGTCAGCGTGGGAACCGCGCGCGTGCCGGACGATAACAAATTGGGGCCACCGAGTTGCACGGCAAGATTATTGGATGGGGCATAATGATTACTGGGATCGTGGCATGTGGAGCAGGCCAATTTTCCCGAAGATGACAGATTGGTATCGAAAAACATTTTTTGCCCAACTTGCGCCGCCGGACTCAAGGCGCTGGCGGCCAACGGTACGAAGCAAAGTGTTCCGGTCAAGATGAGTACTATTAGTTGCAAACAGTGTGGATTTGGCAAATTACGGTACATGGCGATTTACTCCAGAATGATTATAAGTAAGCCGAGCTACGCAGAAAAACAGGACTAATCAAACTGCGACTAGCCCTGCCGAATTATTGTGACCGCGTAGTCTTCCGGCTGCGTTGCCGCAGCCGGATTTGGCACATTATTTAAGCGACCAGAGGTTGATCTGAGTTGCATCCGGACCGGTTTGCGCAGCTGTGGTCACGTCGGCCGACTGCTTCTCGGTATAGCCCGCCGGAATTACATACGCGTGACTCATCGGACGTACCGAGTCAAAGTGAGGATCTGCACTACTGGCGTATTCCGGCAAATTGAGAATGTTGGCAGCAATGAATGCTTGTGTGTACTTGGAGCGATTCATGTACGAAGCATCATTACCTGGATCGGCCAATCCGAACATGTCCTGCAATGTACGGTTAAACGAAAAGTGGCTGTAGGCATCGCTGTCAACAATACCTTTTGGCGCATTGGGCTGGTTGGTCAGCACGCCAAACACACTTTCCCCGTGACCGCGGTTGCCAAGATAGTAGCTTGCGACGGAGGTATCAACCGAGAATGTACCATCGGCATTTTGTACCAGTGGTTGGGACACCGTCTGGTTGCCCGGATTCCAACCGCAGCAGGAGTTAAATCCGGAAGTCGCGTTGCCTTCGTCGAACATGATGACGATGGCTACACGCTTACTCTGGTTTTGCCAGATCGGCGATGCCTCAATTTTCTGGATCACTTTGTCGGTGTAATTATCGCCGCGCGCAATAATGTTGCCGCCGGTTGCAGTCGGTACGTTGTTGGCCACGCTGCTGCAATCACTGGCCGTTACAGACTTACCAGTCACGCTATCGGTGCCCTTTACCGTGATGCCGTGCATATCATCGCACTGGTCGGGAACCACAAAGTTCAGGTTGCCGATATCTCCGGTCTGCAGGTCGGTACCAAACTGGTCAATATTGTAACCGGCCGGTATGGTGTAGTCCTTGCTGTTCAACAGAGCTGCGTCCCATTGACCGCCACCCAAAGTACGGTTGCTGGTATTAAACTCAGACGCACTACGCACATTCTGATAAGCCATGCCCGGATGATGCTTGGTTCTGTAAAGTTGGGCGGGCAAGGGCAATACCAGATTGGGATCACCAATCGTGGTTGTATTACCGGCTACAGTGCCGGGTGCATACACGTTGTCGGTCGCTGTCACTGCAGCATCGGCCACGCTGTCGGTGCGGAAGTCCTGACCGGGGTTCATCGACTCGCTGTAGGTGCGCCAAGTCAAGCCGTTACTCGATATTGCATTGAACAAATTGGCGCGGCCGGTGATGTTGTGATTGGTGGATTGCGCGCAGGGATTGGTGAAAGGCGACTTTGCCAGGCCGGGCGCAGCATTGGTCGGAATGACGGTGTCTTGCAAAGCGTTGGCACCGGTGGCGCCGCAGTTCCACTGATTGTCGTCGGTAATGCCGAAGTCGTCTGCGCCACCCAGCGCGGTGTAGTTTGGCTCGCTAGGGTTGCCCGTTGCGAAATAGCTGATGAACTGGTTGCCGGCGTTCAGGTAGGCATTGATTTTCGGTGCGAAAGCGGAACCTTTAATGGAAGTCGTGGCCTTGTTTTCCAGCATGATAATGAAGATATGGTCATAGCGTGGAATGCCTTCGACATTCAGCGATACTTGCTGGGCTTCATCGATTGCAATGGGGGTGGTGGCGCTCGGATTAGCCGCCAGCGCAGCCGGGGAAATATCACCGCGATCAACCATCTTGGCTGCAAGAGCAAAGCGATTGGTCAGAATGACAGATTCTTTCAGCAGCGCGGCTTGGGCGACGGGGTCAGTGACTGTGTTGGGATCGCTCAATACCTCATTGACCGGCACACCGAGGCGAGTGGCGAGATTTTGCCTCTCGGTAGTGAAACTCGTACCATTCGCTTCCATCGCGAGCAGCACTTCGGTAGACAAAGGCGTGACTGCAACTTTGACGGGTACCAACGGTGCCACTGTGGCAGCGGCAATTTGAGCTTGGGCAACGCGGAAAACTGTGCGTTGGGCAACGGGATTACCGCCATTGTTAGCCGAGGTTGATATCTGGGCGACAAGCGGGCCTGGTGTAACACTGGTCAGCAGAAACGTACCATCGACCTTGCTGGTCGTGCTGGGTTCGCCAGCGTCACAAACTCCGTTGTTGTTGGTATCGAAACATACCGTGGCGTATTCATAAACCGAAGCCGCCGTGCTTGAAGCAGTTGACAGCGCGGGATTGTTGCTATTTACAGGCGGAGTGAAATAGCTGCCTGCAACGACCCCCTTGACGGTGACAGGTACCGCCGCGTAGCTGGATGAGTAGGCCGAAAGCAGTGCAACTGCGACTGCGGCAGAAATGACGGAAGGGCGGAACCGGGTTGAGCGCGAGACTCGTGAAACTTTAGACATGATGGATTCTCCAAATATTTATTTATAGGATTGTGAGGATGCGAGCCGCACTCAGGCTTGACGGCAACGAGCGAGAACACCTGTAAGACCGAATCCGAGTAGCATCAGCGCCCATTCGCCGGGCTCAGGAACGGCTACCACGGACCAATTTGATGCATTGACTGCAGGTTGACCATAACTTGTGCCGTCAATCGCCACCGCGCCATTATTTGTATTCACTGCGAAAGCTACAGCGCCATTGGTCGCGTCATTGGTGATGGCGAAGTAGTTGGACACGCCATTCCCGGAAGGATCATTGACATCTTGAAATATGAAGTTATTCAGGGCCGCGTTGGTGGACACTACCGCAGGAGTGCTGGCCCAATTAAGGGTTGTCGGGTTCCATGCCAAAGCATACAAGGAGCCAGTGGTATCGGTGGAGAATTGGACACCGTTTAAAGCAACCTGAACATTGGTAATATTTTCAATAAACGAACCAACCATATTGCCTATCAATGAGCCAGTGACTTGCTGCTGGTCACCGAAGGTATAGGAAAAATCATAAGTTGTGGCGTTCGCCGCAAGCGAAGCAAGCGCGAGCGTTGCCGAGATGAATATCTTTAGGGGGTTCATTGCGATGACCTTTCGATTAATGTTGGGAAGTGTTGGGAATCATTGAATGTTTTATCAACCAAAATCAGACTTTGAATCCAAACTCACTTTAAGTCCCCAACATTACATTTTGAAATTTTTATACTAGTTCGAATGGACTAAATGCATAATGAATTTAAGTCATCAACATTACATTTGGTATTTTTATACTAGTCTGAATGGACTATATACATTAGCCCTCCTCGCCTCGCATGCCGATCCGGACATCATCGCCTCAGCAACAGGCGAATGTCCGACTCAAGGTAGATTCAGAAACTGGGATTTACTGGTTTAGAGCGCGTTATTTCGGCCTATTTCAACCGTGTGGTTGACCTGCCTGCGCCAGCACAAGTTGGATACAGTGCCAGGCATACGCATAACCACGGACTCTTGATATAACGATCCCCGAAACCGTCCCCGCCAATGCAAAAGGCCACTTCAAAGAATTTGCTCACCCCAACATTTTGTAGGCATCCATCGACACCGATTCGACCGCCTCACCAAACATGATTACTTTCCCTTCAATCCTGGTGTTGCCAGTCTCGCTGAATTCAAATCGATAGGTGCGTCGTAACACCGTGCGCCCAAACTGGTTGCGCGCTAACCCCAACCCTATGCTGGCAACTGTGTCGTCCAGAAATTGCACATCTGCCTTGATGCAGGCCTGTTTACCCGCATTCCGTGCGATCTCAAGGACACGAATACTATTCAGCCAGAACCACCCAAGCGCTACCAACGCCATCAGGTAAAGTAAACTCATGAAGTCCATGCAGTGATTTCCTAACAAATTCTTGTAGCTGATTTCAGAATCGGCATCTTAAATCGCAGTTATCGATTTGATTGTTGCGTGTGATGACAACTTCATACTCTGCTTAAAAATAAAGACAATATTTACAGCCAGTTTCGCCCACTCATTCAGCCCACTCTCCGGAAATTTTTATTGATCGCACCCTTAGTTAATTGGTGCGAACCGCTGTACGATATTCCCTTCATATTCCACCAGCTCAAAAAATACGTCGCGGGGTCGCGTCCAAATTGAGCCATCTGAAGATTTATAAACGATCATAATGACATTAGGATCGGACTCAAGCCGCGCCTCGCAAACCATTTCATATATGCCGCCTTTGTAATGCCGATATTTCATTTTTGTTGGTTCACTATTCTGGTTGCAATACCTACTTGTTCAAGTGCGTTTTTCTGACAGTTTATATGCGGCATTTAAACGGTTTATTAAAGGCGCATTCAGCTTGCTCGTTGGTGCGGTCCACCGCCTTGTAATTTGATCTACCTCGGCCTGAAGCCTTGCTGCTGTGGTGGTATCCTGGGTGGCTAGAGCCCAAATCAGGTATTCGGCGCGAGCTTCGAACGTTCCAAAACGAGCCACTGCCGACTCGAACGTTGACCGAGCCTCCGCATTTCTACCAACCCCGGCATATGAGCGGGCAAGTAAAAGCAAAACTGCTGCCAACCGAAATGACTGATCGACACTTTGAATCGCTTCAAGGTGTGCTATCGCTTCCTGATAGCGTTGACATTCCACGCAAGCACGAGCGGCGCCGAATCTTATTTCAAGGGAATTTGAAAATGGCCCCATAAGGCAGGCTTCGTAGTTCTGTGCCGCCTCCTCGGAGAAGCCAAATTCAAGCTGCACTTCAGCCAAGCGCAATTGGTTCTGTGCCGTCGGCAATTCTGCAAAAGCGGCCTTTGCTTCGCGGATGCTGCGTTGAGGGTCAAAGGCTTTCGCAGCCGAGGTCATGATACGTCTGGCTCCGTGCTCAAGACGAGAGCTGGGCAAATATATGGCAAAAAAGTAGACGATGCTTGCCAGAAGAGGAAATAAAAACAATAAGATCAACCAGTACATCTGCTGCCCGGAGCGAACGACGTGTATGGCGAAGAACAATGCAATAAAAATGTGCAGCCCGAGACCTATGAATGTTGTTATATCCACATTAATCCCCGCACTGTATTCTGTCCCAGCAAATATTCATCATGGCAATTGTATATTGGAACACTATTTTTTTGTGGTGGTCGTGGTGAGTGATGCCGCATTAACCGAAAACTCCCTGTGCCGACTCACGGACTGCTAATGCAGACCAGCAGACTATCAGTATAATTGATCGGCTGAAATACAAGAAACCACCCAAGAAGCTGGCTAACTGATAGATGTCAGTCAAATTGACCAAGATAAACTGTCCATCCTATAGACACATGGACAACGCAGACTGAGGAATGACATGAAAAAAGACTATTGGATAGAACGCTGGGAGCGAGGAGAAACCGGCTTTCATCAGAACGAGATCAACCCTTATTTGATCCGGCACTGGCATGACGTACGTCCAACTCAAGGTCGGAAGGTGTTCGTGCCGCTTTGTGGAAAAAGCCAAGACATGCTTTGGCTACACGGCCAAGGATACTCAGTGCTTGGTGTGGAATTGAGCGCCATCGCAACCCAGGCTTTTTTCACTGAATTTGGTTATATCCCTCACAAAACTATAGGCGTTAAATTCGACCAGTACGAAGCGGATGGCATAACCATACTGTGCGGTGATTTTTTCAACTTGGCTAAGGATGCGCTGGCTGGGGTAAGCGTGGTGTATGACCGCGCATCACTAGTCGCGCTACCTCCTGAAATGCGCGAACGCTATGTACACCACTTGGTTAATCTACTTCCGTCAGAAACGCAAATCCTGCTTATTACATTCGACTACCCTCAGCACAAAATGAATGGCCCGCCGTTTGCGGTTTCTACAACTGAAGTTACAGCGCTCTACAGTGATCATGCTGATATTAAATTGCTATCGCAACATGACGTGCTGGCTCAAAATCCTCGATTTCAAGAGCGAGGGTTAAGCCGGTTACAGGAAAGTATATTCCTGCTGACACTTCACTAGCGAATTCTCAGCGTTATAAGTCTTGTATCCAATTCAAGGCGCCAATCAATCTACTGGCAATTAGTCCGTTAGGACTATCTCTAGTTAATCAGGCTGCAACACACTTCCTGTACCTTCATTTCAAACTCTGTGTATGCCATTTAGGCGTGCCTTTGTTGATTGGTATTGCTTGCCCCTAATGAGTTAACAGTTGAGTCACGACCTTGGGATTAATTCTAACGAAATCATTCTTTTTTGAGGACATCATTATGAAATTCAAAAAAACTGCACTGAGTATTTTAATTGGCTTAGCCATCGGTTCAACAATTACTGCACAAGCCACTGATATTGATCACGCGCTTCTGGTCAGTGTAGATGGTCTCCACGCTTTGGACGTAGAACGTTACATTGCAAGTCATCCAAATTCCGCCTTTGCAGAATTGTCCCAGCATGGCATCACTTATACCAATGCCCGGACACCAGCAAACTCAGATTCCTTCCCTGGGCTGTTGGCTTTGGTAACCGGCGGTTCACCCATTTCCCATGGGTTGTTCTACGACGTCAGCTATGACCGAACCCTGTTCGATCCGACCAACACGAGTTGCTCTGGCCCTGCTGGCAACACCATCGTATTTGATGAAAGTATCGACAAGTACACATCCGCGAACGTCTCTTTGGATGTTATCAACCCTGCGATGCTGCCGCGCGGATTCGACCAATATGGTAAATGTGTACCCATGTATCCACACAACGCGATAAAAACCAACACGATCTTTGAAGTGGTGAAAGCCGCAGGTGGCCGCACAGCCTGGGCGGATAAGCACCCTGCCTATGATCTCGTTAATGGCCCTTCTGGCAAAGGCGTAGATGACCTTTACACACCGGAAATCACCAACGTCAACGGATTTGACGCCACTGTTAGCGTTGTTTGCACGGCCGAGAATGATCAGAAGAAAGTTTCCGCCATTATCAACGAAATTCATGGCCTAAAGCATGACGGCTCTCCTGGGAAGGGAGTCCCAACTGTATTCGGGATGAATTTCCAAGCCGTGAGTGTTGGGGAGAAGCTGGCTCATGACAACAGTAACGGTAGCTGTTCGCAAAGCACGCTAACCGGCAAGGCTGGAGGTTACTTGGACGGTGCAGGCACCCCGACAGAAGTTCTTGCCTACGGCTTGCAGAAAACTGACGAGGCGCTGGGTAGCATGATCAAGGCTCTCAAAGAGCAAGGCATTTACAACTCGACGTTGTTCATCGTTACCTCCAAACATGGTCAATCTCCGATCAACCCAGTCAAGGTTAATAAGCCGGGGCATTTTGCTGATCTAGTGGCAGTCCTACCAGATGCCAGCACATCTCCTGCCGCACAGGCCATCGCCAACGCTGCTGCTTGCTCAACAGGTCCCTGCGGTTTCGTGCAGGATGACGATATCGGTCTAATCTGGCTTCAAGATCAAAGCCAGACTCAGATGGTTGCTGACTATCTCAACACTAATGCCAAGGCACTGTTTATCGATGAGGTAATGGCTGGTGATGAATTGAAGCTCAAGTTCAACGATCCGACGACTGACAGCCGCACGCCTGACATCATCGTGCAACCTCAGTATGGCACTATCTACACGGGATCAACCGCGAAGAATGCCGAGCACGGTGGTTTCAGTTATGGCGACACCAATGTTGGTCTGATTGTCTCGAATCCGCGTTTTTCCCCAAGCGTAGTTAAAACTCCTGTAGCCACATCCGAAGTGGCACCGACGATCCTACAGGCTCTCGGCATTGATCCACAGGCGTTACATTCAGTGCAGATCGAACACACCAAGGTATTACCTGGCTTATCCCGCTAGGCTGCTTACCTCACGCTACCTGCGTGAGGTAACTGACACGGGCTGCTTCGGCAGCCCGTTGTCATTATTAAATGCTTCCACTGCAAGGTTTGTATGGGCTACAGAAAATTTAAAAAATGAAGCTGATAATAAGCAACTCTAAAAATAGAACTGGGCGCGTTACAGCCATCAAAATGGCGCACACATTGAAGAGGCGATGAACAAGTTGCAGAGCGTTATTGCAAAGTAATCTGACACGATTACGCAGGAATTAGACAAAAGAAAAGGCTTAGAAAGCTTGATTACTTTCTAAGCCTTATGTATTTTGGCTCCCGACCTGAATCCGCAAATTCATTCGCAGGCCGCATTATATAAGCATTTAAGATTATCAGCAATCAGCAATACCCCCAATAGTACCCCCATGCTGACACTGTAATCACGATTTTCAGGATTGCATTTCTACCCCTCACCTGTTGAATTTCACAGGTAAATTAAACGGTATGTGACTACATGATGGCTGATTTAGCCGCGTCTTGACGTAATGCCAGGGTATGACGTTTGCGGCTGGATTAGTGACCGCCCTCTCGCCTTTGACTTTGTCTTACCCCAGACAACACGCAATTCGGTAAAATGCGGAATGCCACTTTATCCTCATGCCGTCGAACTGATACGCGACAATCTAAGAAAAGTATCTCTTGGTGAACGCCCACACCTGATATCAATTGGAGAGCTAACAGCAATCCAGTTTAATGCAATTAATATCTGGCGAACTGCCAACCAGTTTCCGCCACTAGGCTCCAGTGAAGTCGTGTATTTGGGCAGACACCACCACGCAAGCAGGACGAAAGACGGCTACTCCATCGAGGACATGATCCTGCAATTGCACCATGGAATGGATACCAATGCAATTGTCAAAATGACAATGAGAATGACTCGCCTGGAAAGCGTCACACGCAGGGCAGATGGTTATGGAAATAATGTGTTAGATGCCGTGATTCTGGAATTGACATCACGAAAACCAAGGGCGGAAGCGTTTTCTGCTATCCCGTACGGCGATATAGTCAAGCCAGAAAAGTGAAGGCCCCTTCATTTCTGAAGGGGCCTGAGAACTTGCACAAGCCTTCGGGTAACATCCTTCTCTCCGACAGCGCTCATGCATTTGCTTTATATCACCACCCTCTCAAAAAAGCAAGCTTCAAAATCGGAGGCAGCGAGGCAGGCACCAACCATTGAACAACTTGAATCCACGTCAACCAATTTGAGATAAGGAACTGCCACTGGTTGCTTACAAGCTGTCAGTGAAACAAAAAATTTACCCCGATTTAAACGTCTCCTATAGTCTGCATAGCGGTCGTTAATTTTTGATAGAAACGACCTGATCGACTGTCCCAAATTAACCCAATCCGGACGTAGACCTATACGAATTCGTTGCCCGTTAGCGGTCGTTCACCAAGGGCAGCACACGACCCATAGCTTTCTAAGCCGCGCATGTGGCGGCGAACTGTTTCGGATGGACATTCGAGCGCGCCATCTTTTTCTAAGCCGCGCATGTGGCGGCGAACATGCAGGGGCCAATACGGGCTCATTGGCCAATTTTCTAAGCCGCGCATGTGGCGGCGAACCATGAAAGAGGATTTCACTTCTAACTGTTACTTTTCTAAGCCGCGCATGTGGCGGCGAACAAGAATGGTGAGCAGTACGCCGGAATCATCTTTTTCTAAGCCGCGCATGTGGCGGCGAACACACCTGTAGTGTGATTGATGTGTCGATGACTTTTCTAAGCCGCGCATGTGGCGGCGAACATCTTGGAGCAAAGTATTTGTATAAGCACTATTTTCTAAGCCGCGCATGTGGCGGCGAACGATAATCCACCGCAGGAACAGTGGTAATAACTTTTCTAAGCCGCGCATGTGGCGGCGAACTGAATCGCTATGGGAAGATGTTAAATATGATATTTCTAAGCCGCGCATGTGGCGGCGAACTTCCGCATTGGAGCAGAAACAAGGATGGATCATTTCTAAGCCGCGCATGTGGCGGCGAACCGGATACTCGCATGTTAAAGTCGCCCTCCTCGTTTCTAAGCCGCGCATGTGGCGGCGAACAATGCGCATCTTTTTTCCTGTTTTTCCTTGCTTTTCTAAGCCGCGCATGTGGCGGCGAACGATCGGACGGTAAGCTGGGGGTGGCCTCAACTTTTCTAAGCCGCGCATGTGGCGGCGAACATATTCGCCCCAGTAGCCGTTATTTGTCCTGTTTTCTAAGCCGCGCATGTGGCGGCGAACGAAACTGGAATCGTGACAAGAAAGTTTTATTTTTTCTAAGCCGCGCATGTGGCGGCGAACGAGGAGTAATTGTGTTTCCCCCACCTTGGTATTTTCTAAGCCGCGCATGTGGCGGCGAACTTTTTGACGCAAACCACACACCCATATTTGATTTTCTAAGCCGCGCATGTGGCGGCGAACTGCTACATCCGGTGGGAGCGTGATGACGATGGTTTCTAAGCCGCGCATGTGGCGGCGAACGCAAGTGTTGTTTCTGCGATCCTTGGCACAGATTTCTAAGCCGCGCATGTGGCGGCGAACCATTGCAACGAGTGCCAAGTAGAGCAGTATGGTTTCTAAGCCGCGCATGTGGCGGCGAACATGATCATTCATTCGCGTTATGCCTAGTAGAATTTCTAAGCCGCGCATGTGGCGGCGAACCGGTGTGTCAGGCAGCGCGGTGACCAGCGACATTTCTAAGCCGCGCATGTGGCGGCGAACGCCACGGAGGTGCGCTACGACAACCTGCCGCTTTTCTAAGCCGCGGCGAACGCATTCGCGCGACTGGCGTGGTGGTTCTGAGCTTTCTAAGCCGCGCATGTGGCGGCGAACGATGACATGAAGTCATAAAAACATTATACTATCAGCAGATTAACGGATAATAATTTTTAAAACCTTCAAATTTTTAAAGATCAATCAACTTACTGTATTTAATAGAATTCTTTGTTCGTTACTTTTTTCAAGGTATCGAACAACGTGTCCATCACGTTCCATTCCCAACATTTATCTATCAGTTGATACCGGAATTCTTGGTCAAACAACCCTTCGCTTCCGCACTTGAATGCGAGTGGCATGACAATCGCATCCTTGAATAGGTCAGCCACATCGAACACCAGCGCACCTCGCCTTGTTTTTCCATGAAGCAAAGGAAATGCGTAGGATATTCCGAGTGTGGTCAGGACGGTAGATGCGTAACCATAAGCGATGTAGTTTCCGTGGTCGATCATTCCGTTAATCATGTCTGGAACAGATGCGGTCGATTGCTTTCCTTCTTCCCGAGTAAAATCTGATAGACGAAATTTTTTGGCGAGCAGCGCATATATGCCTTTCGCCCATTCTGCTTCTGACATCAACAAGTTCATCACATCGCCCGACCCGGCTATCCGCTGCATGAATCGCTCTTTCATGGTTTCCGGGATGGGTATGTCGGGCAGTAGTGTTTTCCAAGACGATGTTGTGATTTTGATGCGTTCGCGCAGCATGAACTTTGCAGCTTCAAGCCTCAACGTTTCGTCCATCCATATCCGCACCCATGCCTGCATGTATTCAGTTGGACGGTACTCGCTATGAGGTTCCAAAAATACGTGAGAAACCGTCGAGAACAGCGGCGACCCACCCGATCCGCAGAACCCGACCATAACGCCCGAATCGGCGAGTTTCC
>Ga0302277_1001022_pt1 | contig 21206 bp, 14 predicted proteins | sample III_Bog_N3_1_FD_198759 | JGI IMG/M metagenome (GOLD analysis project Ga0302277, IMG submission 198759) | Peat permafrost microbial communities from Stordalen Mire near Abisko, Sweden - III_Bog_N3_1 | ecosystem: Environmental > Terrestrial > Soil > Wetlands > Peat | place: Sweden: Abisko... | reverse complement strand
AATTTGAGCGACGAACCGATTTGCACGGACGAGCGAGAGGCGCTGGAGCGGCTCGGTGGTATTGCCGATTCTTTTCTCGTTCACAACCGCCCGGTTGTCCGGCACATGGATGACTCAATCGTCCGCGTGATGCTGGATCGTGAAATGATTTTGCGCCGCGCGCGCGGCTACGCACCATTGCCGATTCTGCTTGGCCATCAGCTATCAACCTTCAACCTTCAACCAATTTTGGCCGTCGGTGCGCATCTGAAAAATTCCGTCGCACTGGCCGTTGGCGAAAATGTTTTCATCAGCCAGCACATTGGCGATTTGGAAACGGAGCCGGCAAACAATGCTTTTCGCTGGGTCATCGGCGATTTTGAAAAGCTATACGAAGCGAAGCCGGAAATTGTCGCCGCCGATTTGCATCCGGATTATCTCTCGACGAAGTTTGCAACCGAATTTAAAAATGTGCGGCATATTGGCGTCCAGCATCACGTCGCGCACGTTTTGTCTTGCATGGCCGAAAACGAAATCGCTCCGCCCGCGCTCGGCGTTTCTTGGGACGGCACGGGTTATGGTTTGGACGGCACGATCTGGGGCGGCGAGTTTTTTCTGGTCACAAAAAACACCTGCGAACGCGTAGCGCATCTGCGCCCTTTTCGCCTGCCCGGCGGCGACAAGGCCGTGAAAGAACCGCGCCGCGCGGCGATCGGCCTGCTTTACGAAGCCTTCGGTGATGCAGCGTTTGAAATGAAATCGTTGCACCCGTTCCAAGAAATGTCGGCAATCGCAGTGAGCGCGCTGAAAGGAATGTTGCAACGAAAAATAAATTCGCCCCTGACTTCAAGCGCCGGACGTTTGTTTGACGCCGTAGCCTCGCTAACCGGCCTGCGGCAAACCATGTGCTTTGAAGGCCAGGCGGCGATGGAACTGGAATTTGCGCTGGATGGCAATGAAACTAAAGAATTTTACAGCCTGCCACTCGTCACCCGCCACTTGTCACTCGTTCTCGATTGGCAGCCGATGATTGAAGCAATTGAAGCCGACGTGAAAAACGGCGTTTCCGCCGGCAAAATTTCCGCAAAGTTTCACAATGCGCTCGCCGAAGCAGTTGTCTCGGTCGCAAAAAGTTTCAGGCTAAACCGCGTGGCGCTTTCGGGCGGCTGTTTTCAAAACCGCTATTTGACGGAGAGCATCGTCCGCCGCCTGCGCGCGGAAAATTTTCAACCGTATTGGCACCAACGCGTGCCGACAAACGACGCGGGCATTGCCTTGGGTCAAGTTGTAGCCGCACTTCGCTCGCAATCTAAAATCGAAAATCACAAATCATAGCTCCAATATGTGCCTCGCCATTCCAGGAAAAATCGTGAGCGTCAGCGGAAATGACCCGCTCGAGCGCATGGGTAAAATTGATTTTGGCGGCATCCTGAAGGAAGCCAGCCTCGCTTATGTGCCAGACGCGCGCGTCGGCGATTACGTCATAGTCCATGTCGGGTTCGCGTTGAGCAAGGTGGACGAGGCCGAGGCGCAAAAAGTTTTTGATTACCTCAAACGGATGGGCGAACTGGGCGAATTGGAGGAGCGCAGGACATGAAATTCCTGGACGAGTATCGCGACGGAGAACTCGCGCAGCAATTTGCGCGCGAAATTCACCGCATCACGACGAAGCCGTGGAACATCATGGAAATCTGCGGCGGCCAGACGCACGCGATTGTGAAATTTGGCATTGATGAATTGCTGCCCAAAAAAATCACGCTCATCCACGGCCCAGGCTGCCCGGTCTGCGTCACGCCGCTGGAGATGATTGACAAGGCGCTGGAAATTGCCGCGCGGCCAAACGTGATTTTCGCTTCGTTCGGCGACATGCTGCGCGTGCCGGGCAGCACGACGGATTTGCTTTCAGTTAAGGCCAGCGGCGGCGATGTGCGCATTGTTTATTCGCCACTCGATGCCGTGAAGCTCGCAGAGCAGAATCCGGCGAAGGAAATTGTTTTTTTCGGCGTCGGTTTTGAAACCACCGCGCCCGCGACGGCGCTGGCGATTTATCAGGCGGCTCAAAAAAAGCTGCGAAATTTTTCGATGCTCATTTCTCATGTGCTTGTGCCGCCGGCGATGGAAGCACTGCTGTCGTCGCCGAATTGCCGCGTGCAGGGATTTCTGGCCGCCGGCCACGTTTGCGCGGTGATGGGCTACGAGGAATATTTTTCCATCGCAAAAAAATACCGCGTGCCAATTGTCGTCACCGGCTTCGAGCCGCTGGACATTTTACAGGGTGTGCTGATGACGGTGCAGCAACTGGAATCCGGCCGCGCCGAAGTGGAGAATCAATACAGCCGCGCGGTGAGACGCGAAGGAAACCAGCCGGCGCAGGATTTGATCCAGGAAGTTTTCCGGGTCGTTCCGCGCAAATGGCGCGGCGTCGGCGAGATTCCGCAAAGCGGCTTGGGTCTGGGCGATAAATACGCCGAGTTCGACGCCGAAAAAAAATTTGGCGTGGCGCATCATCACGTTGAAGAATCCGCCGATTGCCAGAGCGGCCTGGTTTTACAGGGCCAGATCAAGCCGCACGAATGCCCGGCGTTCGGCGCGAAATGCACGCCGGAGCATCCGCTGGGCGCGACGATGGTTTCAAGCGAGGGCGCATGCGCGGCATATTACCGCTACCGGCGGATGCCGGATTTGATTGGAGCAAAATAAAATGAGCGCTCAAAAACCAATTGAATTTTCCGGCGCCTGCCCGATTCCGATTTCCCAATATCCGCAGGTTCTGATGGCGCACGGCGGCGGCGGAAGGCTGATGCACCAGCTCATCGGCAAAATGTTTCTGGCGGCGTTTCATAATCCGCTGCTGGACACGCAGCACGACGCCGCAGTTGCGGAACTGACCGGAAAGAAAATTGCGTTCACGACGGATTCCTATGTCGTGCGACCGATGTTTTTTCCGGGCGGCGACATCGGCTCAATGGCGGTTCACGGCACAGTCAACGACCTGGCAATGGCCGGCGCACGCCCTCTTTATTTGAGCAGCGCATTCATCATCGAGGAAGGGCTGCCGATGGAAACACTTTGGAAGATCGTCTGCTCGATGCGCGACGCGGCGAAAAAGTGCGGCGTGCAAATCATCACCGGCGACACGAAGGTCGTGGACAAGGGCAAAGGCGACGGCGTGTTCATCAACACGGCAGGCATCGGTGTCATTGAACACGAACAGAAAATCGCGCCGCAAAATGTGCAGGCCGGCGATGCGATTCTGGTCAGCGGCGATGTTGGCCGTCATGGGATGGCAATCATGGCCGTGCGAGAAGGACTGGAATTTGAGAGCAAAATCGAAAGCGATTCCGCACCGGTTCACGAGGCGGTTTTGAAGTTGTTGAAGGCCGGAATTGAAATTCATTGCCTGCGCGATTTGACACGCGGCGGCCTGACAAGCGCGCTGAATGAAATTGCCGAGGCGGCGAACCGGACTCTGCTCGTTGACGAAAAGTTGATTCCCGTGCGCGAAGATGTTCAAGCCGCGTGCGAAATTCTGGGGCTTGATCCGTTTCAAGTCGCGTGCGAAGGCCGGTTCGCCGCGTTCATCGCCGCGAATGATTCGGAGCGCGCATTGAAAATTTTACGCGCGAATCCAGGCGGCATCGGTGCCTGCGTGATTGGCAAAGTGTCGGAGGAGCGTTCGGCGGATGTCTTTTTGAAAAGCGCGATCGGTGCGCGTAGGATTCTGGACATGGCCAGCGGCGAACAATTGCCGAGAATTTGCTGAGACGATTCAGTCTTTGCCCCAGCGCCAGCGCGGTTTCTCGCCTTTGAGAAGACAGATCACAAGCAAAAATACTACGAGAATTCCGATCCAGCCAAAAAATAATCCCAGATGTCTTGGTAGCAGAAGCACCGCGCCCGCGCCCAGCAAAACAAAATAGGCCAATAGAACCATCCAACCCTGCCAGCAAACGGGCGGTCCCCAACCCCAACCGTATTTTTTGGCGGGAAACCAGATTTTCTTTTGGTTTGGCTTCAAATTCCAGTTGAAAATGCTGTCACCGGCCCATTGCCAGCAGGCGTGTGCGTTTGTAAATTTCCTCGGGCGAGCCTTCGGCGTCAATGGTGATGAGCAGTCCACGCTTTTGATAAAATTCAATCAGCGGGCGCGTGCTTTGCTCATAGGCTTTCATCCTCACCTCGACGGCTTCGGACCTGTCGTCTTCGCGCTGAACAAGCATTCCGCCGCATTGGTCGCAAATGCCATCAAATTGCGGACGTTTGGTTTCCACATGGAAAACAGCCTTGCACTTGGAACAAACGCGGCGGCCGGAAATGCGTGCAACGATTTTGTTGAGCGGCAGGTCGTAATTGAACACGGCGTCCAACACGACGCCTTCCTGCTTCAACAATTCTTCCAATGCCTCAGCCTGAGCCACGGTGCGCGGAAAACCGTCCAGCAAAAATCCGCCGGAACAGCCCAGGCAGCGCGGGCGTTCGCCGACAAGCCGCAGCACGGTTTTGTCGGGCACCAACTCACCGCGCCTCATGTAGCCAAGCGCGCTTTGGATGGCAGGCGTCTGATCCTTTTCATCGAAGCATTTTGCCGCTCGGAAAATGTCGCCGGTGGAAAGGTGGCAGCAGGCCAGCCGTTCGGACAACAGTTCCGCCTGTGTGCCCTTGCCGACGCCTGGCGCGCCCAGCAACACCAGATGCCATGGCTTGCCCAGCGGCTTGCGTGGCGGCATTGAGCATTTCGCATCGCCGCCTTTTAGCCACGCGTTCCGATCCTGTTTGGGCATCAGGCCAGCACCGTCAGCCTTCGGAAAAAAACGATTTTCTTTCATACAATTGCGTTCATTTGGCTACAGATGGCTTTCATGTATTGCGCGCGTTCAAACGCCGCCGGCTCCGCGCAATTTTCCTGGCTTATGCTGCCCTTGAGCTGTCTGACCGATTTGTAATCGTGCTCTTTCATCCAGATAATCAGGTCGCGTTCAATCGCGGTGATCTTCGGGATGCCGTGGCGCAGCAACGTCGAGCACAGCATCGTCACATCCGCTCCGGCCATGAGCATCTTAAGCACGTCCGACGCGCGGTGTATGCCGCTCGTCGCCGCAAGGCTGGCGTTGATGCGGCCGTGAAGCAGCGCGATCCACCGCAACGGCAGGCGCATCGCCATGGGCGTGCTCAACAAAATGTCCGGCTTGACCTCGAGTGTTTCCAGGTCAATGTCCGGCTGGTAAAAGCGGTTGAACAACACAAGCCCATTAGCGCCGGCCTGGTCGAGCCGCTTTGCCATGTTCGCAAAACTGCTGAAGAAAGGACTTAATTTCACGGCAATGGGTATGGTAACCTCCGCCTTCACTGCCTTCAGAATGTCGAGATAGGTCAGTTCGACTTCCGTTCCGGTCAGTTCCAAGCTTGTCGGAATGTAATATATATTCAGCTCCAATGCGTCCGCACCGGCTTGTTGAATCTGTTTTGCATAGGATGTCCAGCCGCCATTGGAAGAAGCATTGAGGCTGGCGATGATGGGGATATTCACCGCTTTTTTTGCTGCGGCAATGTGCTTGAGATATTCCTCCGGGCCCAGCCGATATTCGTCCGGCTCCGGAAAATAACTGAGTGCCTCGGCGAAACTGTCGGTGCCGTTTTGGAGATGCTCGTTTAACTCCAGCCGGTCCTGGCGCAACTGTTCTTCAAACAGTGAATACAGCACAATGGCTGCCGCACCCGCGTCTGACAGACGTTTGATGTTGTCCACTTCCTCCGACAACGGTGAGGCCGAAACGACCAACGGCGTGCGCAGTTTCAAGCCAAGATAATTGGTGCTTAAATCCATATATTTCCTTTAATTGTTAGTCAGGCATCCACGGCTGTGGGCTGTTTTGACGCTGGAATCGGTGCGTTTTCCACTTTAGTGTCACGCGCGGCCATGAATTGGTAAAATTTCCATCGCCGGTCGGCGTCCGCCTGCGCCTGTCCGAAAAATTTCTTCGCGTCGTCCGGCTTGCTCTTCGTCAGCATCTTGAAACGGTTTTCCGTCATCATGAAATCCTTCACCTTCGACTTCGCCGCACTCGAATCAATTTGCAGCGGGTTTTCGCCGCGTTCCGCGCGGCGCGGGTCGTAACGATAAAGAAGCCACTGGCCAGACTCGACCGCGAGCTTCTGCTGCCTCGCGCCGACGCCCATGTCTACCGCGATGCCGTGCGCAATGCAATGGCTGTAGGCGATGATCAGCGAAGGGCCGGGAAACGATTCCGCCTCGACAAACGCCTTTAACGTGTGCTCGTCCTTCGCGCCCATCGCCACACTTGCGACGTAAATGTTCCCGTAACTCATCGCGATCAAGCCGAGGTCTTTTTTACCTGCCGGTTTTCCGCCCGCGGCAAACTTCGCAATCGCCCCACGCGGCGTGGATTTGCTCATCTGTCCGCCGGTGTTGGAATAAACTTCCGTGTCCATCACCAGCACGTTGACCTTGCGGCCGCTGGCAAGGACGTGATCCAGCCCGCCGTAGCCGATGTCGTAGGCCCAACCGTCGCCGCCGAGAATCCAGACGCTTTTCTTCACAAGCTGGTCGGCCACACTGAGCAACAATTTACTTTCGGACGAATCAAGACTTTTCAGCTTTGCTTTCAAAGCCACGACACGTTCGCGCTGGTCATAAATCCCGGCCTCGTCGCCTTGATCGGCGGTGAGAATGCCGATGGCCAGTTCATCGCCGACTTTTGCGGAAAGTTTCTTGAGCAGCTCCTCGGCAAATTCCTTCTGCTTGTCAATCGAGACACGGAAGCCCAAGCCAAATTCAGCGTTGTCCTCGAACAATGAATTGCACCACGTCGGGCCGCGACCGCATTTATTCTTGGTGTAAGGTGTGGTCGGCAGGTTGCCGCCGTAAATCGAGGAGCACCCCGTCGCATTCGCTATGACCGCACGGTCGCCGAACAACTGCGTGAGCATTTTGATATAAGGCGTCTCGCCGCAGCCAGCACACGCGCCGCTGAATTCAAAGAGAGGCTGCAAAATCTGCTGTTGCCGCAATGTCGTGGTCTTGATGTTGCGCCGGTCAAATTCCGGCAGCGTCAGGAAGAAATTCCAGTTGTCATGCTCCGCCGCGCGCAATGGCATCTGCGGCCTCATGTTGATGGCTTTAAGTTTCGCCTCAGTCTTGTTCTTCGCCGGGCAGACATCCACGCACAACGCACAGCCTGTGCAGTCTTCCGCCGCGACTTGAAGCGTGAACTTCAATCCTTTGAACTCCGGCACGCGCGCGTCGGTTACCCTGAAAGTTGCCGGCGCATTTTTCAATTCCTCAACATCATAAACTTTCGCGCGAACGGTCGCGTGCGGGCAGATCGCCACGCACTTCAGGCATTGGATGCATGTTTTTTCGTCCCACACGGGGATGTCCAGCGCGAGGTTGCGTTTCTCAAATTGCGATGTGCCGGTCGGAAACGAACCGTCCAGCGGGAACGCGCTCACCGGCAGGTCGTCGCCGAAGCCCGCCGCGATTGTGCCGAGGACGTCACGGACAAATTCCGGCGCTTCCGGCGAAATCGGCGGCAACAACGGCCCCGCGCCGTTCAATTTATTGTCCAGCACCGGCACCTCGTGCAGATGCGCGAGCGTGTTGTCCACGGCCTGCAAATTCATCTTCACCACCTCGTCGCCCTTTTTGCCGTAGGTTTTCTTGATGGATTTCTTGATGGCGTCAATCGCCTCGTCCTTCGGCAGCACGCCGGACAGCGCGAAGAAACAGACCTGCATGATGGTATTGATGCGGCCGCCCATGCCGCTGTCGCGCGCGACTTTGGTGGCGTCAATGACGAAGAACTTCGCCTTCTTGGCGAGCAAGCTTTCCTGCACCGGCGTCGGCAGTTTCGACCAGACCTCGTCCTTCGAATGCGGCGTGTTGAGCAGAAATGTCCCGCCCGGCACCAGCGCGCGCAGCATTTCGTAGCGGTCCAAAAATCCCGGCAGGTGGCAGGCGATGAAATTCGCGCTGGAAACCAGATAGGTCGAGCGGATCGGCTGCGGGCCGAAGCGCAGATGCGACACGGTCATTGAACCGGATTTTTTTGAATCATAGACAAAGTAGCCCTGCGCGTAATTGTCTGTTTCCTCGCCAATGATCTTGATGGAATTTTTGTTCGCGCCCACCGTACCGTCAGCACCAAGACCGTAGAATAATGCGCGCACCACATTTTTCGGCTCGGTGGAAAATTCAGGGTCGTATTTGAGGCTCGTGTTGGAGACGTCGTCGGTGATGCCGACGGTGAAATGGTTTTTCGGCACCACGGAAAGGTTGTCGAACACCGCTTTGACCATGGCCGGCGTGAATTCCTTCGACGACAAACCGTAGCGGCCGGTGAAAACCTGCGGCAACGACATCAAATGCGAGCGGCGGGCTGCGGTCTCTTCCATCAAAGCAGTGACGACGTCCTGGTAAAGTGGTTCGCCCGTCGCGCCCGGTTCCTTTGTGCGATCAAGCACCGCTATTTTTTTCACGGTCTTCGGCAGCGCCGCCACAAAACGTTTGCCGTCGAACGGGCGATACAAACGCACTTTTAGCACGCCCATTTTTTCACCCTTTGCGACCAGATGTTCGACGGTTTCGTGTGCGGTTTCGCAACCGGAACCCATCAACACGATGACGCGCTCCGCGTCCGGCGCGCCGATATAATCGAACAGATTATATTTGCGCCCGGTCAGCTCCGCAAATTCGTCCATGACTTTTTGAACAATGTCGGGACATGCGGAATAAAAGCTGTTCGCCGCCTCGCGTCCTTGAAAAAACGCGTCGGGGTTTTGGGCCGTGCCGCGAAGAACCGGCTTGTCCGGCGACATCGCGCGCGCACGGATTTCTGCAATCAATTTTTCGTCAATCAACGCGCGCAAAACTGATTCGTCGAGTAGTTCAATTTTTGAAACCTCATGCGAGGTGCGGAAGCCGTCGAAGAAATGGATGAACGGCAGCCGCGAACGCAGCGAGGCGGCTTGTGAAATCAGCGCGAAATCCATCGTTTCTTGAACCGAAGCCGCGCCGAGCATTCCCCAGCCGGTGGAGCGACAGGCCATGATGTCGCTGTGATCGCCGAAAATAGAAAGCGCGTGCGTGGCGACAGTTCGCGCGGTGACATGAAAAACCGTCGGGAGCAATTCGCCCGCGAACTTGAACATGTTCGGAATCATCAGCAGCAGGCCTTGCGACGCGGTGAACGTGGTGCTGATGGAGCCGGTCTGCAACATACCGTGGACGGCGCCAACCGCACCGCCTTCGCTCTGCATTTCGATGATGGCAGGCTGCGTGTCCCATATGTTTTTTTTGCCTTCGGACGCCCATTGATCGCACCACTCGGCGATTGGCGATGACGGAGTGATGGGATAAATCGCCATCGCTTCGTTGAGGCGGAAGGCGACGTAGGCGGCGGCCTCGCAGCCGTCAATGGTTTTGAAAACGGGGGATTTTTTCATATCAAATCAAGTGTCTATGTGAACTTAAAATTATTTTTCGGCTTGGCCTGTCGCCAGTGCTCGAAGTCACATTAAACGTCTGCCGATTCAATGACTTTCCATTTATTGTCAAAAGCACCCCCTCCTTTGCGGATTGTTCAGCAGCAAACCAAAACCAAATCAAGCAGTGAGAATTACCGTTGCCTAAAGGAAATGAAATACAGCCGGAATCCATTGAAATATTAGCGCCGATTTGCGCTTGGCTTTCAAAAGCATCTGGCAGTAAACCCCATCGTTCAACGAACTCGACGCTCTTGCAAAACACCGCTTCATTTGATGTCAGGTTTGTTTCACGGCGCTTAGACAACACGTATCGCGAATAACTCTCGAAGAGAACAAAAGTCAAAGATGCATTTAATTCACAACCTTTTTCAAACCCTCGATTCCGAGGATCTGGCTTGGCGGGCTAGTTTGGCGAAAGTCAAATCAACCGGACTGGCGATCCATTGAATCGCGGAAGCTTCATCTGAGAAAATTTGAATGATGATCTGCGGGTTCGTATTCAAGGTCTGAAACATTGTGGCGTATCCCAAATGATGGCTGTTGCAGGCGATGATGGCCGACTTAAATGCGTTCGGAAATTGGATTTTCCCGCGGTTGGCCGCCAACACGGATATGTCCGGATAATGGATCGCCATCTCCTCAATCTGTGTCATGTCAGTTATCCGATGCGGAACGACTTTGACATTGATTTCGTAATTCTGGGATTCTGCGGCGAGGGCCAAAAGGTCATGGGCGGTGACACAGCCTTTGAGCGTCACGCGAACCACCTTCTTTTCAACTGTAATTGTGTATGGCATTTAATTTACTTCCCGTTCTATAAACAACCGAAACGCGCCGATATCCCCCCGAAAATGTCCGTCCTCCAAGCCAGCGAACGCGAGAATTATTTTTTGAAGCCAGATTGTCCAGAAAATTATCAGGGGTTGAAACGAATTATGGGATTTCAGCGCCGTTGGAGAGGCATATTTACATCGGCGCAACTGAATTCCATTAGGATTGCTATGGCCGGAACGATTGGCAAAACTAGACATTCTTGGCAGCCTTTTTGCCATCAAAAAGCCCGTCGCGTTTGGGAGTGCACCAAAGCCAGACCGCCGCACAGATGCTTGCGGCCGCAATTCAGTATGTGTAGCTGGCGTTGTAAAGATTGCTTTCCGGATCGTGAATGACCTTGAATCCCACCTTGCCGCAGATGTGGTGCATGGCGTGGTTCTCGGCAAGAACTTGGCCGGTAATTTTGGACAGCTTTTCCACTTTGCCAATTTCAATAAGCCGGCGGAGGAGTTCGGTGCCAAGTCCCTGCCGGTGCCAGGCATCGCTGATGAGCAGGGCAAATTCACCCTCGTTTGTCCCGGTCAACTTGCTCAAGCGCCCTACAGCGATGATTTTTTTCTCGTCTTCGGCGAGCATGGGCTTCAATTCGGCGACCAGGGCAATTTCGCGGTCGTAGTCGTTGAAGCAAATGCGAGTGAGCCGTTCGTGTGCGATGCGTTGCGAGAGCTTGAGGCCGGAGAAGTAACGGTGATAGACGCTCTCCTCGGACAATGTCTCGTGAAATTTCACCATCGCCGGCTCGTCCTCAGGTTTGATTGGGCGGATGATGACCGACGCCCTGTTTTTCAATTTCCACGGCTTGGCGTATTGAATCGGATACGGGCGTATGGCAGGCCTTGGCAATTTGTCCTCCGGCGTCTTTGGATCGTGCAGCACAACGCGGGCGTCGAGTGCATAAATTCGCTCGGATGAAACAAGCAGCGGATTGATGTCGAGCTCCGCAATCCACGGCTGCTCGACAACAAGCTGGCTGAAGCGCACAAGAAGTTGTTCAAGTTCGGCGATGTTGGCGGACTTGCGACCGCGCACACCCTTGAGCGCGGTGAAAATCTTGGTGCGCTCCATCATGCGGCGCGCCAGCGTGGCGTTGAGCGGCGGCAGGCCAAGCGCCCGGTCCTTGAAAACCTCCACGAGCTGGCCACCCGTGCCGAACAACAGCACAGGCCCGAACTGCGGGTCCACGCTGCTGCCGACAATCAATTCATAACCTTCGAGCTTGATCATCTTCTGCACGGTGACGCCGAGAAAATGTTCCCTGCCAACTTTTTTCGTGACGGAAGCCTCAATGGCCCGCCACGCACGCCTGATCGCCGAAGCCGTCCGCAAATTTAACTGCACGCCGCCGACATCGGTCTTGTGAGTGATGGTTTCGGAATGCAATTTGATGACGACCGGAAAGCCGAAGTGCGCCGCCGCCTTCACCGCGTCTTGTTCGGTCAGGGCAATGAGCGTCTCGACGATGGGGATGCCATAGGCCGCAAGCAATTTTTTGGATTCAAACTCCGTCAGGATCGTGCGGCCAGTTTTGCGCACGTCGGATATGATTTTCTCCGCCAGCTCACGGTCAATGTAGCCATGTCCGTTATGCGCGGGCGTGGTGGGAGTTTCGTAAAGCGAACGCAAATTTTCGCTGTAATGCCACATGTAATAAAATGCCTTGGCCGCGCGGTCGGGATATTTAAAGGTAGGAATGTTGGCGGCGTTGAGAATGTCCTCGCCCTTTTCAACCTGCCCTGCACCCATCCAACTGGCGAGGATCGGCTTGCCCTCGATGTTCGCATAAGGCTTCAAACATTCGGCGGTCGCCGTCGGGTCGGTCATGGCCTGCGGGGTGAGGATCACAAGCAGCCCGTCGGTGTTTGAATCCTTGGCCGCGATGTCCACGGCCTTGGCGTAAAGCTCCGGCTTGGCGTCGCCGATGATGTCCACGGGATTGTTGTGACTCCAAGTGGACGGCAAAATTTTGTTGAACGCCACCATCGTCTCGGGTTTCAACTCGGCCAGTTGTCCGCCGCTGGTGATGAGCATGTCCGTGGCGATGACGCTGGGGCCGCCAGCGTTTGTCACTATGGTCAGGCGCGGGCCTTTCGGACGCGGCTGTTTCGACAGAACTTCCGCCATGTCGAATAATTCAGAGATGGTATCCACGCGCAAAACGCCGACGCGTTGAAACGCCGCCTGCAATACCTCGTCGCTGCCCGTGAGAGAGCCGGTGTGTGACGCAGCGGCCTTGGCGGCTGCGGCGGTGCGGCCGGGCTTGATGACGATGATCGGCTTGGTCAACGCCACCTCACGCGCGGCGGACAAAAACGCACGTGCGTCGCCGATGCTTTCCATGTAAATGACAATGCTCTTTGTGTTCGGGTCGTCGCCGAGATGATAAATCAAATCGCCCCAGCCGACATCGAGCATTGAGCCGAGCGAAACGAACGCGCTGAACCCGACGTTCTCGCGCAGGCTCCAGTCCAGTACCGCCGTGCAAAGCGCTCCGCTCTGGCTGATGAAGGCGACGCTTCCCGGCCGAGCCATGTCGGCGGCGAACGTCGCGTTTAATTTCCCGGTCGGCACCATCACGCCCAGACAGTTCGGGCCGACAATCCGCAAACCGCCGCGTTGTGCCTCGGCCATGATCTGCCGTTCCAGTTCCACACCGGTCGGTCCGATTTCCTTGAATCCGGCTGAAATGATGATTGCACCGCGCACGCCCATTTCAACGCAATCGTGTATGATGCCCGGCACGCTTGGCGGCGGCGTGATGACGATGGCCAGATCGGGTTTTCCCGGCACAGCCTTGATGTTCGGATACGCCTTGATGCCGAGCACTGTGTCGCGCTTGGGGTTGACCGGATAGAGCGTGCCGGCAAATCCGCCTTTCTGGAGATTTTCCAGGATGGTGCGGCCAACGCTGTTGGGCGTCTCGGTCGCGCCGATAATGGCGATGGTCTGCGGCGAAAAAATCGGATCGAGCGGACGCCGCCGCGTCTGATGCAAAATGTCGTGGGCGGCTTCGAGCTTGTCGGAGGAAATGGTTGGCGTGTTCATATTATGTCTGTGTCATTCATTTGTTCGTCACGGGAACATGCTGACAGCGAAAAGGCTAAAAGACTTCCCATGCTTTGGCAAAGGCTCTCCATATATTGCTCAAACGATATGTCCGACAAGAAAATCGGCCCCCGCGATGGTTTTCTTTTGTTGCCGCATCATTTTTCAGCTAAACTCTCCGGTGAAACATTATGTTAAAAAAAATCTTTTCCCCCGGTAATGATTCTGCGGCAACCAACCTGGCCCTGTTTGTGATGAGACTCTGGCTGGGACCAACGATGTTTTTCAACCACGGCCTCGACAAGCTCGTTAATTTTCACGACAAGGCTGCGACCTTTCCAGACCCGCTCGGCATCGGCCATCCCGTGAGCCTTGCGCTCGTGATGTTCGCCGAAGTCGTCGGATCCGCGCTGCTGACCATCGGGCTGCTCACGCGATTTGCCGCACTGACGCTGGTGATAGACCTGTTCGTCGCTTTTTTGATGGTGCATCAAACGACCTTGAACGGTTCTCACGGCGGTGAACTGGCGTTTATTTATCTGTCGGGATTCTCTGCACTGCTCATCGCCGGCGGCGGGATGATCTCGCTCGACATGGTGGTTTTCGGCAGGAACAAAAAAGGCTGAACCGTCCGTTCCACTTCACTTGATGGACAGCGCTATTTTGATTTGGTTGACGGCTTCGTCGAGGTGTTTGGTGATGCGCTTCTGATCCTTGACGGAGGAGGAAGCGAGCACATTGGAGATCAGCCCGCTGGCTTCGCGCAACTTGTCGTCGGACAAAGGCTGCGGCTCGTTGTCCTTGAGATCACCGGAAAGATCCAAGCCGAGCAGCTTGGCGGCGGCTTAAATCTGGCGCATGGCCCTAACACGATGTCCTTTGTAATCATGGTCGCCCGTGACCAGGATATGACAGGCGTGATGCAACATCCCGGCCTCCGCCGAATCGCTGAACGCAACCGGTTACAGTTCGTTCTCACCGGCAATTGAAACGCTTAATGCCTGCTCTCTTGGCGATGTGGTCGCGCGGAGATTTGCGCCAAAGCCTAGTATGGACGCAAACCCCAAAAAATTTACGGCATTTGAAAAAGATGTTGTGTTCATACAATGGATACGGACGCCAGCATAACCGTTGAGATTTCATAGGCAAATGGCTTTTGAACTTGTAATTGACCGGCAACGGGTCTGCGACGAACAAATCCGCCGCTCCCCCGAATTTTGAAGCACTCCCCCTATTTATTCAGGCTCTCCCCCTATTTTTGGTGGTGTTTCCACTCTTTTTTAAATCATTCTCACTATTTCGACTGGCGTTTAACATATTTATTTAGGTTCTTCTCCTATCATTGAAAATATTTCCCCTATTTTTAAGAGCGTTTATCCTATTTCTGATGGTATTACTACTATTTCTTGAAGCATTTCTACTATCTCTTGAGGTATTACTCCTATTTCAATAATCATTTACATTCTTTCTTGAATCATTTATACTGCTTGAACATTCACAAATCACACCATAAAACCTGCAAAACCTATGAATTCCATATCAAAACAGCCAAATCCGCCGCTGATGCCGTTCAAGAAATTCGTCGAGGCCATCGGTGCGCCGGTGCGGTGCGACATCCTTGGAGCATTGAGCGATGGCGAAGCCCGCATGGTCAACGAAATTGCCAAAATCATCGGGCAAAAACCGGGGCTGGTGTCCAAGCATCTAGCCGTGCTGCGCAGCGCGGGGTTGGTGGTGCTGAACCGGCGGTTGTATCAGGTGCCGGCGGCCTACATCTCCGACGCCAGCAAAAGGCATCTGGATTTCGGCCACGGCCTCCTGCGCCTGCCGGATGAAAAGGGCCTGCCGACGTTGTGAAGTTTTTGACACGAATTTCACGAATTGGAGGAAGTCCGTCAGATTTGGCATATTTTTAGAAGATGCCATGGGAATTTAGTCGAACTCAGGAGTGGGAACGCTTTCTGATTCGATAATGTAGCCGCAAAAATACAAATCCAAAAATATTCAACAAATGGTTTGTGCGAAGCTCTCCTTTGTCCGAATAAACGTGGATACATTCCTTCAGAGTGCGGACATAACGCGCCCATGCATTTCCGTTTTCGTCACGAACTACAAAATAAAATCCAGCGTCACCGAATCCTTTTCCGTCAGAATGGAGCTTGAGCGAGCCATCGGCACATGCTTCCGGCCTCAATATCACTGTGGCGTGGCCGTTCGGCAATGGGAACACCACTTTGACACATTGCTTACCGAATTCCGGTGGCACGCAGTAGGAGTAAAGCCCCACATAAATAACATTGCCACTGTCAGCCATTGTTCGCAGCCAGCCGACCAAACGTATCGCACCCGTATTCCTTTCCGTCAGATGGATGATGTCACTGGTGATACCACGGCTGGTTTCCAGCGGCGAAATCGGCATATGCAATTGTTGCAGTCGATAGCTAAACAAGAACCGTAGCAGCCAGCCGAATGGTCGAAACACGCTGCACCATTCTGACCACACGTCCATTTCAAAATCTGACGTCGCTTGGTAAAATCTCACAACTTCCGGTGAGACTTTTTCAGCAGGAAAATCATCCGACCGCAGGTCTAAAAAGTTTTTTATCAATCCGCCATGCTTCGGATTGACGGAACATTCGCAATTTAACGTGGCCGCGAGCCTCGTAAAATAATCGGGGCCAATTCGAGTGCTTGCGCCGCTGGTGCCAAGAAGCCATTCGTTGGCTGCTGGATTAATTCTCCTGCCGGTTAAACAAACCCAGCGTTGCGTAATCCAATCCGTCAAAAAACCGTGTTGCTCACCTAGCCATGGAGTGGAGCAATTCATACGCAACTCGGAATTAAGTCAGCATCACCAGAAATTCCTTTTCGTCCAAAATCTTCACGCCCAGCTCCTGCGCCTTGGTGAGCTTGGAGCCGGCTTCGGTGCCGGCCAGCACGTAATCCGTTTTCTTGCTCACGCTGCCGGACACTTTGCCGCCAGCGGCTTCAATCTTCGCCGTCGCTTCCTCGCGCGTCAGCGTCGGCAGCGTGCCGGTGAGCACAAATGTTTTGCCGGTAAACGGAGCGCCGAGCCTTGCTCGGCCAGTTGCGTTGGCGTCGTCCGACATGCCGAGCAATGCTCGGCGCTCCGGCGTGATGCCCAATTCGCGGATGCGGACGAGAACTTTCTTGCCGGCAGCCGATGCAAAGAAATCCAGCACGCTCGCCGCCGCCACCGGGCCGACTTCCACCAGCTTCGCTTTCAATCCGCCCGCTGCCAGCCGCGATTCAATTTCGGCAATCTCCGCCTTGAGTTCCGCGTCACGCTTTTCGCGTTTCGCCTTGTCGGTTTCATCCTTCGGCGGGTTCTTGCGCGAGCGCGGGCTGATTTCAGCACGTTCGCTTTCCTTCGCACCGAGGTCGCGGATGTCACGCAGGACTTCCGACTTGGCGAGCGCATCTAACGATTCGTGCGTGGCGGCGAGCTGCTTGGCGGTGGCTTCGCCCACGTCGGCAATCGCCAGCGCGTGAATCCAGCGGGAGAGCGGCGCGGTCTTGGCGCGCTGGAGCGCGTCGAGAATTTTCGTGGCGTTCTTCTCGCCGAACGTGCGCGGCTCGTCGTCTGTGCCGAGATTCAGTTTGCCGAGCACTTCCAATTTCAAGTCGAATAAATCGAGCGGCTCCTTGACCAGTCCACGTTCCACAAGTTTCTCCGCCACGATGCCGCCGAGCGATTCGAGGTCGAGTGCCTTGCGTTGGGCGAAATATTCCACGCGCCGCGTGAGCTGCGCCGGACAGCCCGCGATGTTCTGACAACGCCACGCGACTTCGTCGGTTTCGCCGCCGGACATTTTCTCCTTCGCAATCGGGCCGCCGCATGCGGGGCATTTGCCGCCAACGTGTTTGAACAGGTCAAATTCCTTTGCGCCGGGCGGACGTTTGGTTTTCACCACCTCGAAAATTTCCGGGATGACCATGCCGGCCTTGCGGACGACCACGGTATCGCCGATGCGGATGTCTTTGCGTCGGATTTCGTCCTCGTTGTGCAGCGTGGCGCGCGCGACTGTCGAACCTTGCACGAAGACGGGTTCCAATTCCGCCACGGGCGTGAGCACGCCGGTGCGCCCGACCTGCACGGTGATGGCTTTCAAAACCGTTTCCGCCGGCGTGATCCATGGCACCGGTTTGTGGACGATGGCGTAGCCCGGCGCGCGGCTACGGCCAGGAATCTTTGCCCAATCGGCGAGCGTGTTCACCTTGAGCACGATGCCGTCAATCTCGTAAGGCAAATGCCGGCGCAAATCTTTGTCCTCGTCGTAGTGCGCAACGATCTTATCGCGATAAACTTTCAGCACCTCGTCGATGCCGTCGCACACCCACCAGAGCTTTTGCGTGGGCAAACCGAATTTGGCGAGCGTCTCAAGCATTTCGGAATGAGTCTGGAATGGCGTAGCTGCGACGCCTCGTCGCAGGTAGGGTGGAAGCGACGCCTCGTCGCCAGTTGAAAACAAACCTGCCTGTTTCCCAGCGACGAGGGCGTCGCTGCCATCTTTCGGCGACGAGGCGTCGCCGCTACTGAAAGCGCCGACCGCATAAAACACGGCGCGAATCGGGCGTTGCGCGACGAGCTTGGGATCAAGCTGCTTGAGCGTGCCGGCGGTGGCGTTGCGGGCGTTTGGAAAGGGTTTCTCACCTTCGGCAGAGAACTTGGCGTTGAGCGCATCAAAATCCTTGATGGAAATGTAAGCCTCGCCCCGCACTTCGAGCAGCGCAGGCGGATTTTTCAAATGCAGTTCCAGCGGAATGCCGCGAACGGTCTTGAGATTCGCCGTGATGTCGTCGCCTTCCGTGCCGTCGCCGCGCGTGACGCCGAGCGCGAGCTTGCCGTCGCGATAGTGAACGCTGATGGAAACGCCATCCACCTTCGGCTCGATGATGTATTGGATTTTGTCGCGGCCCAAATGCTTGCGGATCGTCGCGTCGAAGGAGCGAAGTTCCGCCAACGTGTTTTCATCCTGCGCGCGATTGCGTTTGTCGCGGTCGGGTTCCTCATCCTTCGTTGGATGATCGCTGGCTTCGACCTTGTCGAGCGAGAGCATCGGCACGAGATGTTTGACGCGGCTAAATTTTTCGCTCGGCGCACCGCCGACGCGCTGCGTGGGCGATTCGGGCGTGACGAGGTCAGGAAAATCTTTCTCCAGCTCCTGAAGTTCTTTGAAAATCCGGTCGTATTCGTGGTCAAGAATAAGCTGCCGGCCTTCGACGTAATAAGCGTGGTCGTGCCGCCGGATTTCGTCGGCAAGCTGCGAATGGCGCTTTTTTGCTTCGGGCTTTGTCACGCGAGAATTGTGCAGCGGCGCGCACGGAAAGAAAAACATTTTTGACCGGACGGCCTTGCGCCTATACGCTGGCGGCGTGCGACAGGGTCTAGCCAAAACACTTGAATTTGCCGATGCGCAGTTGCTGCGCCGCGCGCCATTGCCGCGTTCCTACTCGGATTTTCTGGGGCGGAAGCTTTTCCTCTTCCTGCTGACGGTGCAGGGGCTGGGTGCGTTCTCGCTGATCACGTCTGGCGTCATCCTCAGAAAATTCCGTGTGGCGCGTAACGTGATGAGGCCGCTGATCCGCCACGAAATCGCCCGCGCCGGGTTCGGCTTGCTGCCGATGTTTATGTTCGTGGCGGTCGCGCTGGGTTTTCTGGTGATCGGGGAAACGGTCTCGACGCTGGCGCGTTTCGGCGCGATCAATTACATCGGCACGGTGATGGTGGTGGTTGTGGTGCGCGAACTGGGGCCGTTGCTGGCGGCGTTCCTGGTGCTGGCGCGCGTCGGCACGGCCAATGTCATCGAACTCGGCACCGCGCGCGCGACGGGCGAAGTGGAGGCGCTGGAAACTTTGGGGATTGACCCGGTGCATTATTTGATCGTGCCGCGCGTGATCGGGATGGCGGCGGGAGTTTTTTCGCTGACGGTCTATCTCATCATCGGCGCGCTGGTGAGCGGCTACTTGTGCGCGTTTTTGCAGGACGTGCCGATTACGCCGGGCGATTATTTCAAGCAACTGGTCGAGTCGCTCGGCTGGCTGGACTTTGCGCTGCTGGCGTTGAAGACGATTGCCTTCGGGTTTTTCATCGCCATCGTGACTTGTTATCACGGGCTGGCGCAACCGTTGCGGCTCTCGGATGTTTCGCGCGTGGCGGTGCGCGCGGTGACGCAGGGCATCGTCGTGTGCGTGGTGATTGATGCGCTGTTCATTTTTCTTTATCTCGTCGCATGAGCGAAAATCCTAAACCTGCGGTCATCGAATTATCCGGCGCGGAGGTCTGCTCCATGCGCGAGACCAGCCTGGCGATGATCGAGGAAGTGAACTGGACGGTCACGGCGGGCGAATTCTGGGTCGTGGCCGGTCAGCAGCAATCCGGCAAAAGCGATCTGATGATGATGACCGCCGGGCTGATGCCGCCGGGGAAAGGCAGTTGTAAAATTTTCGGAATGGAGACGCAAAGTTTCAGCGAATCGGAACTCGCCGACCGGCTGCGAGTGGGATTTGTCTTTGAGAACGGGCAGTTGTTCAATCATTTGACGATCATGGAAAACGTCGCGCTGCCTCTGCAATATCACAAGGACTTGACGATTGGCGAGGCGGCGGAGAAAACGCTGGCGCTGCTGGAGTTGATGGAATTGAAGCCGCTCGCCGACGTCACGCCGGCGAATGTCGGCTTGAGCTGGCTCAAGCGCGCGGCGCTGGCGCGGGCGCTGATGCTACAGCCGGACCTGCTGCTGCTCGACAACCCGCTCAACGGCCTCGGCGCGCGCCACGTGAAATGGTGGCTGCATTTTCTCGATCAGTTGTGGCGCGGCCACGAATGGTCCGGCGGCAAGCCGATGACGATTGTCGCGACGGCGGAGGATTTGCGGCCCTGGAAAAGCGACGCGCGCCGGTTTGCGCTGCTGCGGGACAAAAAGTTCAGCCTGCTCGGCTCGTGGAAATCAGTCGTCTCGGACGACGACACCATCGTGATGGAATTGATGGAAGCCTCGCTCGACACAACAACATATCGAAAGGAATAATTAATCATGGCACTTCAGGATTTGACACCGCAACTGCGGACGCGATTGAGCCGGATGGAACGCGCGGTCGGCTGGTTCGTCTTTCTGGCGACGGCGCTGCTCATTTTCGGGTTCGGCTATTACGTCTATCACACGGCGGAGCGCAAGGGCTGGTTCAAGATCAAGGCGCAGTTTTTCACCTACGTCGAAAGCTCGGAAGGTTTGAATGTCAACGACCCGGTCGTGATGATGGGTTTTCAAGTCGGCAAAATCACGCTCATCCATGCGATGCCGCCGGGCGACGCGCACAACGTCCGTGTGGAATTTGAAATCACCGATCCTTATTTCCGCTACATCCGGACGGCCGGCTCGTATTTGAAGGTGAACTCGGCGGATTTTCTCGGCAAGCGCGAGCTTGAGATCACGCGCGGCACGAACGGCGTGGGCAGCTACGAGGTTGTCGTCACGCAGCCGGTTTCAGTCATGAGCCTGGACGATGCGAAAAAGGCGGCTGCCGACGCCCCCGGCCACTGGCAGCTTGCCCAGGACGTGCTGGACGGACAATCCAACGTCGTCTTCCATGCCTACGAAAGCGTGGAAAGCGTGCTCGACGAAAGCAACTCGTCCGTCCTCGCGCAATGCACCTTCGAATCCAATTCCATTTACATCTACGACAACACGGAAAAGGACAAGAACCACATCGTCGCCTCGTGGTGGCGGCGGAAGCATCATTACCAGAATTTCTCGCCCGGTTCAGACGACGCCTTTCTACGCGCCATCGAGCCTCCCTCCATCTCAGACGAGTTGCAGGGAATC
>Ga0302277_1001006_pt1 | contig 21433 bp, 20 predicted proteins | sample III_Bog_N3_1_FD_198759 | JGI IMG/M metagenome (GOLD analysis project Ga0302277, IMG submission 198759) | Peat permafrost microbial communities from Stordalen Mire near Abisko, Sweden - III_Bog_N3_1 | ecosystem: Environmental > Terrestrial > Soil > Wetlands > Peat | place: Sweden: Abisko... | reverse complement strand
TTACACTTTTAGACCCTCGAAGATGGAGTTGAGTTGGTCATCACTCTGGAAGATGTCGGTATACATTGTGTCAATGCTGTTCATTGCTTGTTAGAACTCCAAATCGTGCCCTTCCTTTAAGAAAGCAAAGGGGCTGGACTTGGCTACGGGGGGTAATTTCTTCATGTAAGATTATGGATAATAAGAATTTATACGAATTTTAAAATAAAAGGAGCTTACTATATCATCTTTGCTCTGGCATCATGCTCATTATGCCTGACTCTCTCGCTCTCAATAAAGCCAAATTAAGTTAAGATTTCCCAATCTACAATAAATCGGCCTATAATTTAAATTAGAATGTAGCAGTAGGACCTTAAATCAAAACAGACCTATCTCCGTCAAGCCGTCCTCGAAAACAACTACGACCCCGAATAGTTCATCCTCTACCTCAATAAAAAATTGAACATCGACTCCGACATTGACCGCTGTTCAATGGAATAACTCCAAGAAGTTGTTAAGATGTTCATCGATGAGAAAGAAAGCAACATCATTGAAAACCCAGTCAATATGTCTTTCTCCCAAACAGTCGTTCACCAAAAGGCCTCAGATAAACCTTCCCCCGTCGTGTTTGTATCCATTCAACTATGAAGAAAGAGTACAGTCCCCCTGTTGTCGAGGAAGAGTTTGAAATCAGCAACAAATGCATCAAAATCAGCAATAGATACACTCCCGAACAGGTCAATAAAATTAGGATAGAAGTCAGCAAGTAAGACAAAAATCATATAGCCCCGAGAGGAAGTATGCAGGAGGACTACTTGGACTCGGCACCACCAGCTACATCGAGTTTCAAGTCGCAACACAAGGTCTGGGATGGTGTGTGGGCAGGAGGTACAGCGATTTTATTTGGCTGCGGAACACCTTAAAGAAATTCTACCCTACTCAGATAGTCCCTCCAATTCCTAATAAAAAGGCATCCAAGCGCAGTGCTCGCCACATCGAGAAAAGAATGAAGATATTGAGCTACTTCCTCAACGATCTCATCAAACTTCCGTAAATGTTCAACTCTCGCTACGTGGAAGGTTTTCTAAGCTTGAAGGACAACAATAAGCTATAGTCGCTGAAGAGATAAGTAAAAATTGGGCGATATAGGCGGATAATAAAGTGGTGTTCGAATCAATCGCCTCCACCGAGACGGAATCTGGTTTTGTGAAGATATCGCTTTCAAATGAGAATGTGGTGTACTGTTCGCAGTTAAAGAAATTTGTAGAGAAAAGCGAAGTTCTCTATAAGGAAGTGACACGTGGCAGCAAGAGGTTTCAGGCACAAAAGATAGACGAAGTCAATCAGCTTTACGAGATGGGTATTCCTCCTCATAACTCAGGCAATAGATTCGCAGAGCTTTACGAATCAGGACGCTAATTATAGACAATAACCAAGTGTCCAGGGATGACCCATCTAAACTAGATTTACATAAAGCTAAACAACCTGACCATTGAGTGGGGCAACAACATAAAAAGTGAGATAGAGTTACTAGAGGTCAACTTCAACACTTTCTTCAAATACGCCCGGTAGTCCTACATGGGTTTTAAGGAGTTTTTTGAAAGGACGGAGTTGGTGGAGAAGGCGTACCTGACCATGAAGAGCGAGTTAGATGCCAAGAAGGAGAAGATATTCCTGTTGCACGATCCGAATCGCTGGTAAATTCCCAAGAAGGACATTGCATTTATCCCCAAATCCTCAATCCACGAGAGGAGTGAGGCGTTCAGGATAATGCTGCCTCGGTAATCTGTGTAGGTGTAGAAATCGAAGATAAACTACTCTTTCTACCTGAGTCGGCTATTCGATAATAGTTCAGACTACTTTAGGAAGCAAGTGGAGAAGTTCAACTAAAACTTCAAGGAGTTTGCGATAAGGAATAAAGTCAACAATCAGCAGTTGGGGGAGAACTGGAACGAGATGTGCTCCATCTTTTCAAACGGCAACCTGGGATCAAAGAAACTGAAGCAGATGCAGAAGATAGAGCAGTTCAAGGAGGGCAACAGCGAGGTATTCGATGATTGATTGATAAGCATCACCAAATAAGTCAAATTATCCGAACTGGTCATTAATTATCAAGTTGTCTTTATCTTAAGCCTACTTTGAATATTATTGGTCTTGACTAAGTAATATTATTATTATTCGTTTATATTAATTAGATAAATATTAGCCACATGGTAGTCAAGAGAAGAAACCACGGCCGCAATAAAAACAACCGCGGATTCGTCAAGACCATCGTCTGCGTCAACTGCGGACGACTCTGCCCTAAGGATAAGGCAGTCAAACGTTTCACCATTCGTGACATCGTCGATGCCTCATCCAAGAAGGATCTCGAAGAAAACAGAGCTTTCGAGACTTATATCATCCCCAAACTGTACATCAAGATGCAGTACTGCATCGGCTGCGGAATCCACTCCAGAATAGTCAAAGTCAGGTCCAACGAAGACAGGAAGAACAGACAACCCCCTCAGCGAGTGCAGAGAGACGCTGCCGGAAAGGTGGTGAACAAAAACGAGGAGAAGAAATGATGATGAACCCATACATATAAACGTCAAATCCACAAATATACTGAAATTCCAAATAAATCACAACAGCACTCAAAAAAATTCATAGGTCACAGGCTTTTTGCTCATCTAGTCGCGCAAAAAGGGGTGCCTTAGCACCTCGTCCATCTCCATCCGCTGTTCAGGGTTCTAGGACAGCAGATTCTCGATAAAATTTTTGGTATCGTTGCTGATGGGAGTGCTGGCTGGAAACACCAGATCTGAAAGCTCAGCTTTTTGTTCCTTATTCCTAGTTATTTTAATGATATCGCTCTCGAAGGGAGATTTGCCGAATAACAGTTCGTAGGTCAAAATACCTAAACTCCAAGAGTCGATTTTTTCGGTGTATCCCTACTTACTGAGTTGTTCAGGAGAGGAATATTAGAGGCATCCCACAACGGTGTTCCGCATTGCTAGGTTGTGATTGTAGATTGAACATCCGAAATCTCCTATTTTGATTAAGTCCTGAATAAGGGGAATGGTACCTCATTTACGAAGAGATTCTCAGGTTTAAGATCTCTGTGTATGATATACTCTTCGTGCATGCATTTTAACCCCTAACTGACCTGCTTCACTATGGCGGCAGTCTCTTTTTCTGGAAGTTTTCTCTTCTTTTTTACCTGCTGCAAACTGCCGTCGGGCAGTGCCTCCAGTACTAGGTATAGATACTCCTCATCTTGGAAATATCCATAAAGAGCAGTTAAATTGCCATGATTGAGATAGGACTGGATTTTAATCTCCCTCAGAATGTGTTCCTCGACTTTAGTATCTCGTATCCTCTGCTTTGACATCTTCTTAATGACGCAGATGAAGCCTATGTTCTTCTCTTGAGCCATGAAGACCTATCCAAAAGCGCCCTTACCTAGTTTATCCAACAACTAGAAATCACTCAACCTAATCTATCTCTGGGGAATACTATTCCTGCGTCGGCTCATAGGTTGCTGCTGCTTGGAAGGACTTGTCACAGTCGAGCTTGAGTAAATAACAGCCTGTTCAATACTTTCGTTTCCCTTTTTCTTCTTGAACTCGAAGTTAAAATTGCCTCCATTTGCTGATGGTTTCTTGGGTGATTCAAACACAGGTACTTCCTCAGAAGATTTTACCTCCCCTGCAGTTTTGTAACCAGTTCCATTAAAATCAGACTTTCTGTATCCGAAATGCGTGTTACCAAATTGCTGAACACTCTTACAAGTCTGAGGAGCCACGATCATTGAGAGGGAAAGATCAGCAGCATGGGTTTCCTTCCTCTTTTTTAAGAATTAAAACAGGTTTTGTTTAGAATTTTAGGAGTACGTTTTTTGGGTGGATTGCTTTTATTTAGGCTTTTATTAGGGCTTCTACTGAGGGTTTTCTTCCTTGCTTTCCTTGGAGTCCTTAGGATCTTGAGTCCTTCGCAGGAAGGGTAAAGTCTCGTGGGGACGATCGCTTCGAGCAGCTAAACCCATATCGACAGATTATCTTCTTTTTTTAGGGGCGGGTTAAATGTCCTCGTCATTTTACTATTTTTGTTGGTTTCGATTTAATCCAAAAATGGATCGATTGAAGGGGGTAGACGGCCCCACCATGCTTTGCGCCAGTGGGTCTGCTTTAAGGATGACGCTATTCATTTTTACCATTGGCTAGTTAACTATATCTTCCTTAAGGTATGTAACCGTAGTTCTTGCCATACTATCCAGTTTATTAAACCCAGCTTGCTTAATGGTAGTAGCTTTGGTGTTCGAGTTAAGGGAGTGGCTGGTGGGTGCCCGAGTGTAGGGATTGGAATGGTTCGCTTATACTTTAGGCACATTAGTCTTTTGGTACTGATCGAAAGTTTTAAACGGAGGGACGGGCTTAATTCTGAGTTGATCTTGGGTGATAGGTGTAAAAGGAGGTGGCGAGTTGGCTATGGGGAAGGTTCGCGGCTGATAGCCATTGTTATTGATTATCATCCTTTTTATTTATACGCTCTTTATAAGCCTAATAATTTCAATCATAAACTTTTGATATTCAAATAACCACAATCTTTGTAAGGGTTATTGACCTGAAAGGGAATTGATAATCAATCATGAGACCATTGAGATCACTAAGCAAGTGTAACTGAACAGATTAGATTAGCTAAGAAATAGGGAGCCATGAGTTATCAATTGATAGAAATTAATAAACCTTTGTCTAGGGTTGGAGATAGGATAATGAAGATTGATATTAGAATTGGTCAGTCTGTTAAATTTTAAATTTTAAAATTATGGCTATTATTTACAATACTTTCTATGCCAAAACAAATCAATAATCTCAGTCAGGAACTGCTCTTTGAAGTGCCAACTGCTTTTGCCTGCCTTTTCGCAGGCTCAGCACTCTATATGAGTGAATTAGACCCATTGGTCAGAGCGCAACTTTAAAATAAGAAGATGCAGCTCACCCATTGGGCCAAGATGTATAGCGTGGGAAAGGCAACCATGCCGATTGTCGCAGTCATTGGAACCGGAGCAGCTGTGGGAGCCTACTTTAAGACCAAATAAACTGCTTGGCTTTGGGGAGCGGCTACCCTATTCTCCATTATACCTTATACGTTTGCTGCCATCATGCCGACCAACAAATACCTTGAGGGAGTACTTGCATCTACTCATGATCCCTAAATTGCAGAGTCTGAAAAATAAACTGTGGTAAAATCACTGAAAAAATGGGTGAATCTCCACCGAGTACGAGCAATCCTCGCTTTGGCCTCAGCTGGAATCTTCTTCGTGGCCAAGCAGTACTCCAAATCCCCCAACTGACAAATGATAGTTTGTTAATTGCTAATAATATTCCTGTTTTTAAAGAATATCCAAGCTCTCGATCAGAAAAAATATAATGATATAATGCTAGGATGATTATATAATGGAAGAAGTAATTTAATTTAGGGAAAATAAAACAAACCTTCAATGGATTCAGATTGGCTTTAATTTTTTAGAATAGGGGAGGAATCACTTATATCTTGGAGGCAACCCGCGAACCAGAACTCCCCGAATCACAAAAATAACCAGTGCTAAAAAAGATCCAAAGCTGGGTTCATCGGCATAGAGTGAGGACAGCCCTAGCTCTCGCCTCAGCAGGAGTGTTCTTCATCGCCAAACAATACTCCAAAAGCTCAAACTGACATGATAGATGGATGATTGACGATCCTTTATGCATTGAAACTTAAAATGTATATTCTCAATAAAATATCAGTAAATATAATAAATTAAAGCTAGTATGATTGTATAATGACAAATGTAATTCAATTATCTGAAAGTTGATCAATTCATCGAAGATATACAAAAGGGCATAAACTTTTCAGAAGGAGGGGGGAGCTCGCTTATTTCATATCACTATCTTCAACAGATTAACTATTTTATTGCATGCCGAGGGAAATTCAAAATTTGGGAAGGGAACTGCTTTTTGAAGCACCTGGCACCTTCGCCTTGCTATTTGCTGGTTCAGCCTTATTCATGGGTGAGATAGATCCACATGTTAGAGCACAACTTTAAAATACAAAGATGCAGCTCAGACACTGGTCTAAGGTGTACTGGCTAACAAGAGCAACCATGCCATATGTAGCTATATTAAGCGGCATAACCGCAGGGGTTGCCTATTACCAAACAAAGGAGGTCATGTGGCTTTACGGGATTGCAACCCTAACTGCGGCTGTACCCTATACGATGATGATGATCATGCCCACAACCAAATAACTAGACAGAATCTTGGAGACAACCCACGAACCAGAAATTCCCGAATCGTTAAAAGAACCCGTGCTAAAGAAGCTCTAAAGCTGGGTTAGTTTGCATCGAGTGAGAACGGTCCTAACCCTAATTTCAGTCGGAGTCTTCTTCGTAGCCAAGCAATACTCCAAAACAGCGAACTGACATGATAATTGGTTAATTTCCCCATAATATTTATGACCTATTAGTGAATATTTTCTTCTCATGCAGAAATATAACCATATAATAATAGGATTATTAAACAAAGGCAGATGAAGTTTAATACACAACCATTTGATAATTCATCGAAGATATTCAGGTGCGGATGGGCCTTGATGAAGAAGGGAAGCGTTCACTTATCTGGCAAGAATTCATGTTATAATTTATTTTAATGCCGAGGGAAATCGAAAATTTGGGAAGGGAACTGCTCTTGGAAGCGCCTAGCTTTTTTGCTCTGCTGTTTGCAGGATCGGCACTGTTCATGGGTGAGTTAGATCCATACGTCAGAGCGCAACTTTAAAATACAAAGATGCAGCTCAGACACTGGGCCAAAGTTTGGCGTCTCACAAGAGCAACCATGCCATATATGGCTATAATAAGCGGATTAGCCGCAGTTGCCGCCTACTATAAAACAAAAGAGGTCACGTGGCTTTATGGGTTCGCTACTTTAGCTGTGCCTCTCCCATTTACGATTGTAACTATGGTACCCACTTGTAACGAACTCGAGAGTATCCTGGAGGCAACTCACTAGTCAGAACTCCCGTAATCTTTAAAGTAACCAGTGATAAAAAAGATATAAAGTTGGGTTCGCTTACATCGAGTGAGAACAGTCCTCGCTCTCGTCTCAGCAGGAATCTTCTTCATAGCTAAGCAATACTCAAGATGAGTGGAGTAACATGATTTCCCAATTTTATCTTAATAATTTTAATCAAATTGGACAAGAGATGTTATCCCTGTTTATTTAGCCTAATCCATGAGAATGAATACAGACAATAAATACGATTATCATTATAGCTGCAGCTTATCGCAGAAAACCTACCCGTTTTTGGCATAGTCCACCAGTTTACGCTTGATACGCTATGCGTTATTTATCACCTTTGGTTTGGGGTTTATCATCTGGATCTTGACCTTCTGCAGTTTGGGAATTAGCACTGAGGGGTAAGTTGGTGATCCGTTTTCCTTCTATTCTGCCTCCTCTAATCCCTCAATTTAATCCTCGAAAAGTCTGCGTTTAAAATAGTCCAATTTGTTAGTGCGCTGCTGCAAAAGTAGTGGTTCCTTTCTGATAAGGTTCTGCTGAGACTTGCTCTTGGGAGGAGTGGGCATGCGATACTTCTTGGACCCTTCCAACTTCTCAGCCAGTCCCCACCACTCCAATGATATTTCTGGTTTTCTTTTTATTTTCTTCTTCTTGTTCTTCTTGGGCTTCTTTTTAATAGGAGCCAGTGTAGTCGCATTGTGATGTCTTTCCAGCAGTCTAGCATGCATACTCATCACTTTTTTAAGGTAAGCTTGCATATTTTAAGAAAGAAGGGGATTTTAAGTTTAAATTTCATACAGCAACTACAGACTCATCGACAACACCTTCAAGACGTTTGATGTAACCCGAACGTGGTGTTGGTAATAGTTTTACTCGTACACCTACGCAGATTATAGTCCGAACAGCTATCCCTTTCCCACTCTCACGATCTTTATCTCTTTCTTTTCCTTATATTAATGGCTAAGTCTATAGAGGTTAGGACTGCCTAAAGGAGGAGCTAAACTATTCTTCGCATTCTGATTGCTGCGTTCATCTTTTTCGTAGCTGATCTCCACTTATCCCTCGAGGATAATAAACAGTTGAATGATCCTGTCCTCCTCCTGATAGACCAGATCATTGTATTTAAATCTGCTGAAGGAACAATAAGGTAGGTATTTCTTCATTTCCAGTGCTGTAATCCCCCTAAAAAGCAGATTATGGCTCAAAACAGAGGCCAATTCATCGAATTCCTTCTGACAGACTCTTTTCAAATGTTTGTTAAACGTCTCCTCGCTGAATCGCAATAGCAACGATAATCTTTTAGCTCGATTGGTGTAGGGGTTAGATTTGTGAGTCTGCAAAGTGTTGGAAATAAGCACCTCCCCGATCTCGTACTCAAATGCTTAGACCAGCTCCTTCTACTCCTCCTTGGCCTTCTTCTCGCGGTAGGCAGCGATGCATCCCTCAATAATTATGTAATGATAGTTGTGGTACTTTCCCTACTCCTGCAATCTGCCCCCCTCCGGCAGTTTGTACAGCTCCAATCCTGACAGGAACATTTTATACTCTTCAGTACTTATCTTGCCTTTGAGTTAATTTAGAAAGTTAATCTTCTTCTTCTGGCATAACTCATCAATAAGTTCGACATGTTGTTCTACATTTTCTAACAAATTGGCCCAAGATTACACAAGATCAATCTCCTACCTCGTCATGGGCACTGCCTCCTTGACCGTGCTTTTGATCTTAATACTACTTCGCTTGTCAATAGACCGCTTATGTTCGTTACGTGACCTCTCCCTGAACCTCTCCTCAATCCTGCGCATCTGCTCCTCAGTGAGGCCTAAATCGGCATCAGCATTGCTGTTAATCATACTCTTTTCCATGCTGTTCTAAATAGAATATTCGCAGTATATGAATATAACAATCAATACTTTTCCTGCAACTACAGATGGAGTAATCAAAAAGATTCCGGTTTGATGCTCATTCTCGTGGGCTATTTGATAAAAAGTATCAAATTGCTGAATATTGCTCTGATTGAAATCAGATAATAATGACGAACTCTAAACGGCAAAATAACAAGGATATCATTCGAGATGGTTGAAAGGGGAAGTTTAGGAGACTGGGTTTGATTGGTTGAAGTAAATGCTAATCTTAAGAAAAGATTTTTAGTGGGATCACTGCCATATTTAATTCTGTCATTGATGGTGGGTAAAGTATTCCGGCTTAAATTTGCCTATATCGAAGGAGACTGCACAAAAGCATTGTTTTTTGATGGGCTTTGGCACATCGCATACTTCTTATGTTGTTATTTTTCGGATTTGAGCATGACAATCTTAGAACTAGTCGACTTTCTCTCCACCGTAGCACCCCTCAAGCAGTTTAGCTAAGGCTAGTACATTGCGCATTGCTAGTTATTTGTATTATAAATGATCTGAATCGGGTAGATTTGCCTGACAAATCTGTGGCTTTAATATTATTCAAATAATATAAATTTGAAGCATCGTCATAATGATATATTCAACTGATATTAGATGAATAAACGTTTAATTAAGTCATTGTTTTACGAATCGAATCGATCGAATATTTATATATACTATTAATATTTTGTAGCTAGATCAGCAAGGACACAAATAAATCAATTCACATCAGACAAGATAGTACAAAAGAGGTATCAGATGAAAATCAAAGAAAAAGAGAAAAAGCATCGCTCACTCATTAAACTTGTCTTTCGATCGTTGCGTGGCTGAACGAGACATATTTGTTTGACTTCCACGAACCTTTCCTCCCTTTCGTTTGGATTGTCTCGCCCTCCTTCTACATTCTCAACAAAACTCGCCTTTCTGGCTATTTTAATTGTGATAATGCTACTCTGCATAGCTTAATAAATAAAAATGAATTGATTTTATTGATTAGATAAAATCCTTATTTCAAATGGCAGTGGACAGATCTCTCAAGTCTTTCGCTGTGATCGCCCTCGTTATGGAAGTTTTCTTCGCTATCATCTACGGTTTCCACGAAGGCTATCCCGCCCAAGTCGGCTACTCCGACATGAACGGTCTCCTTGTTGCAGTCTACCTCATCATGCTCCTTCTCGTCGGTAGATGTTTCGTTACCCAGGTTTTGGACTTCTTAGTGTCTACCTCAAAGAGTTTTCTATCAGCGGCATGACCCTTAATTTTATCATGCTCGCCTTCACCATCCAGTGGTATTTCCTCGTCAAGAAGTTCTGGTACTGCATCAATCTCGGAGACCCCTCCAACACAGTGACACTTGGGCAAAACCCCTACAACATCCGACTCTCAGGCATTCTTCACTTTAATAATGGTGTCAACGCTGGAGATATGCAATATTTCACTCTAGGTCAAGCAGTGGCTTGCGCAATCTCAATGTATATTATCATGTTTCCCAATTTGGGAAGAGTTGGACCAGGAGAGGCCCTAATCATCTGTTTGATCGGCAATTTTGCTTATACTCTCAACGAAGTATCCTTCTGGAGATTGAGCATCAATGACAATGGGTATGGAATGAGAATATTCCTCTTTGGATCAGTCGCTGGTCTGGCAGCTTCTCTTGTGATTGGAAGGCAACACTCAGTCAGTCACCCTAAGTATTATAGTCAGTACAGTTATCAAGCCCTAGCTTTACTTGGATCCATCTTCGTCTGGATTTTACTCCCCTGGCTGTCAGTTATCGAGCAGGCTCAAGTCACAACAGCTTCTCCGATCTATGACTACAGACAAGTTGCTCCTCTGAATATATTCTATGCGCTAAGTGCCTCTGCTTCTGGTTCTTTTATTACCTCAATTTTCCTTCGAGGTAAAATTGCCGTTCACGACGTTGCTTTCGGCTGTTTTGCGGTATGCTATTGATTATTCAGGGAGCAATTGGGTATGGATCCAGTTCGAATGTATTCCCTAACCCTTTTCCAGCTATCCTCATCGGATTTGCCTGCGGAATACTAGTCACTTGGCTCAATACTAAAAAGAGGGGTATGAACGAAAATGGAGTCATTGATTCTCTCGGTTCTTTTTTCGTATTTCTGGTTCCTTCATTTATTGGAGCAATCTACTCGGCTATTCTCTTCACCACATCCCCCTACGGCCCCGAAAACACCAGCAACAATGTGCAGATGGATACAAGTCGCAACCGCTTCGGTCAGGGTGGATTCCAACTGATCGGGTTGATCATCACAATCTGTATTGCCGCAGCTGCAGGTTTCTTGATCGGTTTGCTCATGAAATTAGTAAATAACGTGAGTGGACCGGAAGATCTGTTCGATGACAACCAGTACATCGAGAAGGACAACAGCGCAGTGATCACTCAAAAGCAGATAAAGACTGAAAATCACATCTGATTATGATTTACATTCAATGGACCAGTTTATGATATTCAATAAGATTAAAACAATAAAGACGAAGGCCATTGTACGGATGATCGAATAATGATGTGATTAATGAATAAAACAGCGATCAATAGTCGAGCCGTCGCCTATTCGATCATGCGAGGATGTTTTAATGTTACCCTTCGGATATAAGCAGAGTCGATTGCAATTTCTTTCGCTTCATGTAGTAACGATAAGAGAAGTAGCCTGAATTATAACATTTTTACTTGCTCCAGCCAATACCAAAAAGCCACCCACGCTTGAAAGGATAATCACCAACAGATTTGAACTTTAATTCTTGTCGCATTTGTGGTCACTGTTTAGAGTAGTATCGTCCGCACATTTTTAACATTGGGTATAGTTTGAGCAGATTTGGCAGGAAGATATCAAAGAATCGCATGAGGAACACTTTCCTGCAGCAGTCACTCCGTTTCCAGTGCTGCATTTGACGCACAGGGATGAGGAGTTGCATAGTTCACATGTAGAAATAGATACACTACAGTTTACACATCCAGTCTTATCTTATTTTAGATAAAAACCCTCCTTGCAGGATAGACATTGACCCTGATCAAGACAGCTTGTACAGCCAGACATCACTTCGCAGGAAGAGCATTTTGTGGACATATCAATGTAATATCCATCGATACAATGCACGCATACTTAAGAAGAGTTGCATGAGTAACAGTTTAAAATGGATTAATTGCAGGCGAGACATGAACCTGCTTATTTATAGTAGGTGGTTTAGCAAAGAGTGCATTGCTTATCTCCTTAACACTCGACACAATGAGGATTTATTGAACATTTTTAGCACTTTTGGTTTTTTAAGAAGTAAAATTTAGCCCAGCAGGTCTTACATACCTGGGCATTGACACAAGTCTAGCACCCTTAGATCTAAGAGCTGCAAAGTACACATGATCCCTCAGTATTGACGAAGTAGCTCTCTTAAATACATGACTTGCAGACAGTTTTGCTTTGACAAGTAAGACAATGGCTCAAAGAGGTATTACAGAGGGAGCATAAGCCAGTTTATAAGTAATACTTATCTGAGACGCAGTCAGTGCAGTTCTCTAGACCTGAACAGTTTAAACATCCCAGACTGAAGCTTGAGCACAAAAAGCATAAACCAGTTTATAAGTAATACTTATTTGAGACGCAGTCAGTGCAGTTGTTTAGACCTGAGCAGTGTAAACATCCCGAACTGAAGTCGGAGCACAAAATGCATAATCCAGTTTATAAATAATAGTTATTTGAGACGCAACCAGTGCAATTGTCTCGACCTGAGCAGTTTAGACATGCCTGGCTGAAGTTGGAGCACAAAAGGCATTTTCCTCCTTAGGGAAAGGTGATACTTGGTCTGCATGCTGTACAATTTTATTGAGTGCACTCATCGCAATATTATGAGATCTACAAACAGCTGGGACATTTATATTCTTTGTTGAGGAAGTAATGAGATTGGCACTGATCACAGGCTGATTAATCTTGACAGAGTTTGCAATTTGGGATAAGAATGGTACAATTTTCGCACTCATTATTAGCATTGAGACCTCTCTAGTCAATACACTTAATGCAGGATTTGCTGGGACTACACTCTTGACAATATGCGAACACTTCCTAACAGTTAACGCATTCATTCCGCAAAGGATACTTTTGAGTCGAGTTGCACTCCTAGCAAAAGGTATAATTCTCGCAGAGAGAGCAGTCTGTAATAATTTCATCGCATTTTCTGCACACTCCAGTCTAGCTTTCAAAGCCATAATGCTAGAGGCATTGGGTGCAGACAAATGACAATCTCGCCTACCATATTTATGCATTATTGCAGGTCTTGCAATTTTATATCAAAGTTTAGCAAAGAGAACAATTGCTGCCTGTAACGAGAACGTACTTCTCCTCGCATTGTTAGCAAACCGTTGAGTTAGTACACTTTTGGCAGTGAGTAAAGAAATAATGACAGACCTCGCAGGTGTTAATGTCTGTCAGAAAGTAATCTGATTTGCAAGTCTTGCACTTTGGGCCGCCCTATCCACCCTAGCAAATCGAGCATTGCTTGATAGCCACCAAACATTCAGAACATTTAGAATTTGTATCGATAAAAAAGGTCTCATTTACGCAGTGAGAGCATTTATCGCTTCTGTCGCATAGATCACAGTTTGGCATACTCTAAGAACAGAGTAGACAATGTTTGGTATTATCATCCACGTAGTATGAGGAAACGCATTGAGTGCAGATTTCACCTACAGGGCCGCATTGTTCGCAGTATTCGTCAAAAATAAGGCAGAGATGGCAGTATAATACTCCCTTAAAATATGAGGTATTGAGACAGGTTTGGCATTAAAATTGGACTGTTTGCTTGATATTACCCTGACAGGTGGCACAGCCTTCGTTGATATTGTTACATGGTACGCATTGAGCCGTTTTGCTCGTCAATGACTGCAGATAAATCTCATTAGAGTCAATGCATTTTGTACATAAATCTTTATTTTAGCAGATATGACAATTTGTAGGGCATTATAGGCAATTTCCTCCTTAGTCTGGGTATTCTCCATCTTGGCATTTCGTGCATATGCCGGCTGAGTTGCATTCTTGGCAATGAGGATTGGATATGGTGCAGGATACGCATTCGTTATGGTCGAGATAGTACCCCTTAACGCATTAAGTACAGGAATCAGCAGGGCAATTTGCACAATAATCATCAGAGCAAAACTCGCAAAGTTGTTAATTTTTCAGATAGTAACCCTTTTAGCAGTCTGTGCAAACATCAATAGAGATGCAGTTAGTGCAGTTCGCGATCTGAGAATTGCAGCTCTCGCAAGTATTGCCATTGAGCCAGTAACCCGCTATACACTTTGTGCAGAGAACAACTTAATTTTAAGAAAAGCAAGAAAAGCAATGATCCTACTTCAGAGAACAGAGGAAGCATGAAGAACCAATTTGATAGGCAGAGCTGATGCAAGTTGTGCATGTTGCAGGCGAGCAGGTCGAACAAAGGTCGAATTTATATTAGCAACTGTAGCAACGACTGTTAGACTATTCCCGATAAAAGCCATTGAGACAGGCACTGCATTTATTTTCAGAACTACAAAGAGTGCATCCTAGTTGTATTTCGGTGCAAGCCTTGCAAAGGCCATTTTTAAGGAAATACTGAGCTTAGCATTGCGTGCAGTTGACAGCACCCGAACATGTCAGGCAATTCTTATTGGAATTGCAAGGAAGGCATTTTCCCCCCTAAAGATAATACTTATCATTTTAGCATTGCGTACATTGGCGTGTTGTGGGGTTACAAGTTACACAATATTCGATGCTCATGCATGATACACATCCGGTGCTGTCAAAATAAAAGTTAGATATGCATTATTTGCATGTATTCCCATCATTGCAACTCAGACAGTTATCCATGCAGACCTAGCAGGTAACTGCAGTGACTCCCGTGATGTTACGGTAGTACCCTTTGAAACATTACTAACAATTTGACCGTGCAAGGCATGTAGCGCATTAGGGAGTGCATCTCTTACATATTCCACCATCCATAAAGTGCCCTTCCTAACAGACTTTGCAGCCTGAAATATCGCAAGTCTTGCAGGGACCAGTGCATTAAACACATTGTAGTTTGTTGTTCAAGAAAAAAGTAGGGTCACAAGATGTACAGACCGAACCGTTCTTACATGTTGAACAGTGAGCATTGGCCCGGTTGCATAAAAGACAAGTAGTTGGATCAGAAATGTAGGAATTTAGGCTACATTTTACACAGGTCACCACACTGCCATTCAGTTGGCAGGATTCACAGTTTTGGATCGTCTCGCTGCATGTTAAGCAGGAGTCTGCCTTGGAAAAATATCCCGATTGGCAGATGCATGTATTATTCTGAAGTGTTGAATTGAAATGCTCAGCTTAATTGCAGAGTAAACACTCATTCTGCGAGGGATTGAAGCATATCCTGCATCCGGTGATATTGCACGCACCCCCTTCATAGCTCCGATCGCCTCCTCGAGAGACGTCAAACGTCAATCCTATGCCTATAAGCATTAGGCCACATACTATCGCCCACAATGATCGAACCTCCATCTTCTTACCCGATTGATAATATTAATAATAACTCGCATTGTAAGATACAGTATGGATAGATATGGTACTAAGCTCAAGATTCAGCTCTGTAAATAAATTAGTTTAATATAAGATTGGATTGGGAGGGAATCAAACTTTTTAGTAGTCTTCGTTCTAGGGCAACGACACGCCTTCGTTGAGGGATTTTCCTTTCTTCTTTTGCATGCATTTGAAAATCGCAAAACCTGAGTAAACTAATGGGTACCTGCTCCGATCAATACGACTCCGCCCACGACGGCTGACACGATGATGATAGTGCTTGAACTGCTGGAATCTTGGCATGATTTTAGGTCGCCGCTGACTGTCTTTCCATTACCGCAAGAGGAGCAAGTAACTACGGCGGTGCTAATGTCCTGCAGACAGTTGCTGCAGTCTGTGATGACATCGCCGCATAAGAGGCATGATAGTTTATCACCACTTATGACCTTTCCATTACCGCAGGCTGCGCAAGTAATTGCGGAGGTGCTAATGTCCTGGAGACAGTTGCTGCAGTCTGTGATAACATTGGCACAGTAGAGGCATGATTGTTTGTCACCACTTATGACCTTTCCATTACCACAGACTGTGCAAGTAAGGGCGAGGGAAATAGGGTTCTGTAAGCAACTGACGCAATCTAAGATGGCTTCGTTGCAGAAGAGGCAAATTTGTATAATATCCAATGTAAAGACTACCTTTCCATTGCCACAGGTCAAGCACTTAACATCTTGAGAGGCAATATCTTGTTGGCAGCTGGTGCACTCTGGGACGGAATCACTGCAGGCGAGGCAGGTGTTGCCGGCGCTGACATATAAAGAGGCGTCACATCGACCACACATAATGTATGTGCTGCTGACGTATTCACAAGCAGTGCAGTTTGCAATTCCACAGGTGGTACAGGTATTGTTGTTGATGTAGAAGTAATCAGCACAATCTAAGCAAAGAATCAAGTATGGTTGATCCTGGAGGGCTTCGCATTTTTTACAATTGGGGACGGCTTGAGTGCAGGTGATGCATGTAGTAGCACTGCTCGGGTAGAAGAAGTTGACACATTGCGAGCAAGTGATCGGGTTTGTAACTGCTCCTTGGTTGCAGAAAAGACAGTTAGTAATTGATGAATTGCAGGTGATGCAGGTATTGCTGCTATAATAGTAATATTCGGCACAGGTGGTGCAGTTATTCGCAGTGCTATTGATGACTGTGCAAGCCACGCAGTTATCAATACCACACAAGAGGCAGGTATTGTTTTCCAAGTGGTAGGTATCAGAACAGTTATTACAGAAAGTATTGGTGGTGTTAATGGGAGTGCAGACCGTGCAGTTATCGATTCCACAGGTGATGCAAACATTTGTGATATTATCGTAGTAGTAAGAGACTTAGCAGGACGAGCAACTGATTGTACCGTTGCTAGTGCAGACTGCGCAATGGGGAAATTTTGATTGGCAGGTTTCACAGGTGCCTGCATTCAGATAGTAGTTGGGTTTGCACTGAGTGCATGTAATTGGGCTAGTGGTACTATCCTGATTACAGACTTGACAATCGAAGATGGCGGCATCACAAGTGACGCAAGAGGCACCATCGTAGTAGAAATTACCTGCGCATTGGGTGCAGACTGTCGCATTGGTTACGTTACTGAGGTTGCAATAAAAGCAGCTTGCAATTCCACAGTCGGCACACTTCATGTCGCTTGTGAGATAGTAAGAGGTATCACAGGTAGTGCAATTTACAACACTGCCGTCTGTGGTTGCTGTGCACAAACTGCAGTTTGTGATGACAACACCGCAAGATTAGCAAGCGTTGTTAATGAGGTAGAATGCGTCGGAGGAGCAAACATCACAAATAATTGGATCAGTGTAGACAGCTTGGGTGCAGGATTTACAATTTGCTATAGCTGCTGGACATTCTTTGCACTCGTTGTTTTGGTCGACGAAACCGGTAGCGCATTGGGTGCATATGACAGAGCCATCATTTGTGCAAGTGCTGCAATTAGTAATGTTGGAGGAGCAGAGAGTGCAGGCACTGTTGTTTAAGTAGTAGGTGCTATCACAGGCGGTGCAGATAATGAGAGAGCTGTAGTTTTGCTGAAAGCATTGTGAACAACCTGGGAAGGCTACGGCGCAGAGGACGCATGAGGAGTTAAGAGGGTTGTAGAAGTTAGGAGTAACACATTGACTGCAGGTGACGTTATCAGCAGTAGTGGCTTGAGTGCAGTTTAAGCAGCTTGGTATTGCACCTATGCAGTCAATGCATTTATTTGTTTTAAAAAAGAAGGTATCCGCACATTTGGTGCAAGTGACAGTAGTGCCATCGCTGGTGCAACTGCTGCATTCAGTGATGTTGGAGGAGCAAAGGGCACATGCATTGTTTGTTTCATAATAGGTATCAATGCATTGGCTGCAAATGATTGAGGCACTGATATTTGCTTGGGTGCAGGTGGAGCAATTATCGATAGCTGTCGGACAATCGATGCAGGTGTTGGTGCGGTAGTAAAAAGAAGTATTACATTCTAGGCAATCAATGGTGACATTGATGGTTAGCTGTTCGCAAGTTAGGCAATTGGTGATAGCATCTCCGCAGAGTTTGCATTTGCTTTCAGATATGACTTCATAGTAGTTCAGGATGCACTGTTAACAAACAGTATCATTGACGGTGCACCTCTCGCAGTCGGGATCGGTGCAGTTCCCAACTTGGAAGCTGCCTTCCACATCAATATAGTAGCTTTGCGCAATCACAAGCAATAGTCCAATGCAGAGTAGCTGTATCTTCATCCAATAAACAACAAGTACGAGATAAAATTATAGATTAATTATCACTTTCATCGGATAATATATTAATATGAGAGTTATATTTAAAGGGAAGGCAGATATAATAAATGTGGGGTCATAGAGTTTTTATGGCAGATCAATACTTGTAGGATGCCTAGAAGAGGGATGTGTTGGCTTCTTTGTCGCTTGATCCTCCGTAAATACCCTGGTGGGCCTAGGAGTTGGCTTTAGCGCGGGTTAGGAAGGCTTTTTGGCCAGCCTCAAGGTTTTAGTCTTTTCCGTGCCAGGCTTTAATTGCACTGTTCTGAAGAGCTCTTCCGAAAGAGAAAGTAAGGAACCAGGGGTGGCGAATGGTGGTCACTCTGTTCATTTCGTTCAAATGTTGAGAGGCTTCCTCTTCAGTCTGACCTCCGGAAAGGAACTAAATAATTTAAAAAATACAGTGATACCAGCGAGGGCAGGGGGGACAGTTCTTGAGAGAGCTCTCACTGTTCTAATGGCTTCCTCCACTATGTTATTTTCTTTCCTCTTTGGGTGTTCGGATCCATAGGTGACCATGTTAGGCTTCAACAGGCAGCCCTCAAGTAAAACTTTGTGCTTGAAAAGGGCATGGAAGACGGCGTTCAATACCTTTTCAGTAATTCTCTGGCTGTCCTCCACTGAGTGAGGGCCGTCAGAAAGAATTTCAGGTTAGACAATGGGAACAAGTCCATTTTCCTGGCAGATCGATGCATATTTGGCCAATCCTTCAGCATTCTACTGAATAGCAAGATCAGTGGGGCATCCGTCACCAATTTTAAGCACAGCTCTCCACTTAGCGAATCGGCAACCCAATTTGTAAAATTCACTAGCCATGGCGGGTAGGGCCTCAAGTCCCTTGGTAAAGTTTTCCCCCTTTCCATTGGCAAGTTAACCCAGTCCTTTATCAACTTTAATTCCCGGAACAACTCCCTTGGCCTTGACGTATTCGATGAAGAGCACTCCGTCCTTGGTGGATTGTTTGGCAGTTTCCTCCTGGAAGATGACTCCTGAGATGTATTCTTCAATGCCGGGAGAGGTGAGCAGCATTTCTCTGTATCTCCTTCTGTTTTCCGCATTGTTTTCCAATCCGAGAGGGGTGAACTTCTTGATGATTGATCCGGGTGACTCATCAGCGGCAAGGATACCTTTACCCTTGGCTCCGATCTTGTTTGCGGTTTCAATCAACTCCTTGGAAAAGTCCTTTCCCTACATATCCACTGTTTTATCTTTATAAATTAATTGAGATATTCGAAATGAATAGTAGCATAATACCATAGTTGATATTAACAATCATTAATGTAACAGAGGTATGATGCTGGAATTCATTACTCCGCAAGGATTTTGGATGGGAAGTAAATTTATTTTATGATTTCTGTCTTCTCAGATTATTTGTTTGCGAAAAGGTAACAAGTTTTGGTTGGAGATACGGGAAGACAACAACAGAAGACCTCAGGAAATTATTCATGGTCCTAACATTTTTTGTAGGGCTTGATTCATTTTGGGCAGATTTATTCAAAGATAATATTACTTTAAGTTTTGTTGATAACCTAAATATTCCGGCTTGATTTAACAGTCTGAATCTATCTTAATTATAATTGAGTCAGACACATGGCATCCAAAATCATAAACCGCGAATCCGCAAACATCATCGCCTGCTATCTATTCAACCGACCGCATCTCACCACTACTGCGCAATAGACCAACAGAGTTTAACATTCCGCACCCAACATCAACAAGCCCCTCGATCAGTTTCTTCGCACCTACTTCTCAACTCATAAGTACATTGGCAGCACTGAGCGTGGTTCCATCAGTGACAAAGTCTACAATCTAGTCAGATATGATTATCTGCTATCGCATCTCATACGCAGCAAACCCTTCGATTTGGAAAGACCAACCCGATGGTCGGAACAGGTGCAGAAGGAAGTCGACTACAAAATATAAATGCTGTTCAGCTCGTCCTTCTATAATGCAGTCGATAACCTTTCCCTGCCCAAGTATCGTCCCACCCTATTCTAGGTTTTTGCGAGTCTCGCAAAACAAACTGTAGTTCTTTAGGTACGCAGCCTCTTCAAGGAACTTAGCCTCAGTCTCATGAAGGACGAGTATGCTTTCGATCACGCCTCGATTGTCGATAAACGCACACAATGTAAACATTTTAGCAAGTCAGATGACCTTGGAGACGAAGATGCCGCCTTCAGCGTAAGTTCCATTATGAATAGTCGGGCTCCACTCACCATCCGCGTGAACTGTCTGAAGATCACTAAACATGAGGTAACTGAAGTTCAATACAGTTAGTTTAGAAGTTATAGAAACAGATTAAGTATCGATTGATGGGGTGTGAGCATGCACCTTTTGGGTTTAAGATTGTTGCGCCTAAGAACGTCAACCTGATGGAAACGGAAGAATTTAAGAACGGGTATTTTTAGATTCAGGATGAGGGATCGCAACTCGCAGCGTTAAGGGCTAAGTGTCGGCCTGGAGATCTTGTACTTGATTACTGTGGAGGGAGCGGGGGTAAATCTTTAGCCCTTGCTCATTTGCTCCAAGGAAAAGGGCAAATATTTGTGCATTAACCCCGATAATCAGCGTTGGCCAAGGCAAAACGGAGATTTGCAAGGGCTGGGGTTCAAAACGTGCAATTTCATAATACTGAGTAAAGTCTCAATAAAATTGCTCTGGGAAAGATGAACTGGGTGGTAGTTGACGCACCCTGTACTGGTACTGGCACTCTGCGTCGCAATCCAGACATAAAGCTGAAGTTTAGTTCTGCGTGGTTAAAAACCAATGTCCTTCTGCAGAGGTAAATAATAAGTCGAGCATTGAAGTATTTGCATCGGGATGGTCGCCTACTGTATATAACTTGTAGTTTATTGCGTCAATAAAACGAGGAGCAGATTAAGTACTTGAGTGAGCTGCACAATTTATAGGTGGACAATGACTAAGTAATGAGAATCCTGCCACAGAAAGACGGCAGTGATGGTTTTTTCGCAGTAGTGATGAAGCGCAAATCATGATTGATTACTTCCTTTAAGTGTTGTTCATAATAATGAATACTGATAAGTCTGATTAAAATAAGGAATTCGATATAAAAATCGGATACATGCCGTCATCCAATATTATATATTCTCAACAATACTCGAAGATGGTATTAGAAAGATTATTTTATTTTATCATATCAGATATAGGGGTTGGGGTTGGGG
>Ga0302277_1000997_pt1 | contig 21517 bp, 16 predicted proteins | sample III_Bog_N3_1_FD_198759 | JGI IMG/M metagenome (GOLD analysis project Ga0302277, IMG submission 198759) | Peat permafrost microbial communities from Stordalen Mire near Abisko, Sweden - III_Bog_N3_1 | ecosystem: Environmental > Terrestrial > Soil > Wetlands > Peat | place: Sweden: Abisko... | reverse complement strand
GCCAAGATGGCTGCAACGCAGGCTGAGTTGGAAGCGCTCTGGACTCGCTGGGACACAGCCTATGACGCTGATGACGCGTCTGGAAAGGCCGCGGCTCGCGATGCCATGGTCGCGCTGCTCAACCGACGGAGTTATCTGCGCAATCTGGTTCGCGACGTGAACGACGCGCTGGAACCTGCCTGATTTCGCGCTTTATCCGAGGCGGTCTAGCATCTCGTGCGGGGTGAGGCGGACACAACTGAAGATGGGGAAGTCCTTCAGGGTGTATAGGCTGATCTCGGTCTCGCGGAGCTGTTGGACGAGGTCGAGGAAGTCCTCGGGAAAGTTGGTCTCGAAGGCTACGACGAACTCCTGATCGTCCAGACCGAAGGAGTAGGTTGTGTTGAGCTTGACGCGCGGGTAGAGCAGGCCGATGCGGATGTGTTCGTCCATCAGACGCTTGCGCTCCGACATGGAGAGGAGGTACCACGGGCGCGTCTTCCAGAAGGGATAGATGAAGATGTACTTCTGTCCGCCGGGACGGATGGCTCCGCGGCCCTCGCCCTCACTCTCGTCGGGGCGTCCGATCTGATACTGCGAGCGCTTGGTCATGGCGAGGAAGTTGTGCGGCGTGGAGAGGTAGCCGCCGAGCGGAGTGCGCAGGAGTTCGCTGCGCATCTGGTTCAGCTCGTCGACCGCGTAGCCGATGGTCCATACGCAGAAGTCCACGTCGCCGCGCGTACCGATGGTGGAGTAGGTGAGCGAGAGAAACTCTCCGGGCTTGTTCCAGCGGTTGAGGACGGCGATGAAGGCGGCTTTGTGCGCGGCTCGCTCGTCGTCCGGCAGACGACGCCACTCGGGCAGCAGCTTGTAGAAGCTGAAACAGACGATCTGGCGCTTTGCGGGCGTGGAAGCGGCATCGTGCGCGGCGGCTGGATGCGAGACGACGGAGTGCTGCGGTGCGGTTTGCTCGGCCATGGGTCGATTGTCTCTCGAATGGGTCAGGATGGCAAAGGCATTGTGTGCATGGTCACAGAAAAGGGGATCTGTCGCGGGTTTTCATTATGGATTTATAGAAAAATTTATTGATTTTTCTGTTCATTTTGAAGTGTACGCGGTTGTATGCTGAACCGTGGCGTCATGGCGCATTATTATTTTTCTGAAGTTTTGCGCTGGATTGTCGTTGATACCTATATCGGGATTACCGGAGTGCACCAATGAAGGCCGCAAGTCTGGTTGGAATGAGTACGAAGACGAGGATGCCGATGCCGGATGACGCTGAGGAGGAGATTCCTGCGTCTGCCAGACAGAATCAGCAGAAGGCATGTGCATGTGAGAATCAGACGGTGAGCGCTGGCGCGCATGAGATTGCCCGAGACATGGAGCAACTGAAGCTGGCCGGAGTGCTGATTTCCCATGCGAGCAAGGGCAGCGAGGTGCGTTTCGAGAAGGTGGCATCGCTGCGTCAGGCGATCAAGGCTGGAAAGTATCGCATCTTCGCAGGAGGGGTGGCGGAGAAGCTGATGGACGATATGCAACCGATGAGGTCTGGCGATCTGTGAGCGTGGATGTTCCCGCGCTCAATCGGGAGGGACAACGCCTCTGGACTGGCTCTGTAACAGGATCAGAGCGCGATGGGCACGAGATGAGGTAAAGGATTCATCGTATCTTTGCAAAACTGTGCTTCCAATGAATTATGCTGATCTGGGCTAGGCCAGAGGAATTTGGCTTTGGCCGGAGGAATTACGGATTGAGTCAGACGATTTTTGTGCTGGAAGATGATGCGGACATTCTGCGGTTGATCCAGTTTCATCTGGAGGCGGCAGGGTTCACGGTGCGGACGTATGCGGCGATGGGCCAAATTGTGGCAGATGCGGAACGCGAGCCGCCCGCGCTGTTTCTGCTGGACATCATGGTTCCAGGCGGAGACGGCCTGGATCTTTGTCGCAGACTGCGTAAGAATTCGGCGCTGAGTACGGTTCCGATCATCTTTCTGACGGCGCGAGCCGCCGAGAATGATCGCGTCCTCGGGCTGGAACTGGGCGCGGACGACTACATCACCAAGCCTTTTGGAACGCGTGAGCTGGTGGCTCGAGTCAAGGCCGTGTTGCGTCGATTCGAGCGGCCCACCGCGCCTTCGGTGGTCAAGTTCGAGTCGGTGGAAATTGACGCTAACGCAATGCAACTGCGCGTGGACGGCGAGTTGGTAACGACGACGGCGACGGAGTTTCGCCTGCTGGATTATCTGGCTCGGCATCCCGGGCGCGTCTTCAGCCGCGACCAGTTGCTGGATGCGGTCTGGGGCGACGCTCGCTTTGTTACGCCGCGCTCGGTCGATGTGTATGTGCGCCGAATTCGCGAGAAGATTGAAGAGGATGCGGAGACGCCGCGCTATCTGAAGACAATGCGTGGGGCGGGCTATCGTTTTGAGCTGCCGAAGGCCGTGCTGGCGTAGGCGCGGAGACGAGGCGGCATGAGGCGAAGTCTTTTTCTGGCGATTTATCTAAGAACCTTAGTGGTCATGCTGCTGGCGTTTGCGCCGTTTTACAGCGTCATTTTCCCTGCGGGTAGTTCAAACGGAGTGCTTTGGGGAGCGATCTTCGAGGTCGCCGTATTAGCGGGAGCGTTGGCTCTGGCGATGGCGCATTTCTTGCGGCGCGCGACGGCTCCGCTACAGGCAATGGTCGAGAAGATCCCCAATAAGGCGCTGACTCTCGAAGAGATTGAACTACAGCCGTACAGCGAGTTCGACGATCTGGCGGGAACGATTGCGGGAGTTTCGACCAAGGCGCAGGGCGCGTTGATGGAGGCTTCGGAGAGCAAGCGGGAGTTGGAGGCGCTGCTGGACTCGATGCAGGACGCGGTGGTCGCGGTCGATGGGGACGGGCGGATTCAGTGGGCCAATCAGAGGATGCGGCGGCTTGTCTCCAGCGTGAACTCGGGGGGCGCAAGCGTGAGCGCGGCTGCGGTGGCCAGTGCGGTGCGGGTGGGACACGCTCTGGTGCAGACGGTTCGCGACCCGGAGTTGCTGGGGTGTGTGAAGACCGCGCTGGACAAGCGAGAGATATGCGAGCGCAAGACAACTTTGCTGGTTCCGGGACGGATCTTCGAGGTGAGCGCTTCACCGATGCCGGCGGGCGGCGCGGTCGCCGTACTGCACGACATTACGCGGATCGAAGAGGTGGAGCAGACGCAGAGGGACTTTGTGGCGAACGTCTCGCATGAGTTGCGCACTCCGCTGACCTCGATCAGCGGCTATGTGGAGACGTTGCTCGATCACGAGAAGTTGAGTCCTGTGGCGCAGGAGTTTCTGGGGACCATTCTGAAGAATGCGTCGCGCATGAGTCGCCTGACCGAGGATCTGTTGACTATGGCGCGAGTGGAGTCGCACGAGACGGAGCTTCATCCGCGAAGGGTGCGGGCCGACGCGCTGGTCAAGGATGCGGTGGAGACGATGCGCGGTCTGGTGCAGGACGACGAGGCGGTGGTCGAGATCGGCGAGACGACAGCGGCAGAGGTCTTTGCAGACGTGGACTCGATGGTGCAGGTGCTGGGAAATCTGATTGAGAACGGGATCAAGTACGGGCAAACTAAAGGCTCGGCGCAGAGTCGCGTAGTGGTTAGCGCACGTGTGATCGCGGAGCCGGTCGAATGCGTGGAGTTCAGCGTGCGGGACTTTGGCGCGGGGATCTCGTCGGTACATCTGACGCGGATCTTCGAGCGGTTCTATCGCGTGGACAAGGCGCGCTCACGCGAGTCGGGTGGCACGGGGCTGGGGCTGGCCATTGCAAGACACATGGTTGAAATGCAGGGAGGAACGATACGCGCCGAGAGCGATCTGGGCGCGGGAAGCGATTTTCTGGTGCGGTTGCCGCGAGCGCAGAGCGTTTCGGAGTAAGGTTGTTGTGAGAATAATTGTTCCGCTTCATCTTGATTTTATTGCGATGTAATCACCCCGTAACAATTGCGCGGCAAACTGGATTAGTACGCACAAGGACGGGTTCTAGTCTGTGGGTTTATCTCGCAGGATTGGACGCGCCTATATCGAGGGGGAACGAGTGAAACTGAACATTGTTGCAGCAGGATTGTTAGCGATGGTTGCGGCTACGGCCGGCGCACAGAATATTTCGGCGGCGGGAGCTACGTTCCCTTACCCGATCTACAACAAGTGGTTTACCGAGTATAACCATGAACACCCGAATGTGAAGATCAACTATCAGTCGATCGGTTCGGGCGGCGGAATCCGTCAGGTATCGGACGGTACGGTGGACTTCGGCGCCAGCGATGGCCCGATGAACGACGAACAGCTCTCCAGCGCGAAGGTCAAGGTGATGCATGTTCCGACCGTGCTGGGTGCGGTGGTTCCGGTCTACAATCTTCCCGGCGTCAGCAAACCGCTGAACTTCTCCGGCGACGTCATCGCGGACATTTATCTCGGCAAGATCACCAAGTGGAATGACTCGCGCATTGCGAAGGACAATCCTGGTGTCAACCTGCCTGGTTCGTCGATTCTTCCGGTTTATCGCTCGGATGGAAGTGGTACGACGTACATCTTTACCGACTACCTGTCTAAGGTTAGCTCGGAGTGGGCGGGTCGCGTTGGCAAGAGTACCTCGGTGAAGTGGCCGACGGGAATTGGCCAGAAGGGCAACGAGGGCGTGGCGGGAATGGTTCGCCAGTCGCCTAACTCGTTTGGCTATGTCGAGCTGATCTATGCGCTCTCCAATCACATGGAGTACGGCGCGGTAAAGAACGCTGCGGGCAAGTTCCTGCAGGGTTCTCCGGCTGGCGTGACGGCTGCGGCTGCGGCTGCGGCAAAGACGATGCCGTCGGACTATCGCGTATCAATCACCAATGCTCCGGGTGCGATCTCGTATCCGATCTCCAGCTTTACTTGGTTGCTGATCCCGACCCACTTCAACGACGCATCGAAGGGCGTTGCGGTGAAGGGCTTCCTGACCTGGATGTTGGAACGCGGCGAGAACGAAGCCACCAGCATGGGCTATGCTCCGCTTCCGGTGCAGGTACAGACGATGGTCAAGCGTACGATTACAACCATCAAGTAGACTGTGAGTGTCGAGCGGACGGGAAGGACTTTCGTCCGCTCGACATCTATTTTGACTGAATGCACTCGCTGAAGACGGGCAGACATATACAAGTTTAGATTCACAAATTCTTAGCTTCGTTCAGAAGTGCGGTTTCCAAAATCACTTCGCGAAGTTTAACGATTATGATTTGTTTGTAGCAGTAAATATCAGAAGATCAAAAGTGACCCCATCGTCCATGTCGATTGAGAGAGAGCCGGAGTCTTCGATGCCAGTGAGTGCGACCACTCCGCAGATGGATCCGTCTACGCCGTCGGCGAAGGCGACTCCGCTTCAAGCCCCCGCGATTCTAAATTTTGTTTCTGCCGCCGAGACGGTTGCCGAGGAGAGGGCTCCTTCGCCGATTCGAGAGTATCTGAGTACCTGCGGCAATGGCGCGTTTGCGGACAGAACCTTTGCAACGGTGATGCTGATCTGCGCACTGAGCATCTTCGCGATTGTGCTGTTCATCTTTATTATTCTGGTGGCGCGCTCGCGCCCGAGTCTGGCGCAGTTTGGCTTCAGCTTCTTTACGCGCTCGGCGTGGGATCCGGTTTCGGGAGACTTTGGCGCGTTACCCTTCATCTTTGGGACGCTGGCGACCTCTCTGCTGGCGCTGGCGATGGCGGTGCCGCTGGCGCTGGGCGTTGCGGTCTTTCTTACCGAACTTTGTCCTGCGAAGCTGCGCGCTCCGATCTCATTTTTGACCGAGTTGCTGGCGGCGATTCCCAGCGTGGTTTATGGTCTTTGGGCGGTATTTGTCCTCGTTCCGATCATGCGCGACCAGTTGGGCCCGTTCCTCTACAAGATTCTGGGGTGGACGGGATTTTTCGAGGGATCGAACTTCGGCGTGGGGCTGCTGACGGCCAGCATTATTCTGGCGATCATGATTCTGCCAATCATCTCTTCAATCACTCGCGACATCATGCTGGCGGTTCCGACCTCGCAGCGCGAAGCCGTACTGGCGCTGGGAGCTACGCGTTGGGAGATGATTCGCACTGGAGTTCTGCGCAACGCACGTATCGGCATTGTGGGCGCGATCATCCTCGGCCTGGGGCGTGCGCTGGGCGAGACGATGGCCGTGACGATGGTGATCGGCAACCATCCCGACATCTCGAAGAGCCTGTTTGCGCCGGGCTATACACTGGCCAGCGTGATCGCCAACGAGTTTTCCGAAGCGACTGGCGACATGTATCTGAGCGCGCTGATCGAGATAGGGTTGGCTCTGTTTATTGTGACGATTATTGTGAATGCGATTGCGCGCGCGCTGGTTTGGGCGGTGACGCGCGGCGCTCCGGCGAGGGTGCACTAGATGAGCGTGAATCCGATACAGAATCCGATTCCGAGCGCTGAGGATCAAGGTCAGTTGCGTACGCCGATGAACTTTCAGACGCGGCGGATGCGGGCGAACTCGATGCGGCGGTATGTGGTCAATAATCTGGTGACCGGGCTTGCGATGTTGAGCACGGTGCTGGTGGTAGCGCCGCTGGTCGCGATACTGGTTTATCTCATCTACAAGGGTGCGAGTTCGCTGAATCTGGCCTTCTTTACCCAGATTCCGGCTCCGGTGGGTGAGGTTGGCGGCGGCATGGCCAACTCCATTGTGGGGTCGGCGATTGTGTTGGCGCTGGCGAGTTCGATGGGAATTCCGGTGGGCATTGCGGCGGGCGTTTATCTGGCCGAGTATGGGCGAGGCAAGGCTTTGGCAATGGCGATTCGCTTCACCGCAGATGTGCTGAACGGGATTCCTTCGATCGTGATGGGCATTGCGGCCTACTCGCTGATCGTGATGCGGCAGATGCATTTCTCGGCGTTCTCAGGCGGCGTGGCGCTGGCGATCATGATGGTGCCAACGATTACGCGCACCACTGAAGAGATGCTGGCGACGGTGCCTCATTCGATCCGCGAGGCTGCGTTAGGACTAGGTGTTCCGAAGTGGCGTACGGTGATTTCGGTGAGTCTGCGTACAGCTTCCCCAGGAATTATTACGGGGTGTATGCTGGCCTTTGCGCGTGTTGCGGGAGAGACGGCGCCGCTACTGTTTACCGCGTTTGGCAACCAGTTCTGGAGCTTCAAGCTGAATGAGCCGATTGCGGCTCTGCCGTTGCAGATCTATGTTTACGCTATCTCGCCATATGACGAGTGGCACAGGTTGGCATGGGCGGGAGCGTTGGTGCTGATTGTAATGATTATGGTGTCGGTGACGCTGGTACGCATCTATGCGGGCCGCGGCGTACTGAAGGGGGCAAGCTAAGTGGGAGTCGGCATCGATGTAGAGCACCTGAACGCGTGGTACGGATCAACACACACGTTGCAGGACATCAACCTGAATATTCCGGCGAATCATGCGACGGCGCTGATCGGTCCCTCGGGCTGCGGCAAGAGTACGTTTGTTCGCTGTCTGAACCGGATGCATGAGACCAATCCCATTGCGCGCGCAACTGGCGTAGTGAAGATGGGCGAAGTGGACATCTACATGGATGCTTCTCCGGTGGAGATTCGTCGCCGCGTTGGCATGGTCTTTCAGCGGCCCAATCCGTTTCCTACTATGTCGATCTACGACAATGTGGCCAGCGGACTGAAGCTGAATGGATTTCGCAACAAGGCCATTCTGGATGAAACGGTCGAGCGCAGTCTGAAGGCTGCAGCGCTGTGGGAAGAGGTTAAGGACGACCTGAAGAAGAAGTCCGGCGCGAGTTTATCGGGCGGGCAACAGCAGCGCATGTGCATCGCGCGCGCGTTGGCGGTCGATCCAGAGGTGTTGCTGATGGATGAGCCTGCCTCGGCGCTCGATCCAGTCTCGACGTCCAAGATCGAGGATCTGATCTTCCAACTGAAGAGTCAGTATACGATCGTAATTGTGACCCACAACATGCAGCAGGCCGCGCGCGTAGCGGAGAATACGGGCTTCTTTCTGAATGGCAAGATGGTTGAGTTCAGCTCGACCGACATGATCTTTACCAATCCGAAGGACAAGCGGACGGAAGACTACATCACGGGGAGGTTCGGCTGATGGCGACTCGCATCAAGTTTCAGTTGAACCTCGACGAACTGAAGGAACGTTTGCTGATGATGGCGGGAATGGCCGAACAGGCGATTCAACGCTCCATTGAAGCCTATCGCACACGTGATCTATCGATCTGCGAACTGGTCTTCCGCTCCGAGCCGGCGATCAATCGTCTGGAGCGCGAGATCGATCAGCTTGCGCTTGATCTGTTGGCGATGGAGCAGCCGATGGCCATCGATCTGCGCTTTATTCTCTCGGTGATTCGCATCAACGCCGATCTGGAACGTGTGGGCGATCAGGCGGTCAACATCGCGGTACGAGTGCGCGAGATGGGCGCGTTTGCCAACATTGATCTTCCGGTAGATATTCCACGGCTCGCCTCGCTGTCCTCGGCGATGGTGCGCAAAGCGTTGCAGGGCTTCATTGAGGCAAATGCGGAGCTGGCGCAATCGGTGCTGGCGATGGACGATCAGGTCGATGAGATGAATGACGCAGCCTTTACCGCGCTGAGTTCGCTCATCCGCGAGAAGCCGGAACTGACGCCGCAATGCCTGAACGCGCTGATTATTGCACGCAATCTGGAGCGCGTGGGCGACCATGCAACCAACATCGCCGAAGACGTCATCTTCTGGGTGCGCGGAGCCGACGTTCGTCACAAAAGCAGCGTGGCTTAGTCCGCGCAATCCATCTGTACTGTTACTCGATTCCCATTCATCGCGCAACTTCAGCGATGAATGGGAATTTGTGCGAACGCGCCCGAAGCCGTATCGACATATAGAGACTCAGGTATATTGATGTTTGCGCGAAGGCTATAGCGCAGGCCTTCAGATGCAAAGGCAGCGGCTAGTGGTGCGGTCTGTATTCATTCCACCCATCGCGATGTTGCTGCGATGGATGGGGCACCCGGCTTCGCTGCGGAATTACAAATGAAACGAGGCTGCGCAATTGCGAACGTGTCCTAACTGGGAGGCATCATGCGGATTGCTTGAGCAGTTCGAGGGCGCCGTGGGCTTTCAGGTCTTTGGCGACCTCGAGGCCGAGGGCGTGGGCGGTGATCCCGACGGTGGGCTCGGAGGTGTGGCAGATCATGTGTTCCCCGTCTGGGGCTACGACCTGCGCGTGAATCTTCCATGCGATGGGCGCGCTGGCGTGGGTCGGGTCTGCAACATCGTGGACCGGGGCGCAGTGGACGCCGATGGGAAGCTGACAGCCTCCGCCGAGAGCGTCGAGAACCGTTCGTTCGACTTCGACCGAGAAGCGCGTTTCGGCGTGGTCGAGCGTGGCTACGATGTCGCGAATCTCCTGATCGCGCGTGGAATCGGCTGCGGTGGGGCTGGCAGCGCGAACTTCCAGCGCGAGGGCTCCCTGGCCGGGAGCGGGGCAGATCTCTTCGATGGTAAAGCGCTGGTGCAGCCATTCGGTGCGTCCGAGGCGGTCGAGGCCGGCGGAGGCGAGGATGAGCGCGTTGCACTCTCCGTCGGCCAGCTTGCGCAGGCGGGTATCGATGTTGCCACGCATCTCCACGAAGCGGAGGTCGGGGCGCAGAGCGAGAATCTGGGCGCGGCGACGCGGGCTGGTAGTGCCGACGCGGGATCCGGCGGGAAGCGTGTGCAGAGCCTTCTGGCGCGGGCAGACGTAGGCGTCGCGCGCGTCAACTCGCTGCGGAATGGCGGCCAGAGTGAAGCGCGCGTCGATCTGGGTGGGAAGATCTTTGAGTGAGTGAACGGCGAGGTCGATGCGACCGGCGGCGAGCTCCTCCTCAATCTCCTTGATGAAGATTCCCTTGCCGTCGGGCGTTGGCGCGAGAGAGGACGGCACGTCGGGAGTTGGTGCATCCGTCTGCATGCGGTCGCCGGTGGTATGAATAATCTCGATCTCAACGGTGTGGCCAGCGGCGCGGAGAGCTTCGGCGATGTGATTCGCCTGCCAGAGTGCGAGTTGGGAGCCACGGGATCCGATGCGGATAGGGTTAGTCATAGTCTCGTCAAGGATACTGTAAATAACTTCTTGTTGGGAATTATCGGCGATGGGAGCAATGCTGCGCTTGAATTATTCCACCCCGCATCTATGGCCTAAAGTGTTCAATAACCAGAGCTTAAGTCTGTATCCAAAAGAAATGCATCCGGTAAAGATCTGAACATGTACGGATTATATTGTAAAGTGCGTGTAATCAATGTTTTGTGAACGCAGTGCGAATTGTTTTTCTTTCTGGGATGAATTTATTAATCCTGCCCGTCTATTTAATCGTAGCTGGTGGGGGAACTAAAGCGACTTGTTTTATTTTGAATCATTGGGTTATGGGTTTGACATGGTTTTCGTGCAGGCGCGGAGATCAATATTCTGGATCGCTCTGGTTAGTCCGGAGAGTTTGGATCCCATTCATGCGCGATACGACCGCGCATGAATGGGGTACCCGGTTTGTGGTGGTGAATGAAAAAAGCAATGGCAAAGACAAAAGCAGATTCCTTCGCTTTGCTACGGAATGACAAACAAGAGACGCTGCGGAATGACAAACAAGAGATGCTATGGAATGACAAACAAGTGATGCCAGGGAATCACTAACAAATTGGTCTATCGCGATTCCAAAATGTTTCAGGGTGGGGCGTCCGCTAATCCACTACAATGAACAGCGAACGGTAGGTGAGTGTGAGTCCGGTTTGAAGGAGCGATGAGCATGGGGAGAGTTTTGCGTATGGCGACGATCACAGTGGCTGGTGCGGTGTTGATGGGGGCTGGCGGAATGGGCGCGGCGGGTCAGGCTGCGGCGGGAAAGGCTGCGGACGATTCTGCGGCGACGTTTGGGCCAAAGAATCCTTTTTATACCGAGAGTTCGCTGCCGTATCATGCGCCGCCGTTCGACAAGATCAAGGACTCGGACTATCAGCCCGCGATTGAGGCGGGAATGGCTGAGCAGATCAAGGAAGTTGAGGCGATTGCCAATAATCCAGCCGCGCCGACCTTTGAGAATACCTTGGTGGCGCTGGAAAAGACGGGTCGGCTCTACAACCGTGCGGCGGAGACCTTCGACGGCGTGAGTCAGGCCAACACCAACCCTGTGCTGGAGAAGGTGGATGAGATCGAGTCGCCCAAGCGGGCTGCGCACGACGACGCGATCTATCTGAATGCGAAGCTGTTTCAGCGCGTTGCAAAGATCTATGCGCAGATGGATTCGCTTGGGCTGGATGCGGAGTCGCGGCGGCTGGTGGATGTGTACTACAAGCATTTTGTGCATCAGGGCGCGAAGCTCTCGGTGGAGGATCAGACCAAGCTGCGCAAGCTAAATGAGGAGGAATCGACGCTACAGAACAGCTTTCGGACGAAGCTGCTGGCGGCGACCAAAGAGGCTGCGTTTACTACCAAGGACAAGGCTGTGTTGAAGGGGCTGACAGCGGCGCAGGTGGAGGCGGCGGTGGAGGCGGCCAAGGGACGCAAGGTAGAGGGTTACGTTTTGCCGTTGCAGAACACGACGCAGCAGCCGTTGCTGGCGTCGCTGGAGGATCGCGCGACGCGGCAGGCGCTCTTCGAGGACTCGTGGAATCGCGCAGAGCGAGGCGGGGCAAACGACACGCGGGAGACGGTTCTGCGGCTGGCCAAGGTGAGAGCGCAGAAGGCGAAGCTGCTGGGCTTTGACAACTACGCAGCGTGGAATCTGGAGGACCAGATGGCCAAGACGCCCGAGGCCGCGATCAAGTTTATGGACGCGCTGGTTCCGGCGACTACGGCCAAGGCTGTGGTTGAGGGGACGGAGATTCAGGCGGTGATCGACTCGCAAAAAGGCGGGTTCCAGTTGCAGCCGTGGGACTGGGAGTTCTACTCCGAGCAGGTGCGCAAGGCGAGGTACGACATCGACGAGGCGCAGGTGCGGCCTTACTTCGAACTCAATAATGTTTTGGAAAATGGCGTGTTTTATGCGGCAAGCCAGCTCTATGGGCTGTGCTTCAAGGAGCGCAAGGATATTCCGGTGTACAACCCAGACGTGCGCGTCTTCGAGGTCTTCGAGGCGAACGGCAAGCCGCTGGCGCTGGTCTACTTTGACTACTTCAAGCGCGATAACAAGAGCGGCGGGGCGTGGATGAGCAACTTCGTCGATCAGTCGAAGCTGCTGGGAACGCTTCCGGTGATCTATAACGTGGCGAACTTCAGCAAGCCCGTTGCAGGAGAGCCGGCGCTGATCAGCTTCGACGACGTGACGACGATGTTTCACGAGTTTGGCCATGGGCTGCATGGGATGTTCTCCAACGTGCAGTATCCGCGGCTGTCTGGAACCGACGTGCCGCGCGACTTTGTGGAGTTTCCCTCGCAGTTCAATGAACACTGGGCGAGCAATCCGGCGGTCTTCGACCACTTTGCCAAGCACTACAAGACGGGTGCGGCGATGCCTCCAGAGCTGGCCGCAAAGCTGCGCAAGGCCGCAAAGTTCAATCAGGGATATATGCTGACCGAACTGCTGGCGGCGGCGGAACTCGATATGCAGTGGCATACAATCTCCGCGACGACGATGGTGGACTCGCCCGACGCCTTCGAGAAGGCAGCGCTGGAGCGCAAGAAGATTGCGCTGGCAACGGTGCCGCCGCGCTATCGTACGAGCTACTTTCAACACATCTGGGGAGGTGGATATGCTGCGGGATACTATGCGTATCTGTGGAGCGAGATGCTGGACGACGACGCCTACCAGTGGTTCGAGGACCACGGCGGGTTGACGCGCGCCAATGGCGAACGATTCCGGTCGATGGTGCTGTCGAAGGGCAATACCGAGGAGTTGGGAAAGATGTATGCGGCGTGGCTGGGAGCCGAACCAAGCGCCGAGCCGATGTTGAAGCAGCGCGGTTTGGTGGAGGATGGGGCAGGGAAGTAGATCGCAGCAGAGCCAGCAGAGGCCCAGATCCGATTTCGGGATTTGGGCCTTTGCTATGGCGATTGCATGACGCTCGATATAGGCCGGATCATTAATCCGCCAGTGGGGTAGAGTGTCGCAGCGCGAAGATAGACGCAGATCCTTCGACTCGCGCTTTGCGCTTGCTCAGGATGACAATTCTAATTGTCGATAGCGATAGTAATGACTCTACAGTAATAGTTGAAATGCTCTAACTTGTCTGATTTGAAATATTTATTGTGAGATAGGTCTGGATCGTGTAGTCTGGCTGCCATGAAATCCAGGCAGGTTTTTCTCCCCGTATTGTTGATGACGGTCTGCGCCTTTGCACAGAGTTCGGCCAAGCCCATTGATCCAACTGGGCCGGCGAAAGCTCCCAACTCGCAGAAAACTTACGCTGCGTTGCGCGCGGATCTGCCGGGAACCGACGGCGTCGCGGTGAAGGAGTTCACTCTGGAGCGCGAGGGCGGACGCTTCTACTTCGAACAAGGCAGCTTCTACTTCTACGCTCCGGTGGATGGCCATGTGACCGGCGCGGTCTTTATCGGCAAGGGGCGCTTTGACCTGAAACCGAAGGGGGCAGGCGAGCAGCGTTCGCTGGCATTGCTGACCAAGAGCGACGCGCTCTCGCAGGAGTTCTCCACGCTGGTGTTGCGCTTCAGCGATGGCACGGCGGAGGAGATTCGCAAGGCTTCGGCTGGAGCAGCTCCCGCGCCGGATCGACGTGTGCGAGCGGCAGCCGAGGATTTGGCCAGAAACTATCGCAAAAATATGAGTGACAATGTGGACCTGCGGATTCTGGCCGATCTGCTGGGCGGCAGCGGTCAGGGACACTACTTTCTGGCCTCGCTGCGCATGGGGAATATGCTGACGGGAAAGAATCTGCTCTTCCTGATCGATCCCGAAGGAACCGCTCACTCCTCGCCCGACGAGGTGGAGTTGACGACCTGGAGCGATGTCGACTTGCAGCCGTGGGTGGCTTACCAGATGCAGGCCGCCGACGAAAAGGAGCGCGGCAAACGCATCCAGGTGAGCGATGAGAAGCTCGACGTGACGTTCGACAAGGGAGGCCAGATGAAGACCTCGGCTGAGACGACGTTTACGATGAAGCGCGATGGAGTGCGCGTGGTGCGGCTTAATCTTTATCCCACGCTGCGCGTCTCGGGAGTCTACAGCGAGAGCGGCGCTCCGCTGGACTTTGTGCAAGAGGATAAGGCGCTCGATCCAGAGTTTGCCGTGATTCTGCCGGAGTCAGCGAAGAAGGGCGAGACGGTACGCCTGTTGACGGTCTACAGCGGCAAGGACGCACTGCGCGCCGACGGGAATGAGACCTACTACCTGATGAGTGGCGCGCGCGAGAGCTGGTATCCATCGGGCGAGGGCGAGATGGGCGACTTCGCCAACTTTCACATGACGTTCCACTTTCCCAAAAACCTACAGATCGTAGCCACTGGCAAGCAAGTGAGCGTGGCACCCGAGAGCGGAGGAATGATAAAGGCAGTGTGGCAGACTGATGCGCCTATCCCAGTGGCTGGCTTCAATCTGGGCAACTTCAAGTCGAATGCCACGAAGACGCCGCAGGGATTTGGAGTGAGCGCTTATGCCGACATCGGCCTGCCGGATAAGTTTGCTCATCTGTCGGAGGCTGCGGAGGATGAGGGCGTAGCTGCTCTGGGAAATCTGTCGTCCGTTCCGGCATTGGCAAACGAGGTTTCGCAGGGAATCGCCGCCATCCAGATCTACTCGGACTTTTACGGCAAGCTACCCTACGATCACGTCGCGCTGACCGAGCAGACCGCATGCAACTATGGCCAGAGCTGGCCCATGCTGGTCTATCTGCCGCTGTGCGGATTCTGGGACAAGACGGTGCAGCATCAGTTGGGACTGCTTGACGACGACGCCAGCTACTGGCGCGAGGTGACGCCGCATGAGGTCTCGCATCAGTGGTGGGGAAATCTGGTTGGATTCAACAGCTATCGCGATCAGTGGATGAGCGAGGGATTTGCCAACTTCTCGGTGGGAATCTTTCTGTTGAATACATCGCCGAATATGGATCCGTACCGCGCCTTCTGGAAGGAGCAGCAGAAGAACCTGCTACAGAAGAACGCGCAGGGCGTGCGCGCGATTGATGCCGGTGCGCTGACCATGGGAGGACGCGTCTCCAACTCCAAGAACGGAAATGTCTATCAGTTGCTGATCTATAGCAAGGGCGCATACGTCCTGCACATGCTGGAGATGGCCTACTGGACGCCGCAGGGACAGGAGGCTGCGTTCAAGCGGTCGATGCAGCAGTTCGTCAAAGACTACGCGGGCAAGGCTGCGACGACCGAGGACTGGAAGGCATCGATGGAGAAGACCATGCCAAAATCACTGGACCTGCGCGGCGATGGCAAGCTGGACTGGTTCTTCGACGAGTACGTCAATGGCACTGAGTTGCCGCACTATGCGGTTGCCTCGGACTTTACCGTCGACGCGGATGGTGTCACCAGCGCGCACATTAAGCTGACACAGAGCAACGTCTCGAAGAGCTTTGTGATGATCGTTCCGGTGTATCTGCAGATGCAGAATGGCAATACCGTTCGCATGGCGAATATGGTGGTTCACGGCAGCGACTCGGTCGAACACACGTTTACGCTGGGCAAGCTGCCTTCGCCCGCAAAGACCGCGTTGGTCAACTACAACGCGGATGTACTGAGTGACAACTAACAATCCCTCCTGCGCGATTCTGTTGGAGACGCACAGGTGGGAATGTTTATCTGTCTACATTATTGACACGGCAAGAGAAGAGTTACACACACTCCCGCCCTTTCCTGCAAAAAAACGCGGGAAAGGATGGATCCCCACACAGTATTTAGTTGCCAAATCAGTAGCCTAGAAGCGGATCTCTTCGCGGGCGATCTCGCTGCGATCCTCGGCGAGGATGGTTGCGCGTTCCAGCACATGGGCCAGTTCGCGTACATTGCCCGGCCAGTCGTGCTCCATCAGACGTTTTGCTGCGCCAGAGGAGAGCCGCTTGATCGGCATCTCCTCGCCCAGCCGATCCAACAGATACTCCGCCAGCGGAAGAACGTCTTCCATGTGGGTGCGCAACGCTGGCACTGAGACCGGAAAGACGGCCAGCCGGTGGTAGAGATCCAAGCGGAAGGCTCGTTCCGAGACGCGTTGCAGCAGAGGTTGATGGGTCGCCGCAATCACGCGTACGTCCACGCGAATCATCTCGTTGTCGCCAACACGTTGCAGTTCGCCGGACTCCAGAAAGCGCAGCATCTTGGCCTGTAGAGCCAGCGGCATCTCGCCGATCTCGTCCAGCATCAGAGACCCGCCATTCGCCGCTTCGATCCTTCCCGTGCGCGACTGCACGGCTCCGGTAAACGCTCCGCGGGTGTGCCCGAAGAGCTCGGCCTCCAGTAGAGCCTCAGGGATTGCCGCACAGTTCAGCACCACGAAGGGCTTGCTCGATCGCGCGCTCAGAGTATGCACGGCCTTGGCCACCAACTCCTTGCCCACACCGGTCTCGCCCTCGATCAGCACGGTCGAGGAACGCGGCGCAACCAGGCGTATCAGACGCGCCATCTCCAGCATTGCGTGACTTTCGCCGACCATCTCTGGCAGAGGCTGCGCCTGCCCACGCCGATGCGTCATCAGCCTGCCTTGCTCGAAGATCAAGGTTTGGAGAGGATGATTGTTTGCCACAGGAGTCGGGGTGGAAGTTTGTGCCGCTACGTCTACCTCCGCATCCTTCACATCTTTCTGTTGAATGGATTGCTGCCAGTATTCCTTGGGCCGGGTTAAGTTGCACGAGCGCAGCAATTCCGCCATATCGTGCGAGGCAATCGCTCGCTCTGCCTCGGGACCAAGCTTCTCCGCAACCGCGATGGAAAATAGATTCCGCTCCGCTCGCTCACTGGAGTCGCTCACCCTCTGCGAGTTCTCCTGCGCCTGACGCAGAGCGTACAGCAATTCATTCCTTCGCGGGCTGTGCGCCTCCGACTCCTCCACTCCTTCATCGACGCGCAGCAGATCCATCACGGGATAACGCAGACGCATCTCTCCGGCAAATTCGCCGACCTCCAGATCGGGCAGTGTACTGTCCAACACCATCGCCTCGGCATTCTGCAACTCCAGCAGAGCCATTGCTTCGGCGCCTCCAGATGCTTCGCGCACCTGCCAGCGCATCGCCGTCAACTCCCTTCGCAACCGTGCGCGAAAGTCTACATCCGCGCTTGCCAACAGTACTGTGCGTATCTCTGCCTTGCTTTCCATGCTTTGACTGCTTAATCCATATCCCATGAAAGACTCCCTGTCGGCTGCTGCTCTGTGTGGCGTCGCTCTATGATCTAGAGAATTTTAGGTAAAGATGTAGACCGTGCTGCGACGAGAAAAGCAGATTCCTCCGCTTCGCTGCGGAATGACAAACATATTGGTTTATAGCTATTCCTAAAATGATCTAAAGTCTGACGATGTTAAGTTGATCTGCCAAAAAACTCCGTCGAATCTAGATCCTTTCGGTACGGTCAAATAAACTCAGAATGTATGGGGTGTAAACAAGATAGCTGACGCTCTGCCCTGATGTTGTCAGGGCAGAGCGCAGCCTCTAGACGTACGCCTGCTTGGGAGCAGCGTACGACCTGTCAATCTCTTTTGTCACCGATGTACTCGTCTGGCCACCCAGCCTATAACCCGATCCGCGCACCGTCTCAATCAAACCTGTCTTAATGTCGTGAAGATCGTCACCATCCAACTTGCGGCGCAAGTAGTTGATGTAGACGTCGACGAGGTTGGTTCCCGTCTCGGTCGGCATCTGCCAGACTTCGCTGAGCAACTGGCTGCGCGACACACATTCGCCGTGATGCATCATCAGATACTCCAGCAGGGAAAACTCCTTTGCCGTCAGCCCGATGGATCGGTCTCCCCGAACGACCTTATGCTCGAACCGGTGCAGCACCAGATCGCCGTGCCGCAGAACGGGATTGGAGAACTGCTCGCGCCGCCGCAGAAGCGCTCTACAGCGCGCCGTTAGTTCGTAAAAGCTGAAGGGCTTCAATAGGTAATCGTCCGCACCGATGTCCAGACATTGCACTCGGGAATTCAGATCGCTGCGACCAGTCAACACCAGTACGCAGGTGTTGTCATGGCGCGCCCGCATCTCTGCCAGAACCTCCATCCCGTCGCGCTTGGGAAGGCTCAGATCCAGCAGAACCAGGTCTGGATGGTCTGTTGCGCTGCGAGCTAGAGCCGCCTCTCCATCCTCAACCCACTCCACGCGGTGACCTTCCAACTCCATCCCCGTCTTCAAAAACGCCCCCAGCGCCTGATCGTCTTCCACTATCAGTACGCGCATAGAATTCCTCTGAATAGTATTCTTGCAATACAGATGGGAATTGACAAGATGATTCTTTGCTTCCGCTTCAGTAACAATCTTGAACGGATATGTATAGATTCCACTATTGGACACATGATTGGTGCAAACTAATGAAGCAAATTATTGTGGTGTCCCAAAGAGGGAATAATATCCACAGAAGAACCGACAGCTTTTGGGGGAGAAGTTGAACTTTCAGCAATATGGAAAACATTTACGAAAGCGTCACCTGATCTCTCTTGTCGGCGAAAATAATCAAAACTTCATTAGATTTCTCAGTAAATCTGTCAGTTTGTTCTTCCACCATGAGAGTTGCATGTAAATGGAGAGTTCTCTAATGCAAGCCGTCCGCTTCCTTGCACTGCCCTTGCTTATTGTCTCGTCCGCCTGTTCTCTGGCGCAAAGCCCGACCGCCAAGCCGCAGATTGCCTTGCAAATAGAGGCGATTACTACGCGCCGGTCGCCGATCACGGAGATCGCTCCGCCCTCCAGTTCCGCAGTGAAGAGCCAGACCCTACCCACGGCCAGCGAGCCTACGCTCTCGCAGGCTGCCAAGCTCCGGCTCTTGCGCGAGAAGATCAAGTACGTCTTTGTCCTGTTTCAGGAGAACCGTTCCTTCGACTTCTACTTCGCCACCTATCCCGGCGCTGAGGGGCTGTATTCGCATCCATCCAATGAAATTGCTGGATATGCGCAGTCTATTGTAAATGTGGACGGATCTGTCAGTTCGATCTCTCCCTTCAAGATTCCCTTCGCCGTGGTTGATGCCAAGGGCGATACGGTTCCTCTTTATCCATCGGACATTGCGTCGGTGAACCACAATCACACGGCCATTGCGAACAAACTCGATCTGGACGGAAATCTTGTTGCGCGCAACGATCGCTATGCGCTGACCGAGGAGGGCGTGACGCTGGACGCAAGTGGCAGGCCCAGCAAGTCTCCCTCGCTTGAGCGCAAGCAGTTTGGCGAGTTGGTTCTGGCCCACATCGACTGCGATGCTGCGCCCTTTCTGTGGCGTTACGCCGATCGCTTCACTCTCTTCGACCACTTCATGGACACGGTCATCGGGCCGTCTACGCCAAACGCCATCGCCATGATTGCTGGGCAATCCGGCGAGACGCAGTGGATGCTTCATCCCGACTTGGGCGAGAAGGGGCAACTGCCGGTCGTCGGCGATCCCGTTCCCTACTGGGGATCGCTGCTGGACACCAAGGGCGACCACCCGCGCCAGCCGAATCCCGCTCCCAAGGCTAAAGCCTCTGGCAGCAAGAAGCCCGACCCGCGCAGCAATCCCGCTCCTAACCTTACTTTTGCCACGCTGCCGCTCTCTTTTATGGGGAGCGATATAGAGAAGACTACCGCCGCAGACTACGATCCGGCCTTCGACTTGGCCGACGTGCAGTCCGACATCAAGAAGATCGCGGGTCACGGAGTCGCTGCTACCAACTGGGGCTGGTATCAGCAGGGCTACGACCACGAGCCGACCGACCCGACCGCCATTGCCTCGCATGACAACTACATCGTCCACCACAACGCGCCGCAGTACTTCGGCTACGTTGCCAACAACCCGGACGTGAATACCCACATGCATGGGCTGGGCGACTTCTTCGCCGATGTTGCGGCGAAACGGCTTCCCGCCTCTGGCGTCTTCTACGTTCGCGGCGGTTATGGCAACATCTTTGGCGACAAGCCGCTCGATCCCAACCCGAACCTTGCTGCGGTCTTCAACGGTGACGACGACCACCCAGGCTACTCCGATTCGCAACTCTCCGAGGCGCTGCTGGCGCGCGAGATCAACGCCATCGCCTCCAGCCCTTACTGGTCGCAGTCGGCAATTCTGATTGCGTACGACGAGTCGGACGGTCTATACGATCACACCCGCCCGCGCGTTCGCTCGCACGACGCCGCCGGTCTGCCGCTCGATCAGGGGCCGCGCATTCCGGCGATCCTCATCTCGCCCTACGCCGTTGTCCACGGAGTATCGCACGAGCCAGCCGAACACAGCTCCATCATCAAGCTGGTCGACGAACTCTTTGGCCTGATCCCGCTCGCCGACCTGCCGGACGAGGAGCACGCCCGCGCCATTGGAGTCGCCAAGTTTGGCCAGAAAGATCTGGGGCCGGCAGACGACAAGGTCGTGGGCGTTGGAGACCTGCTCTCCGGCTTTGACAACCTTAGACTGCTGGGCCGTGCCAAGCCGCTACCCGCCAGCTACGCCGAGATTCCCGAGGCTGAGATCAACTCCTTCCCGCACGATAACGCGCAGGGATGCAGCGTTCTACAGATTCGCCCCACCGACGCTGGTCGCCCCAACCCCATTCCCGCCGACTTCAACCCTCGGCCCGACACAACCCCCGGAATCCCGACCTCCGGCCATTGGATTCCATGAAGACAGGCTCTTTCAGGTCTCGCGCAGGCAGGCTCTTGCTGGTAGGAGGCTGCTTGGCTATCCATTTTCTGCTTGCTCTCTCGATTCATGCGCAGACGCTGGCTCGCATTCGTCAGAGCAAAGCTCTGCGTTGCGGCATCAACATCGAGACCCCGGAGTACTCCAGCTCTGACGATCACGGCCCGCGCGCGGCCTTCGACGCCGATCTCTGCCGAGCCGTTGCCGTCGCTATTCTCGGCTCTGAGGCTCGCGTTATCACTACGGAGTATCCCGACGACGTTGCTGCAATGGCCGCGCTGCGAGCGGGGAAGGTTGACCTGCTTCCCACGCTCACGCTGGACCTGACTCACGCGTCTCGCACCGACCTCAGCTTCAGCCCGCCGGTTCTCTATGATGGCGTAGGACTGCTCGTTCCCGTCTCCGAGCATCGCAGCCAACCATCCGACGTCTCCGACAAAAAAATCTGTTTCCTCGCCGAGACGGAGGTTGAAGTCGCTCTGCGCGCGTGGTTTCTCAAGCAGAACTTGAAATTTCTTCCGTTTCCTTTTCAGGAAGAAGGCGAGATGGAGGCGGCTTTTGTCTCGGGAAACTGCTCCGCTCTGGTCGGTGATCTCACTCGCCTGGTCTCTACGCGTCAGGGCTTCGGATCTCTTGCCTCGCGCTACACGCTCCTGAGCGATGCGGGTTCAGCCGCTCCGCTCGTTCTCTCCGAAGACCCGCTTGCTGCCGCCTCGCGTTCCAACGACCCAACCTTCGCCAATATCGTTCGCTGGACGCTTGAGGTTCTTCTGCAAGCCGAAGCTCACGGCCTAACCCAGCAATTCGT
>Ga0302277_1000996_pt1 | contig 21542 bp, 19 predicted proteins | sample III_Bog_N3_1_FD_198759 | JGI IMG/M metagenome (GOLD analysis project Ga0302277, IMG submission 198759) | Peat permafrost microbial communities from Stordalen Mire near Abisko, Sweden - III_Bog_N3_1 | ecosystem: Environmental > Terrestrial > Soil > Wetlands > Peat | place: Sweden: Abisko... | reverse complement strand
TCCCGCCGTCAATCATCAACGGAAAATAATTGGTGTTATAGATGTTGATCCACGCGGCAAAACTGGGTTGGTGGCTCGCTGGATCATTCGTCCCCGAGGCGGTGCTGCGATCCGCCCAGAACGCCGTGATACTGTCGCCCATGAAAAACCACGTATCCTCGGCCATGCGCCCCCGGCTGTAGGCGGCCGACATGTCAGACACCTCCACCTCGTCAAAGGTCACTCCGTTCAAACTGTTCGTCGGCGTGCCCGTGATGACCATTTTCACCCAGCTCATCCCCGTGAAATCGAAACTGTGCGACCGGGTGCGATAAATATTGTTCGTCACGCTGACCACCGGCGTCCAGGTGCCGTCATCCCCCGTGGTGGAATTGGATGAAGTATAAAGCGTGTAATTGCCGGGGCCGCCGTAATCCGTCTCTTGGTAATTGTAATTCGCCCCCGCATTCCACTCGAGCAACACCCGCGTCGGTCCCGCGCCCAGATCAATCGCAAACCACGCCGGCGCCGTCGCGGTTGGAAAGCCCGCATACCAGGTGGTGGCATAAGTATTGAAAATGCCGTCCACGAGCCCGCTTGTGTTCTGGTAGAGCTCGGAAGTATAGCCAAAGGTCGGTTTGCCGATCGAGATGCGAGGATTCGGGTTGATATTCTCCTTCACCCGGTAAAACAGCGCCTGGTTCCCGGCGGAATAATTCGTATCGACGAAACTGCTGTTGACACCCACGGAAGTCGGATTCCAGTTCGTTATCGCCGCGAAATTGGTTCCTGCCAGCACGCTATAGCTCTGCAGCGGTGCCGCGTTCCAATTGACCCTGGCCGCGCCCGGTCCGACCACAATGTTCGTCACCTCCAAGGGCAATTGCCCGGCGTCGCCCCGCCCGGCCCGGCCAACGCAGGCAGCCACCATCAGCCTCACAACTCCTGAAAAGATTCCTTTCATACGATTAACAACCAACAAACTCCGCCCCCACCCTGGTGTCAACCCACAACTTCCTCCCGCACTGAAAGCGTCCGTCCCAGGACACTGGTAATTTAGAGCATTGAGAGAAAAGATGCAGCGATGAGCAGCGAGCATTTTGGGATTATGGGGAGGCTTTAACGAAGACGCAGGTTTGAAAAATCCCGCCAGGGTCGCAATAGGGTCCTATAATTATGACACTTTCCATTTTCCAGCGCTCTCCATTTTGGTTCCCCAAAGCTGCTACCCAACCTCTTATGCCATCCCATCGGCGTGGAAGTCATGAAACAGTTGGGAATGGTTTGCCACCTTTTAGGCAAAGCAGTAGTTTTCAGCCCATCAGCAATATGACGAAGATGCCAAAACTCTTTTGGATTATCTGTGGGGTCTTATTTGCCGCCGCCAGCGTTGGCATTCACTATGAAGTGAAGTTCGTCATGCACCAACAAAATTCGGGCCCCGTGCAGGCAATGGGAAATGTCAAAGACGGGCAGCCGGCGCCGGATTTTTCTTTGCCTGATTTGTCCAGCAACACCGTCACGTTGAGTTCGTATCGGGGACAAAAGGTGGTGCTGCTGGATTTCTGGGCCACCTGGTGCGGGCCCTGCCGGATGGCAATGCCCGGTTTGCAGGATTTGCAGGACAAATTCAAGGACCACGGATTGGAAATCCTCAGTGTCAATCAGGGCGAAGCCGCCGAACAGGTTGTCAGTTTTATCCAACGCAAGAAATACACTTTTCACGTGGTTCTAGACCAGGACGGTGCTGTCGGTGGAAAATATGGCGTGCAGGGCATTCCCACATTGGTGCTGGTGGATAAACACGGAGTGGTGCAATGGCTGCGCGTGGGTTATTCCGAAAATGAAGACGACTTAAGGCAATTGGTGGAAAAGTTAACCAAGGAATAATTTGCATGACCGCCATCCGCACTGAAAATCTTTCCAAGACTTACGGTGCTGGCCGGAATGGAACGGAAACCGCTGCGGTGCGGGCACTGAACTTGGAGGTCAGGGAAGGCGAAATCTTTGGATTTTTGGGGCCGAATGGAGCCGGCAAAACAAGCACGATTCATCTGCTGCTTAATTTAATTCGACCGACCAGCGGCACAGCCTATTTGTTTGACCGGCCTGTGACCGAAACAGCCGTTCATCGTCGGCTTGGCTATTTGCCCGAGTCGGTCAATTTGCACGACTATTACCGGGGCAGAGCGTTGCTCGACTTCTACGCCGCGCTTTGCGGTGTGCCCGCCAATTCCAGATCTGCCCGCGTAACCGAACTGTTAAAGCTTTTGCATCTGGAAGACGCAGCCGAAAAGCGCGTTTCCAAATACTCTAAAGGCATGGCGCAGCGCATCGGCTTCGCCCAGGCCATGCTGCACGACCCTGATTTGTTGATTTTGGATGAACCTACCGCCAGCCTTGACCCGGTCGGACGAAAAGAATTTCGTGACATCCTGCTGGAGTTGAAACGACGGGGAAAGACGGTTTTCATCAGTTCGCATATTCTGTCTGAAGTGAAAACGGTTTGCGACCGGGTGGCCATTCTCCAGAATGGTGAGCTCAAGCGCACCGGAACTTTGCAGGAGTTGTCGGCAAACAAGAAAACAAAACTGGTGGTTAAAGGACTACCAGCACCAGTCATGGAGGCGCTTGCGATCACAGCGGCAGAAGTGACTTTGGTGCAGGGCCTGGCGACGATCAGTTGTCCGGATGAGGAGCTCCGGCAAACGGTCGAACAGTTGCTTCGGCAGCACGGTGTCGAAATCGTGCGGACGGAAACCGGGACGCAATCACTGGAGGAAATTTTCTTCGCCACCATCACTCCGCCGCCAAAATTGTGAGGACCATTTTCCTGATTGCCATCGACAGCATTCGCGCGTTGCTCCATCAACGTCTGTTGCTCGGCTTGATGCTGGCGTCCCTGGCCTTGACCATCTTCTTCTCCATTATCATGTCGAAGGAGCGCACAGTAATCACGGAATCATTCAGCGATGATACCATGACCAACAATTCAGTCATGGGTACCAATCAGATGAGCGCGGTGGACCGGCGTAATTTCCAGGACAAAATGGAAAGTGCGTCAACGACCTTTCAGGCGATGTTTTATCAGGTGGCTTCATTTGGCGGCAGTATCGTGGCCCTTTTCATCTTCAGCACTGCGGTTGCTTCCGAGATTCGCAAGGGAACCATCCGCTTGACGCTGTCAAAGCCGGTCTCGCGCACCCAATTTCTGCTCGGCAAATACCTGGGCGGTGTTGTGGTCATGGCGGCTTTTGCTTTATTGACCTGGTTCGCCATCCTCATCTTCGCCCAGACCCAGAACCTGGAATTAAGCCCCGTCATCAAATGGGCGCCGTGGCTGATGTTCTGCCGGCAGCTCATGTTGGGTTCACTCGCAATGTTGTTGTCCCTTTTCATGCATCCCATCATCGCCTCGGTGCTGGCCTTCGTTGCTGGCAACGGCTTTTATTCACTGCACAATCCTCTCTATTACATTTTGCCCAGCTACAAGGATTTCAACGTCTTTTTTCAGGTTCTTGAAGGCACTCTGTTGAATCTGAAGGATGTCGCTTTCTTGAGCCTATACGCCGCGGATTTTGTAGTGATCATGTTGTTGCTCGCCTTGTGGCGTTTTCGCACGAAGGAATTAGTCTGATCAACTTCACCAGCGCCACAAATCTCAAACAGCCCAAGTTTTTTCATTCGATTGATGGCCGGCGCGTGTTGGCGAGCGCCTAACGCATGCTGCTGCAGTGTTCGATGGCAACCATGATTTTTCCCGTCACCAGCCCCCAAAACCAGCCCCGCGTCAATCATCGCAGCCGTGCTGCTCACGGTGATAATTTGCATTACAGTGTCACCAGAGTCTATCAGGCCAGGTCTGCTTCCAAAGCTGTGTATGCCTGTTGCGCGGCGGAGAGATTGCCTGATTGCAGAGCGTTGACCAGGCTCTGATAGTCTGAGTTCGCCTGGCTATTGCTGCCGAACGACGATGACTGAATGGATGTCACCGCACTTAACGCGCTCGAAAGATTCCCCGACTGCAAGGCACTGCCGACGCCTTGCAATTCTTCAGCCGACTGGCTGGAACTTGATTGCGCGGAACTCGCCTGGCTGGACGCGCTCGATGAAGGAGCCTTGGTTGTCGAAGCTTTCAAGTCGGTTTTCAAGCTCGCCAATGACTGTTGCGCCGCCGAAAGATTACCCGATTGCACGGCGCTGACCAGGTTTTGATAGGTTGAATTCGCCTGGCTATTATTGCCAAATGGTTGGTTGGAGGAGGTCTGTGAATTGCCCTGTAATTGCTTTTGAAATGCTGCCAGCGCACTTTGTGCATCCGAAACATTTCCAGATTGCACGGCGCTGCTGACGGCTTGCAGGCTCCGCATTAATTGGTTGGAACCGTTCGAGTTGCTGGGCTGGTATAGATTAACCACGCGAGACACACTGGATATGCTGCTCATAATATTAATTCAATGTTGCGTTCTGGACATCCAGAACGTTGTTCAATTTCACCTATCGGATGAAAATGATCAGACTTTAGAAAAAAATTACATAAAGTGATCATATTGTGGTATTTGAACCGAGGACGGCTTGCGTTTTGTTGGCGGCATCTCGCCCGGATTAGCCCCCAATTGCCATTTCCGATTACTATTTCCCGTTTGGTTTCAAACCCACGACCGATGACCCGTGCGGGGCCGATGCTCGGCTGAGGTGCACGTTGCCGGGCTTCGCCCCCATGCCGCCGGTATTCAACCGTGAAGACTCAAATTGATTACCTCACCACTCATACGCAGAGCTGCGCGGGTTATGAGGCTGCATCAGGAATTAGAATGTGCTTGGCGGCTGACCCGCCTTTCTCCACGACCTCGTAAGCCTCCACCGCGCTGGCAAAAGGCCAAGTTGTAATGGCGGGCGCGTGCAGATGGCCGGCTTGAAAACCAACGCACAATTCGTTCATTATCCTGGCAATTTCGGCACCCGTGAGTTTCATGGTGTCCACGCCGGCGAGACGGGACGCGTTGTGGTAGAAATCAATCAGATCGAAACAGACTCTCCGTTCCTGCGTGCTAGCGATGGAGATCTGACGACCGCCGTAGCAAAGCGATTTCAATGAAGGCTCGAACAGCGGACCCCCCACCGTGTCGAGCACGAGGTCGGCGCCCTTCCCGGAGGTCAACCGGCCAACCTCCGCGGAAAGATTGGAGGGGTCGGCGCTAATGAAGGTATCCGCCTTGGAAGTGTTCTCTGAACGAATGTCTGCACCGATGACGCGCGCCTTCTTCCAATGTGCGATTTGGGTGGCCGCACGGCCAACCGCACCGGAATCACCCACGACGAGCACCGTTTCGCCGGCTTGAACCTTGCCAGCAGTCACGAGCGCCGACCACGCGGCAAGATAGGGAACCCCGATGGCCGCTGCCTGCTCCGTCGAGAGTCGTGGCGGTTTCGGCGCAATCGAATCCGCAGGCACAACGATGTATTCCGTATGCGCATCGTCGCGAACCGCGCCAAAGCCGGCGCCGCTGCCCCACACTTCCAACCCGTTTTTAGCATCGCCACCGACCACCACGCCGGCGTAGTCCCGGCCAGGCACACGCGGTAATGGGGACTTGAAATGGCCAGCCACATTTTTCACGTCACTCGGGTTGATCGCCGTCGCCCGGATTTGAACGAGCACTTCTCCCTTGCGCGGCTCCGGTTTTGGGTGGTCCGCGATCGTCAAGACGCCGGGAGGGCCGTAAGTATTGAATTGCAACGCTTTCATATTTTTATTTTTAAGATTCCAAGGGAGGGATTTAGAGACGGCCATCGCAAGCGAGGACTGCCTTATCAAATGCCCCCAGGGACGCAGCAGGGGTTTTCGTGGTAGGAAGGCAACCTCCGGCGTGCTCCCCTAACACCATCCCTAACAGGCCGGTTAGACCGACAATAAGAGGCGCGGGACTCTTCACCCGGATGACCGAATACAAAAAACCAACCAGCAGTCCTATCATAAATGAGATGAGCAAAATTTTCATTTTCACCACGAAATCTGGTATCACCGGAAACCCTCAAGACACTTTGCTGGGCGCCATCCCGTCGTTAGTGAGTTCTACCGGGCTGATTGCCAGAAATCCACGTCGGATGAACTTGCCAGATATTGCTGGTTCCACATTCGCAAACGTTGCCTGAATTTCCATATTGCGAATTTCGCATGAACTGGGCCAAAGCTGAAGGAAGGGATGAATGTCTGTGCAATAAGCTCTGGTTAAATGATATATCTACCAAAAAGCCCTCAAAGATCATTTGTTTTTTGCCTTTAGGCCTATCCATCAAGACGTAATCTCGACGCCAAGTCGAATGTTCGTCATTTTTTGATCAAAGTTGGCGAATGGAAGTGAATGAGTGCGGGGGCCATTCAAGTCAGTCTGGGGCTCCACACCCATTGGCGTGGGACCTTCTCCGCTCTGGGTAGAAGAGGCCTCCGGCAGGATGAGATGCGCCTTTTCGCGTCACTCCGAGTCTGGGAGGTGATTACGCGACCAACGTTCGGCACACTTTGCGGTTAAAAACTGGGCTTTAATTTGGAATTGTTTTGCGTGGTGTCCGTTGCCGGGCCTCGCGCACCAGGCGTTTCCGGCCATTCGGCTTGCGCTTCGCCGGCTTTTTAATTCTGGTTTCAATTACCGGCGCCGGCGCTGGCTTGGGTTCCACCTTCGATCCCCACACGTCAGCCTCCAAATCCAGCAAACGCTGCCGTGTGACCTGCAAACGCTTCACCGCGGTCTCCGCCGTGCGTCTCATCAGTTCATACCCCAGCTCATGATCCTCCTCGCAACGCTCCCGCAACCGGCTCCCGTAAAAGAAAATCGCCCTCACCGGCGTCAGCGTGCGCGCCGTGAACTGCCAGCTGTAGGGCGGATATAGCCATGACCATCCCAATACTTCGCCCGCCCCCAGCGTCTGCATCTGGATTGGGTTCCGCCCATTGTTCGCCCGCCGACTCGGGGATTCCAAGGCCACCTCGCCACTCAGCACCAGGTAAAACCAATTCGCCGGCGCTCCCTCCTTGAAGATCACCTCGTTGGCCGGAAACTCATCAAACATTGCGTCTTCCATCAACACCTCGAGCTGGGACGTCGACATCCCACGCACAAATGGTTGCTTGGCCAATATTTTCGTCTTCATTTTCATGGTTTTGCCTTTCGTCCAGGGTCGCTGCCGGTAAACGAGTCAACCACCGCCATCGCCCCCCGGAAATTATAGTGCCCCGTGACTGTCACTTCCGCTCACCCTATTTTGGCCAACCCGCTTTCTTTTTTGCCCCTCCTGCCAGGAGCCCAAGCCTGGCGCATGGACAAAAAAGATATGGCGATGAGCAGCGGGAATTTTTTGTTTATCTCGAGTGATGCCGATCATCGGCGTGAGACCTTGCGCTCAGCAAGGGGAAAAAGGGGACTTCGGCCGTGCGAGGCCGAAGTCCGGCTGCAGTGCGCCTTTCCGGGCCTCTCTCATCCCATACCGCCGGTTTTCAAATCGGCTGGATGTCGAAAAAGCGCAGCACTCGCAGGCTTGAAAAAAGGCCGCTTCCCAATCTGCATCGCCGCGTGTCGATAAAATCCAAGGAATCGCTTAAAAGGAGACCACGCCGTTTTCTTCCCTCCCTCGCCCGCTAAACTGACCTAAAAACAAAAAATGGATGCTCTGCCGTCCTATGTTGCGGGTTCTAAAATACTTGGCGATAAAGGAGGAAGCACACATTGAGCCGGGTCTTTCGATGACTTTTTCGATGGCTTTAAAGGAGAGGTTATTTGGCCATCTTTTTAAGGAGGCTGCTTACGACAAGCCATTCCCAAAAAATCAGCACGGTAGCCGCAAGTGTGCGGGCCATAAGGTTTCCGAGACCATTATAGGTATGAATTAAAAGCCAGCTCGCTACCCTTCACCACCACCGCCCGGAAACCATTCAAGATAAGGTCAATCCACGCGCAACCGGCAGATTGCATTTTGCGGGAGAATAAATTATTAATCTCGATCCCAACGGTACAGATCACCCCTCCAACCCACTTAACGGTGCCACCCGCAACCAATTCCGCCGGAAACATTTAGCGACTGACTGCTGATTTCCCCGTAAAAAATTGCGGCTCTCCCTGATTTCCGCCTAGACTCAACTGATGCTACGTGTTGCCCGTTGGATTCTCACGGTGTTGCCCTCGCCGCTCCGGCAGGTATGGTTCCGGATTCGCGCCTCCCCTTTGGGCCATCGCCTCGCCCATGGAACTTTCTGGATGGTCACCGGTACCATGATTTCCAAGCTGCTCGGTCTGGGCAGTTCCATTATTCTGGCGCGAATCCTTGGCAAAATCCCGTTCGGTGAATTTGGTACCATCCAGAGCACGGTCGGTCTATTTGGGGTCTTCGCCGGAATGGGCATAGGTATTACAGCCACCAAATACGTGGCGGAGTATCGCGAGTTGCAGGTTGACCGCTGCGGGCGGATTATCGGCTTCTCCCTCGCTGCCTCTTTGGTTGGCGGAGTGCTTGCCAGTCTGGCACTGCTTTTTTTTGGCGGATGGCTTGCCATCCATACTCTTGCCGCGCCACATCTTGCGCCCATGTTGCGGGTGGGGGCCGGCCTGGTCATTTTTGGTTCACTTCAAGGCGCCTATCTGGGGGCGTTGTCTGGTTTTGAAGCCTTTAAGCAGGTCTGCTGGGTGAATTGGATCAGCAGTCTCCTTGGCGTTCCACTGCTGGTCCTCGGAGCCCTGTGGGACGGATTGAATGGGGCCGTGTGGGCCGTAGTTTTGCAAACTCTCCTGGGTTGCGTTTTTGGCCATGCTGCCTTGCTCAAGGAAGCTTCCAAAGCCGGGGTGATTATTTCCCTCAGGTTTAACCCTGAGGAATGGGCCATGCTATGGCGTTTCACATTGCCTGCTTTTTTATCAACCATGCTCTCGACACCCGCCAGCTGGTTTTCGCGCACCCTGCTCGTCAACCAGCCCGGCGGATATGCCGAGGCCGCCCTGGTCAGTGCCGCCAATCAATGGATGAATCTCGTCAATTTCCTCCCCTGGACCATGGGTGGTGTTTTGGTTCCCATCTTTGCCAACCTGCATGCCACCGGCAAGCGACATGAATTCATGAAGCTGCTTCGGCGCAATCTGGTGCTTAATGCGGCCGTTGCGCTTGCGGTAGCCCTGCCCTTGATTCTCTTTGCTTCGGTTATCATGGGGCTTTATGGCCCGGGATTTCGAACTCATTGGGGGATCGCCATATTCATACTGGCCATGGTTTGCGGCGTTGTTGCTGCCATCAAAGATCTTTTCTCTCGCACGATGCAGTCGGCTGGGCGCGCCTGGATTGATTTGAGTTCCAATGGAATTTGGGCTGTGGTAGTGGTGCTGGGAAGTTGTGTGCTGATCCCCCCCTACAAAGGTCTAGGCAATGTTGCCACCCATACCATCGCGGCCACTGCGCTGGTCTTTTGGCAGTGGTTTATCATCCGCCGGATGTTCAAAACCAACCCACCGAAGAACTCATGATCTGCACGAGTGCATTGTAGCCATGGAGGGCCCTGCCGGAGGTTTTCAGCGCCGCTTGCCGCTGCCAACAGTCAGGGGTCTTTTCTGTTTTATTCAGCCAGGCGGTGCCAAATACAATGACCCAACTGACCTGGGAGGGCTTCCAATGATGACTGCGACGAGGCCATCCTACTGGTGCAGCCCGGCTTGCCGCCAGGCATGGAATATGGCTGGCCGGCTCAAGCGGCTGCCCCTTCAACTATTTGAAAACCGTGGAAACCACGGAAAAGGCGTTGGGGGACGCGGCGGAAAAGCGCGAGGAAAGGAGAAGGAGGCGTGAGAACATCCCTTCGCCAGCGAAAAGCTGGAGAGCGTCTGCCTAAACGTCTTGCAAATCGTCTTGCAAATCTGCGGAGAAGGCACAACATCAGTGAATGGCCCGCGCTGTTCGCGGGCCAGAAATTATATGGGAAATCCCAGTTTAAGCGTCAGGGCGGGCTTTCCCCTTCAGTTTATCCATCCTTCTCAGGCGTGTTGGAATTGAGGAATGCAAGATTCATCCAATCCGATTTTTCCCGCTAGACAAGACATGAAAGAGCACATCAAACATTTTCTTGAGAAATATGCTCCGCGCTTAAGGCATGCGGTGACTAGTTACAACAACAGAAATCTTTTCGCAAAACGTTACGGTGCCTTTCAAGCTGAGGTAAGGAAAAAACTTTTCCCCACTAATGACCCGGTCGTGTTAAGCGGGCCATTTGCCGGCATGCGCTATATCAATGAAATTGTCTGGGGACCGATCACGCCAAAATGGTTGGGCACTTATGAATCAGAACTGCATCCGGTCATGGATAAAATCTTGGCCGAAGCCAAATATGAAACAGTAGTTGATGTCGGAGCTGCGGAAGGATACTACGCCGTAGGGTTGGCGAGGCATTTTTCTAAGAGCACCGTTTTTACCTTTGATTTCGATTTGCGCGGGCGAATGCAGCAGCGCCGATTAGCCGTAATTAACAAGGTCAATAACCTCGTTGTTGGTTTTCGTTGTGATGCCATGGAGCTTCAGAAGCGGCTTAACGCGGGTTCCGGCTTGCTGATTTGCGATATTGAAGGCTTCGAGGCGCAGCTTTTGGACCCGTCCGCGGTGCCGTCCTTGAGCCATACTGATATTGTTGTCGAAGTGCATCCGGCAGAGGGAAGGTCGATCTCAGAGGTCCGGGATTTGCTGATTCAAAGATTTCGAAAAACCCATGATATAGAAGTAATTGAATCCCGCCGACGTGAGGTTACAGATGGCAGGCATTTGGTGCCGCTTGAAATACCGGATGCTCAGGTGCTGGAGCTGGTGGACGAGGGTCGTCCCGGCTTGCAATACTGGCTTTGGATGCGCCACTTGAGACCCGGACCAAGTCGCTGAAGGACGCGCAAAATTATAGCCGGGCAGCCAGCGGTAGTCTGCCAAGGTGGCGTTAATGCGTTCATAATTTCTAACCAATCTGTAAAAACACCCTAAACGAAACAAGTTTTAGCGGTTTGCCGTTCACCATCGCCAGCCGGCAACCGTCTACTTGGAATAGACAATTTCGGTCCAGTTAGCATTCCCGGGAGCGTCGGACTCGTCAGCTGCTTGATCCAGATTGAAGGCACGACTTCACTTGGAATCTAATGGACGCCGGAAATGGCATTCTCAAAAACTTTCAAGTATGACTTCGCCACGGATTCGATGCGGTGATTTTGCAAGTGGGCCTCAACAACTGAGGGATCTATCTCCAAGGGCAAGGCCTGAGATATGGCCCGCGCGAGATCGTTGACGTCGCCCCGCTTGAACGTGATTCCGCCCGGACCGATGGCGTCCGGCAGGCCGCCGCCATCAGAGCCGACCAACTTGCACCCGCAGGCCATGCCTTCCAAAGCCACGATTCCAAACGGCTCTTTCCAGCGGCTGGGGACCACCATTATTTCATGCCGATTGAGTTCTTGCGCCAGCGCCTCTCCGCGCAATGACCCTAAAAAAACGACCGGCAACTTCAAATCCTTGGCCATTTGCTTTAGCTTGGATTCTTCCGGCCCGCTGCCAACGACGCTCAAAGGGACCTCCACACCTTGGTTCTCCCGCATTAGCGCCAGGCTTTGTAGCAATAGGTCGCAGCCCTTATCGCTTACCAGCCTGCCCAGGAATACCAGGCTGCGATTGCGCGGGCTCCCGGGGATCCTGCGAAAGGTCGAGCAGTCGTAGGGATTGGGTACCGAGAACCCCGGGTAACCAACATGTGCTTGCACGGCGTGGCTGATATAGACATTGGTTGCCCATCTGAGCGTCATTCGTTTCAGGCGGTTGCCTGGACTCGGCGAAGCATCAGAGTCCCCCAGCCAGGTTGCGGTGCAGACGACCCAAGGCCGGCGGATCAAAGGCAAAGGCCACGCTGTTTGCAGGCTGATATTGTTTTGAAAAAACACTTCGCACCAATGAAGTGCCCGAAGAAGTTGAACTTTCGTGGGCTGACGAATGACTGTCAATCCGTGATCGTCGCCGGCATCTCGACGCGGAGTCTGCGTCACCACATTTACCGTGTGGCCCTGGCGTACAAATTCCTGGGCCAAGGCCAGCGAACAGGATTCAATGCCGCCCATCAAAGGGGCGAAGACATGGGTGCCGAGCAGTATTTTCATCTGGCTTTCAAGGCGCCGCAGTCAATGCAGGCAATAATTGATTTCGGGTATCCGGAAATAATGCGACCTCATGGAGGTGCCAGACACGTGATTGAGAGACTCTTTGCCGACCCCAAGTGCGGTGCCAAACGCTTGCTGCACGAATGCCAACTGCTCATAGACTTTTCTTTTCATCCGCGAGTTTCTGGTAGCGAACACCGACAGGTTAAGTTCCTGCGCTGGCGCCGTCGAGGCATTGTTTTGAATCAGCTCGAGAGTCGCCCCACCTCAGAAAAGAAACTTGCGTGGCAAGCGTATAACATGCTCCGCAATAGTCAGGACAACATTAGACGCTCATTTGGAGAAGTCCTTGAACTTTGTGCAGTTCGCTTTGAGCCTGCGTCATGAGCGTCGGGATATCGTCGGCAGTCAGCCGGAATAAAATCATTGTGTCCGGCCGAATTGGAAGCGCATCAGGGTTGGGACCATTTTGGCTGGTCATCTGATGGGCCAAATCGCTGGCCAAACCAACGGTGGCGGCCAGCTGTGCAACCGGCTCCTTGAAATTGGGGGAACCATGATGATGCAAGGTTGCCCCGGCAACATTTTCCGGCACCCCCCAGCGCGTCAACAATCGTGCACCAACCGAAGCATGGCTGACCCCAAAAGCCATTTGTTCGACTTCGGCCAGACGTGGCCCGGACGCACCGGCCTGTCCAACCAGGTCGGCGTACGTCGGACTCTCGACCGTCGCAAAGACTAATTTGCCGATATCATGCAGCAACCCCGCAGTAAAGGCGGTGGCTTCGGCGTCCCGCAAACGTTTCGCCAGGATGGCTGAGGTGACCGCGGTTACCACTGAATGGCGCCAAAGACTGCCCACGTCCATTCTGCCGGCGGATTTTCCGAGTGACATGGCGCGCGCGCCAACCAGGGCGGCAACCACACAGTGAACCTCATACAAACCCAATCGCGTGACAGCTTCGAACATATTAGTTACCGCTTCACTTCCACTAAATGAGGCACTGTTGCACCGTTTTAACAAGGCGACGGTCAAAGCCGGGTCGAGACTGATCAATTCCACAACCCGGTCAATATCGTGATCGGGGTCAGCGAAGAGTCCGAGCAATTCGACGGCAATGGTTGGCGCAGGTGGCAAATCCGACACTCTTTCGATATATTGATCAGCTTTGTCCATGTTATTTTGTCGCCATTGGTTGCGTTGTTTGGGGTCAGTCCCGTCCGGGGTAACCAGCTGAACTGCCGCCGGTTTACAGCAGGAACCGGACCAAAGAATGACACGTATTTATGACAGTTGGCACGATTGACTGACCGGAGATGGGAGTCCAAGATGCCGGCTGAACGCCTCCATAATTTTAGTTACATGACAATTGTGCCAGGCAAAATATCATCTAAAAATGAATGATCCCGAGCCCAAGAATAGCGGAAGTAATCGGCGCACTTTTCTCTCCCAAACCGCCGGCCTCGCAGCCATTGTGGCGGCCACTGGCATGACGCCCGCCATCGCCCAAGCCCAATCGGAAAGCTCCAGGAGAATCTGGCCGGATCGATTCTCCTTCCCGCCGGATTTTGGCTGGGGCGCGGCGACGGCCGCGTACCAGGTCGAAGGAGCGGCGAGTGAAGACGGACGCAAACCCAGTGTCTGGGATACGTTCAGCCGCGTTCCCGGCCACGTGAAAAACGGCGATACCGGTGATGTCGCCTGCGATCATTATCATCGTTTTGCCGATGATGTGAAACTGATGGCGGAACTGGGCGTCAAACATTATCGCTTCAGCATTGCCTGGCCGCGCGTGATCCCCGACGGACGCGGGGCGGTGAATGAAAAGGGGGTGGATTTTTATCGCCGGCTGACGGACACGCTGCTGGATCATGGCATCACCCCTCACGCCACTTTATTCCATTGGGACGGACCGCAGGCGCTGGAGGATCTTTATGGTTCGTGGCGCAGCCGCGAGATGGCGAAGGATTTTGCCGAGTATTGCAGCCAGACGGTGAAGCGTCTGGGGGATCGCATCACGAATTGGATGACGATCAATGAGATTTATTGTTTCACCTACATGGGTTACGGAGTCGATAAGACGCCGCCGCACGCGCCGGGCACGATCGTCAAATCGCGCCAGGAAGTTCTGCAGACGGTGCATCACGCCCTGCTGGCGCACGGCTTGGGCACGCTGGCGATTCGCGCGGCCACACCAAAGCCGGCCAACGTTGCGCTCGTGGTGAATTTTGACACGTACGTTCCCGTGCTTGAGACGCCGGAAAACATCGAAGCGACCAAACGCGCTTTCGTGGCCGAGGAACACAATGGCACTGTATTGGTACCGGCTTTGACGGGGGCCTACAATGAGACGGCCATCGAGACGCTGGGGGCGAACGCGCCGAAAGTGGAGGACGGTGACATGAAAATCATCGGCCAGCCGCTGGACACGCTGGGATATAATAACTACACGGGCTCCTACGTGCGCGCGGCAGACAATGCGCGCGGTTATGAAATTCTGCCGCTGCCAAGAGAATATCCGCAGATGCACATGCCGTGGCTTAACTTTGTGCCCGAATCCCTTTACTGGGGCGTGCGGATGGTTTCCGAGGCGCTGGGCAAAAAAGATTTGCCCATTGTGATCAGTGAAAATGGCTGCGCGACGGATGATGAAGTGACGGCCAACGGTGAAGTGCTGGATCTAAGCCGCATCATGTATCTGCGTTCGTATTTGAAAAACGCCCACCGGGCGGTCAGTGAGGGTTATCCGCTAAAAGGATATTTTCACTGGAGTTTCATGGACAATTTCGAGTGGACCTGGGGTTATACCCGCCGTTTCGGAATTACCCGCGTAGATTATGCGACGCAAACGCGCACGCCCAAGGAGAGTTTTCGCTGGTACCAAAAAACCATTGCGGAAAACCGGCTGGTTTAGGGCCGATATTTCAGAGTCAAGCCGGCAGGGTGGTCCGAGGCCGGACTGGCAAGCAGTACTTTGGGCTAGGCGTTAATGGGTTGGCTGGCGGGGATGATCTTGCCGAGCATCTCGTGACCCCAGGTCAACATGCGTTCGGTGGTTTCCCATCCGATGCAGGAATCCGTGATGCTGACACCGTATTTCAAACCAGCCGCGTTGCGGGACATCGGCTGGTTGCCCTCATGCAAATGGCTTTCGACCATCAGACCGATGAGCGAGCCGGTGCCCCCGACGCGCTGTTCAATCACACTGTGCCAGACGTCCTCCTGTTTGGCGAATTGCTTGCTGGAGTTGGCGTGGCTGCAATCAACCATCAAGATGGGATCCAATTTTTCGGAGACCAGTTTTTGTTCCGCGGCCTTGATGCTGGCGGCGTCGTAATTGGTCATGGCGCGACCACCGCGCAAAACGACGTGGGCGTGGGGATTGCCGCTGGTGCGGACGATGCTGGTGACGCCCTCCTCGTTGATGCCCAGAAAACTGTGCGGGTGGCGCGTGGCGCCCATGGCATCGATGGCCACTTGCAAGCTTCCGTCAGTACTGTTTTTCAAACCGACGGGCATGGAAAGACCACTGGCCATTTCGCGATGGGTTTGCGACTCGGTGGTGCGAGCGCCGATGGCCGCCCAAGTGATCAGGTCGGCGGTGTATTGTGGCACAATGGGGTCGAGAAATTCCGTGGCGGCGGGCAAGCCCATGCCCGTGATCTGCAGCAGCAGGCGGCGGGCAATTTGCAGGCCGGTGCCGATGTCTTGCGAGCCGTCCAAATGGGGATCGTTGATGAGCCCCTTCCAGCCGATGGTGGTGCGGGGCTTTTCAAAATAAACGCGCATGACAATTTCCATGCGGTCGGCGAACTGCTTGCGCAGAACGTTTAGGCGGGTGGCATATTCGAGGGCGCTCTTTTCGTCGTGGATGGAGCAGGGACCAATCACGACCAGGAGGCGGGGGTCTTCCTGCCGCAAAATGCGAATGATTCGCTCGCGGCTGCGAGCCACGGTGGTGTTGGCCGCGTCGGTGGTCGGCTGCTGGGCCTTGAGGGCGCGCGGCGAGAGCAACGGCACGATTTCTTTGACGTGTAAATCCTGCGTCCGGTACATGCTTGTTAGTATAACTCAATTGGGGCCGACGGAAAGTTCAGATTTTCGCACCATGGCCGTGATGGCAGGGACCAAGGCGGGATTGGACATGCCGGAAGGATTTCGCTAAGCTCGCAAAGAGGATGAAAGAAAACATATGAACGGCGAGAAGATGAACACCGACGAGAAGGCGCTTCAGATCAATTTGGACGCCAAGAAGTACGGGACTTTTGCGGAAATCGGCGCGGGGCAGGAAGTGGCCCGCCGCTTTTTTCACGTGGGCAAAGCCTCCGGCACGGTGGCCAAAACGATTTCCGCTTACGACATGTCGGTGAGCGATGCGATCTATGGCAAGGCCGACCGCTACGTGAGCCGCAAGCGGTTGCAGGCCATGCTGGACCTGGAATATGACTTGTTGATCAAGCGGCTGGACGCGTCGCGCGGCGACAAATGCGAATTTTTCGTTTTTGCCGATACGGTGGCCACCAAACGCGACGAGGGGCAAGGCTGGTTGGGGGTGAAGTTTCAGGCCAAACTCCGGGAGGAACCCTCGCAAATCATCATTCATGTACGGACGCTCGACAAGGAGAGCCTACGCCAGCAGGAAGCCTTGGGAATCATTGGCGTCAATCTGCTGCACGGAGCTTTTTATCAATGCCAGGACCCGGCAGCCTTGATCGGATCACTGCTGGATGATCTTTCCAACTCGCGGGTGGAGGTAGACATGATCAAATTTTCCGGGCCCGCCTTCAAGCACCTGGATAACCGCTTGATGGCATTGCAATTGGTGGAGCAGTGGCTCACGGAGGCGGCGATGTTCACGGCCGATGGCGAGACGATCATTCCCGGCGAATTGTTGTGGAAGAAGCCGGTGTTTCTGGAACGAGGCAGTTTTCGTCCGCTGACGAATCCGATGCTCGATATGCTCGATCGCGGGCAGGAGATGTTCATGAAGGAAAAATGCGCGCCAGGCGAACAGCCGGTGGTGCTTTTCGAGATGACGCTGCGCCAGTTGCAGGTGGGCAATGCGATTGATCACAAGGATTTCCTGGACCGGGTGGACACGCTGGGCTCCCTCGGGAAGCCGGTGTTGATCTCCAATTTTCTCCGTTACCACCGCCTGGTGACTTATCTCTCTCGCCAGACTGACAAACCGATCGGCCTGCCAATCGGGCTCGTGCGGCTGCGCGATGTGTTTGACGAAAAGTTTTACACCGATCTGCCCGGAGGATTGATGGAATCGCTCGGCCAATTGTTCAAGAATGGGGCGAAGCTATACGTTTATCCCTCGCTGGACAAAAAGACGGGCAAACTCACCACGGTGGAGACGCTGGAAGTCGCCCCCAACCTGCGCCACCTCTACGCGCACTTGGTGGAGAATAATTTCGTCGCCAATATTACGAATTACAACGCGGACGCCCTCAAGGTTTACTCCAGTGTGGTGTTGGAAAAGATCCAGGCCGGTGACGAGAAGCTGTCTGAGATCGTTCCGGCACCGATTTTCGAGATGATCAAGGCGAAGCAGCTGTTCGGCTGGAACCAGAAGGCGGCGGTCGCGGCCTGAGGTTGCGCGGTCAGACAGCGCGTCGCGTCACAAAGGTGCCAAGTACGCAAATTTGCAAATTGACCGGCACCGGATGAACCGCTAGGCTATACCTCCGTATCCATACGGCACTTATGCGACACACCATTTCAGTTTTGGTTGAGAACAAATTCGGCGTGCTCACGCGCGTGGCGGGTCTGTTCAGCGGACGCGGCTACAACATTGACACGCTCAACGTCGGGCCGACCCAGGACGCGAAGCTTTCGCGGATGACCATCGTCACCCATGGCGATGAGTCCACGATTGAGCAGATCGTCAAACAGCTCAACAAGCTGCCGGATGTCATCAAGGTGCAGGATTTTCAAGCGGGCGAGGCGGTGGACCGCGAGCTCGTGCTGGTGAAGGTGGGCGTGGATTCCAAGTCGCGCGCCGAAGTGATGCAGATCACGGATATTTTCCGGGCAAAAATCGTGGACGTGCAGCCGAAGACCTTGACCGTGGAAATCACGGGCAGCGACAGCAAGGTGGAAAAGTTCCTGGATTTAATGAGCGGGTTCGGCGTGCAGGAAATCACCCGGACGGGCCAAGTGGCGCTGCCGAGGAAATAAATCAGGTCAAGATAAACCCGGGCGAAGGTCCGCCCGGCGGGCGTTTATTTTTTAAACCAATTCAAAATATTTTATGTCAAAAGTCTATACCGACAAAGATGCCGATCTCGGCGTGTTAAAAAACAAAACCCTGGCGGTGCTCGGCTTCGGCTCCCAAGGCCACGCGCACGCGCTCAACCTCAAGGACAGCGGCCTGAAGGTCATCATCGGCCTGTATGACGGCAGCAAGTCCATTCCGGTGGCGAAGGAAAAAGGTTTTCAAGTCGTAACCACTGCGGAAGCGGTCAAGCGCGCCGACGTCATCATGGTGGCGTTGCCTGACACCAAGCAGGCGGCAGCCTATGAGAAGGATATCAAGCCGAACCTGGCCAAGGGTAAGACGCTGGTTTTCTCGCACGGCTTTTCCATTCATTTCAAAACCATCGTCCCGCCGAAGGATGTGAATATCATCATGGTGGCGCCCAAAGGACCGGGCCACACGGTCCGCCGCCAATATGTGGAAGGCAAAGGCGTGCCCTCCCTGATCGCCGTTTATCAGAACCCGGGCAAGGACGCGAAGAAGATCGCGCTGGCCTGGGCGAAGGGCATCGGCGGCACGCGCGCCGGTGTGATCGAGACGAATTTCAAGGAAGAGACGGAAACCGACTTGTTCGGTGAACAGACAGTTCTCTGCGGCGGCGCGAGCGCGCTGGTGCAGGCCGGTTTTGAAGTGCTGGTGGAAGCCGGTTACTCCCCGGAGATGGCCTACTTTGAGTGCTTGCACGAATTGAAATTGATCGCCGACCTGATGAACGAATCCGGCATCAGCGGCATGCGCTTTTCGATCTCGGAAACGGCCAAGTGGGGCGATGTCAGCGTCGGACCCAAGATCATTGATGGCAGCGTGAAGAAACGCATGAAAGCAGCGCTGAAAGACATTCAATCCGGTAAGTTCGCGAAGAACTGGGTGTCTGAATACAAAGGCGGCTACAAGAAGTACAACGCCCTGTTGAAAAAAGGCGAGCAGCATCCGATTGAAAAGACGGGCGCCAAACTTCGCGCACTGATGCCGTGGATGGGCAAAAAGAACATCAAAGGCGCGCAAGCGGCCTATTGATTCAGGTTTTTAATAAAGCAGACAAAGCCGCTGGAGCAATCCAGCGGCTTTTTAATTGGTTAGGGTTCGATTTGTGTCCATCTATATTCAAATTGTCATAAGCTGCATTAATAGCTTAACCAGAGCCTCCGTGCCAGTGGCACCGCCCTTCATCGCCAAGATAGATACCAACACCATCTCATGCCTGACCTCTATCGGCCGGCAACGGGGGCGTTCGAATTTGTTGTCAAATGATGACGTCCGGGAGCCGTAAAAAATGAATTGGCCCGCGAATGATTCAGTTGGCAAATAAACTGGACGGCAACTTTCCGGTGTGGCAGGTGTTGAGGAATACAGGTCGATCAACATGGATTTGGAATCTTTAATAAGCGAGGCGGCCACCGCCGGCGCCAGTGATCTGCATTTGGAATCGCGATTGTCTCCCGCCACGCGGGTCCGCGGCACGTTGCGCGTCGCCGGCGAGCCCATCCCGCCCCAGGCGATCACGGAGATGGCGCGCTCACTCATCGGCGAGGAACAATGGCCGTGCTTTTTGGAGCGCCGTTCGTATGACCTGTCCAGAACCGTTCGCGGCGTTCGCTGCCGCATTAACGTCTTGCGGACTTCGCGCGGCGTGGGCATGGCCATCCGTCTGTTGTCAACCTTTCAAGCCACCGTCGAGAAGCTCAACCTGCACCCGGACTTGAAAAAGTTCACCCGGCACGCCAACGGTTTGATTCTGGTGAGCGGCCCCACTGGTTGCGGTAAATCTTCCACGCTCGCGGCTCTCATCCAGGAAATCAATCTCTCCGAGGCGCGCCACATCATCACGGTTGAAAATCCCATTGAATATTCGTTCCGTCCGCGCCGCTCCTACATTCGCCAGCGGGAAGTCGGGCGCGATACACCCGGATTCGAACAGGCCCTGCTTGATGCCCTGCGCGAGGATCCCGATGTCCTGATGATCGGCGAAATGCGCGAGCCTGAAACGATGCGCTTGACGCTTGGCGCCGCGGAAACCGGCCACCTGGTCCTGGCCACCGTCCACTCGGCCACCTGCGCGGAGGCGCTGCAGCGCGTCGTGGCGTCGTTTCCCGCCGAAATTCAGGGTGGCATCAGCGCGCAACTCGCCGACTGCCTGGTCGGCGTCATCTCCCAGCGCCTGCGCTTCCGGCCGGAGCTGAACATCCGCGTGCCGGAATGTGAAATCCTGGTAGCCACGCACGCCGTGAGAAACTTTATCCGCACGCGCGATTTCTTTAAAATTGCCTCCGCCCTGGAAACAGGCGCCGAGCACGAGATGTGGACGTTTCAGCGCTACGCCAAATGGCTGGACAGCCGCACCCAGTGGTTCATCCCCGGCCAAAGCCCCGAACCCGCTGAAGCCGCCGGCCTTCCACTCCCGCTCGCATCCAACGTGCCGAAATCCCACCACACCTCCGCCAGCCATAAGCCGGCGGAAGTTTCGAAAGATGGCGGACGCCTGGAGATTGAGGCTGTTGAAGGTGGCCTGGAAAACATTCTCAAAAAATTCAAATAGCAGAACCCATCCATTGCTGTATTCCGTACCCCGATGAACGGGCACACCTCATCCGCCGAGCGAAGTAGGGTCGGTGACATCGCCTTTGTTGAAGTCCACGTATTCCTCAGTCAAATCGGCGGCATACATCACCCCATTGGCTTTACCGAGGTTTAAGTTGATGTGGAGTTCGAATTCCTTGGGCGCAACGGCGGTGCATAATTGCTTGAAGGTTGCCTGGGTCGGCTGGCCCTTTTTGAGGCTCCAGAGAATCTTTTTGCCGCCGGCAGCGCTGTAACCGATATCGATTTTCTCCTCGACGACGGTGGCCGGGGAGTAACCGATGGCGTCGATGATGCGGCCCCAGTTGGGGTCGCCGCCGTGCCAGCTGGTCTTCACAAGCGAGCTGTTGGCGACGGCCCGGGCGGCGGCGTCAGCGTCTTGAATGGTTTTGGCGCCGTTGACGCGGATCGTGACGACACGGTGCACGCCCTCGCCATCGCGAACGATTTTTTTGGCTAGCTCGAGGCAGACGTGACTCAGGGCGGCTTGGAAGACTTTGAACGCGGGACTTGGCGCCTTGAAAGTTTTGTTGCCAGCCAGTCCATTGGCCAGGACGAGAACGGT
>Ga0302277_1000992_pt1 | contig 21589 bp, 22 predicted proteins | sample III_Bog_N3_1_FD_198759 | JGI IMG/M metagenome (GOLD analysis project Ga0302277, IMG submission 198759) | Peat permafrost microbial communities from Stordalen Mire near Abisko, Sweden - III_Bog_N3_1 | ecosystem: Environmental > Terrestrial > Soil > Wetlands > Peat | place: Sweden: Abisko... | reverse complement strand
ACCCCGCCGGCCAGAGTGGTGAACCCTGAGTTGTTGCCGGTCGTACCATCCTCCGGCACCGCGTTCGTGTTCTGAACGCCCCACTCATGAACTGCAAGTTCCCCCTGGACGCCAACATACTTGTTAAAAAAATACGAGAGGCTGCCAATTCCGCCAAGACTGATGGAGTCGTACGACGCCGGAACGACCACGCCATTTGGCAGCGGCGTATCCACCGTGCCGTGGGGGGAAAGGTAACTGTAACCCGCAAAGATGTCCCACCGCGATGACAGATTGGTCGGTGGAGCTGCCTTCGCATCCGGGGAGACTTGGGCTGACAGGGCAACGGGCATCAGCGCCGTAACTGCCAAGACAAGAACCCGGCTAACAGACTTCGAAACACGAGAATACATGCGTTTTTCCTCCGCAATCAAGCTGAATGAACAAATGGCAATGGCTGTTAGCGAGCGCAAACTTCGGCTCGGACTGACTCGACTCCGCGCAAAAAACGGACCGCAAGGCGTCCATACAGCACCTTCAAACGTACCATAGGACGATTCCGGCAGAACACCTTTTTTTCAACAAGTTGCAAACTTTATTCTGTTTCAATTACGAATCGTGGCTCAATGGTGATTACTTCGGTAACGCTCTGCGTGTGAAGCTCCATACATAAATCGCTTCTCACCCTACGTTCAGCGTCTTCAAAAGACTGCGCGGCTCGCGCTGAATCTTCTCTTGTAGAAGCGTAATCGCGTACAAGAGTTGCTCGGGCCTTGGCGGACACCCCGGAACATACACATCCACCGGAACCACCTGGTTCACGCCCTGCACCAGCGCATAGTTATTGAAAACCCCGCCTGATGTGGCGCAAGCGCCCATTGAAATCACCCATTTCGGCTCCGGCATCTGGTCGTAAAGCCGACGAATCACCGGGGCCATCTTCTGAGAGACTCGACCGGCAATTACCATCAAGTCGGACTGCCGCGGGGAGGGCCGAAAGACCTCGGCGCCGAACCGCGCAACATCGAATCTGGAGGCCCCCATCGACATCATCTCGATCGCGCAGCAGGCCAGACCAAACGTCATCGGCCATACCGAGTTCTTGCGTACCCAATTCACGGCATAATCCAGCGACGTGAGAATGATACCTTCGGGCTCTTCATAACCGTAGCTCACCTCATTCAGCTTGGTGCGGTTTTTCGCACTGCTGTCGAGCGCTCCGAAAAGGTAGTGATCCCGCTCTGCCGGTGCCGCCATGCTTCTAATATAACTCCCCTTCGTCCACCTGCGGTTGCTTTCCTTTCGGTGCCTGTTTTCAATGACGGCCTCACCGGACCATCGACGAAAACATCGGCGCAAAGGTGAATCCTCTCGGGGCAATCGCAAGCGGCGCAAACTTCCGGTCCGCCTTATATCGCAAGCAGAATAAGGATTCCATGAAGATTTGTCACTTTTCCTGCAACTTGTGTAGAATTCCTCCCAACGCACCCATTATCCGGAAGATGTATTTCTCGACCGGCTGCTCTTGTTGGCGCTGAACTCCGAATCAAGCCCGCATCTGCTGAAACCTGCACGGGCGGTGCATCTTTTTTGTTCTATTCGCGAGGCCGGTTGACTTTCGCAATAGAGAAATGCTGTTCCTCGATCGAATTCATCCTGGGAGTGGAATCCTATGTGTCGTCGCGCAATAACGCTGCTGGTTTTCTTTGCCTGCTTCGGACTCCCGTCCATGGCCATGGCCGTGGCTCCCGATCTTGGCCCGTCGCCTCCCGCCACACAAGCCCAGATCGCCGTCCTTCAGCAATCCATTCGCGATGCCCAGACCTCTGGAGATAATGCCTGGGTGCTGATCTCCGCCGCATTGGTGCTGTTGATGACGGCTCCTGGTTTGACTCTCTTTTATGGCGGCCTGGTCCGCCGCAAGAACATTCTGGGCACCATGATGCAGAGTTTCGCCATGATGGGGCTCATCACGGTTCTGTGGGCGCTGGTGGGCTATTCGCTGGCATTTGGAGCAGGAAACGGCTTCATCGGCGGCTTTGAGCACGTCTTCCTGCGCGGCGTCTCGCTCGCGCCCAACCCCAACTACGGCGGCACCATCCCCGAGCAGACCTTCATGGTTTACCAGATGATGTTTGCCATCATCACGCCGGCCTTGATTACTGGGGCCTTTGCCGAGCGCGTCAGGTTCAGCTCCATGGCGGTATTTCTTTCGTTCTGGTCTCTGCTCGTCTACTGCCCCATGGCCCATATGATCTGGGGCGTAGGCGGAATGCTGAACATCGCTGGTGGCCGCTGGCCGGTCTTCGACTTTGCCGGCGGAACGGTCGTTCATATCACCAGCGGTGTTGCCGCTCTGGTCTGTGCCCTTTACCTGGGCAAGCGCGCCGGCTACCCGCAGCAAGACATGCCTCCCCACTCGCTGGTGCTCAGCTTCATGGGCGCAGGCCTGCTTTGGTTTGGATGGTTCGGCTTCAACGCCGGCAGCGCGCTGAATGCGGGTCCACTGGCCACCAGCGCCTTTATCAACACGCAGTTTGCCGCAGCGGCGGGCGCCATCGGCTGGGTGATTGCCGAGTGGTTGCAGAATGGCAAGCCCACGGCGCTTGGCGCCATCTCAGGCGCAGTCGCCGGACTGGCCACCATCACCCAGGCTTCCGGCTTCGTGCAGCCCATGTCGGCACTGCTCATCGGTCTTATCGCCGGCGTGGTCTGCTCCCTGATGGTCTTCAAAGTCAAAAAATTCTTTGGCTACGACGACTCCCTCGATGCCTTTGGCGTTCATGGCGTGGGTGGCACCATGGGAGCCCTGCTCACCGGCCTTTTTGCCTCCGGCGCCATCAACGCTGTCTTTGGAAAGGATGCTTCCGGCCATCCCAACCCTGCCGGCGCCATCGACGGAAACTGGCATCAGGTCGGCAACCAGGCGGTGGGCATGGGCATTGGCTGGTCGATGGCCATTCTCGGCACTCTCGCGCTTCTTTTCGTGGTCGATAAGACCATGGGCCTGCGCGTCTCCGCGGCTGACGAAACCGCTGGCCTTGACCTGTCCCAGCACAACGAGGAAGGTTACGATCTCAACTCCTGATTCAACCCGGCGCAGCCAAGCTCACGGCGCGGCCCCCGCCCATCAAGCTCTCAAGCGAGGAATTTGCACATGCTCAAGATCGAAGCGGTAATACAACCCGCCAAGCTGGACGCAGTCAAGGAAGCCCTGATCGAGGCGGGCATCGAAGGAATGACGATCCTCGAAGCCCGCGGCCATGGCCGCCAAAAGGGTCATACAGAGTTCTACCGCGGCCGCGAGTACACCATCGATCTTCTCCCCAAAGTCAAGATCGAGCTTATCGTCAACGACGATTTGAAAGACAAGGCCGTGCAGGCCATCCTCGCCGCCGCCCGCACCGGTCACATCGGCGACGGCAAGATCTTTATCAGCCCCGTCGAAGAGGCCATCCGCATCCGCAACGACGAGCGCGGCGAAACCGCAATCTAGCCGCCTTCGATCTGGCGCCAACACGCTCCGCTCGACGCGAGTGGCCCCGTTTCTACACAGGGGCCACTCGCGGCGCGAGCAGCAGCGGTCGTCCATTCAGAACTTCTTTAGCGCAAAAACGATGAAATTGCCATGGGGCTTTATCTTATCCTTATGAAAATCATTTAAGATTTGAGCAAATATCACATTTCAGCGAGCTGGCGTCTCCGCGTCAGTGTGTCTTCGTTGAATCGTGCGCCGGCGGCAGCCTGAACCGTCCAGGTTTCCGCGTTGGCGCGATATAGTTCAGTTCGTTGGATGGGCGGCCGGAACTCCGCCATATCGCATGGCCTTGGCCCTCTGCATCTTCTCGGGAGTCGAAACATATGTGTCGTCGCGCCCTCAAGCTGCTGTTCTTGTCTGCCGTTCTGGGAATCCCGGCCATGGCCCTTGCCGTGGCCCCAAACCTGAGCCCAGACCCCTCCGCCCCAGCCACACAGGCTCAGATCGCCGCCCTCCAACAGGCCGTCAAAGCCGCACAAACCGCGAGCGCCAGCGCCCAATCCGCCGGCGACAACGCCTGGATGCTGGTCTCAGCAGCCCTCGTTCTGTTGATGACCGGGCCCGGCCTGGCGCTTTTCTACGGCGGCCTGGTCAGGCGCAAGAACATCCTGGGCACCATGATGCAGAGCTTCGCCATGATGGGACTCGTGACGATTCTGTGGGCCGTTGTTGGCTATTCGCTGGCCTTTGGCCACGGAAACGCCTTCATCGGCGGCTTCGAGCACATCTTCCTGCGTGGCGTGGGACTGACACCCAATGCCGACTACGCGCCCACCATTCCCGAACAGACGCTTATGATCTACCAGCTCATGTTCGCCATCATCACACCGGCGCTGATTACCGGCGCATTTGCCGAGCGCATGAAGTTCAGCGCCATGGCGGTCTTCCTCTCTCTCTGGTCCCTGCTCGTATACTGCCCCATGGCCCACATGGTCTGGGGCGTGGGCGGCCTGCTGAACGCCTCCGGCGGCCGCTTCCCAAGCCTGGATTTTGCCGGCGGAACAGTCGTCCACATCACAAGCGGCGTGTCCGCGCTGATCTGCTGTCTCTACCTGGGCAAGCGCGTCGGCTACCCCCACACCAAGATGCAGCCCCACTCCATGGTGCTCAGCTTCATCGGAGCTTGTCTGCTGTGGGTAGGCTGGTTCGGATTCAACGCCGGCAGCGCGCTCGCAGCCAGCCCCCTGGCCACTTCTGCTTTTGTCAACACCCACTTTGCCGCCGCTGCGGCAGCCCTTGGCTGGACCGTCGCCGAGTGGATTCACAACGGCAAGCCTACCGCTCTGGGCGCAATCTCTGGAGCCGTGGCAGGCCTGGTCGCCATCACCCCGGCCTCCGGCTTTGTGCAGCCCTTCTCCGCGCTGGCCATTGGCCTCCTCGCCGGATTCTTCTGCTTCTTCATGGTCTTCATGGTCAAGAGCCGTTTCGGATACGACGATTCCCTTGACGCCTTTGGCGTGCATGGCGCCGGCGGAACCCTGGGCGCGGTGCTCACCGGCTTGTTTGCCGCCAGCGTCATCAACCCGATCTTCAAAGATGCGGCCGGAAACCCGCTCCCCTCAGGCGCAATCGATGGCCATTGGGGCCAGGTGCTCAATCAGCTCGCCGGCGTGGGCATTGCCTGGAGCATCTCCATTGTCGGCACCGTGGTGCTGCTCTTCGCCGTTGACAAGGTGATGGGCCTGCGCCTCTCCCCCGATCAGGAAGCCGCCGGCCTCGACATTTCGCAGCACAACGAGGAGGGCTACGACCTCAATTCCTGATCTTTGGCCGAATATTGACCTCGGGTTCCTGAAAAGATTAGGCGGGGACAGGCCCAACCAGCCGCCCCGCCTGTTACGCTGTCAAACGAGGCGTTTTGCATATGATCAAGATTGAAGCCGTTCTCCAGCCCTCCAAGCTGGACGCTGTCAAGGATGCCCTGCTCGAAGCGGGCATTGAAGGCATGACCATTCTCGAAGCCCGCGGCCATGGCCGTCAGAAGGGCCACACGGAGTTCTACCGCGGCCGTGAATACACGGTCGATCTTCTTCCCAAGGTCAAGATCGAACTCGTGGTCACCGACGAAATGAAAGAGAAGACAATCCAGGCCATCATCGCCGCCGCCCGCACCGGCCGCATCGGCGACGGGAAGATCTTCGTCAGCCGCATCGACGAAGCCATCCGTATCCGCAACGACGAACGTGGCGAAACCGCGCTTTAAGAAAGTCCGTAAAGTTCGGCGCGACATGCCCCAAAATGTTCTGTGCCCCATTCTTGCGACTTCTTCCTGTCGCAAGAATGAGGTTCGGCGCACCTCGAGAATCCCGGCAAGAGTGCAAGATGCTCCGAAGATGCTGCGCATTCAGCGCGGGCTTTGGCCGCCAAGGTTCGCACTCCGGCAATTTCATCCAAAACTCCGAGTTTTTCCGCCGCCTGTTTTACCCTCTGAGGGAGTGCATGCATCCCGAGCAAATTGTACGGGATTTCACTAAGCCGCTGTCAGATCGCCGAACATTGACTCCAGGCCGCTTGCCTGCGAATGCTGAGGTTTCCTCAGGCACGGACTAGCCAAAGATTCGTATCTTCGCCTTCATTGCCGGTTCCTCCTCATTTGCGGCTCTAGGCTTTGGCTCCTTCTTGCCCTTCAGCTTACCCCGCAATCGGTGGATTGCCCGGTCACGCCGGCCTGGCCAAGACAAATGAGCCTCCGCCATGCCAGTGAAGATCTCACTCGCAAGCATGAGACTATCGATATTGAGGCCGTTGCCGCCGAAGCTGGCACGCGCTTGGCGGCCTGAATGGAGACAAACAATGAAGACAAGCCCTCTGCGCGCTATTGCTGCGCTATGCCTGGTTGCGATAGGGATCGGCATCCTTGTCCTCATCGCGAAAAGCAACAACGCCGGGCAGCGAGACTTCATCTCCTATTGGGCAGCTGGCCAGCAGCTCATCCACGGCGCGAATCCCTACGATCGCGAAGCCGTTCAGCGTTTGGAGCGCACGGCGGGATATGAGCTAAGTTATCGTCTCATCATGCGCAACCCGCCGGTGGCCTTGTTCCTGGCGTTGCCACTTGGGTTGATCGGTGCGAATGCCGGCCTCGTCTTTTGGCTACTCGCTCTCTTGGCCTGTCTCGTGGCTTCAGTTCGGATGCTTTGGGCGATGCACGGGCGCCCGGCCAACCGGTTACACCTGCTCGGTTATTGCTTTGCGCCTGTGATGGAATGTCTGATGGCTGGGCAGCTCGGCATATTTATGCTGCTCGGTGTTGTGCTCTTCCTCTACTTTTATAGGTCGCGGCCTTTCTTGGCCGGAGCGGCTCTGCTACTCTGCGCGATCAAGCCGCACCTGTTCCTGCCATTTGGAATCGTCTTGCTTCTCTGGATCGTGTCCAACAGGGCGTACCGGCTGCTGGCTGGGTTCATCGTCGCTGTGTTCGCCAGTTGCGCTCTTACTTTCTGCTTCGATCCGCACGCATGGTCCCATTACTCGCAGATGATGAGTACTTCGGGAATCATGGATGAGGTTGTGCCCACACTGAGCGAGTATTTTCGGCTGTTCGTGCGTCCCGGCTCTGTTTGGCTGCAGTTCCTTCCCCAAGCCGCCGGATGCGCCTGGGGAGTTTGGTATTTCTGGACCCGGCGCGATCGCTGGAACTGGATGCATCAGGGCTTGTTGCTGCTGCTGGTTTCGGTGATGTGCTCGCCTTATGCATTGTTCACCGATGAAGCCATGCTGCTTCCTGCCGTTTTGACTGGCGTCTATCGGGCCGAGGCATCGGGGCGATCGCTGCTGCCGTTCGGATTGTTCGCCGGGGCTGCGATGATGGAGGTTTTTGCGGAGACTTCGATCGCTTCTCCGTATTATGTGTGGACTGTACCCGCATGGATCGTTTGGTATCTCTACGCAACTGGAGACAGCGGCGATCGTGGCCAAAGACTCCTCACCTGACTGGCAGCGCGGCATCTGTATCTATTGGATCTACGCGGATAGCCCGATGCAAGAGAAACAACTGTCCCAGCCCAAGAACCCCAATCAAGATACTGAGGAGTTGAATCCGATGGCTCAGTGCAATGCCTATGGCAACCCAGGAGGCCGCAAATATCGACACCGACAGCAGCGCGACCCATCCTGTAGCGGCACCCCATTCCAACTCCTTGAGCGCTCTGAATGTTAAAACGATCGCGATTACGACCAGGATAGAGTCGTAGATCGGGACATAAACATTCAACAGCAAAGTCCATGTCAGGGTCGCAGCCCAAGCCAGGAATTGCGCCGGCTTGCCCGCTGTGGCCGACTTCCACAACAACACCGAAAGCACCGCAGCTACTGTAACGGTCACGAAGATCAGAATTGCCAATCCAATCCCAGACCGGCCGCCAGGAACCAAGAATGAAAATGTGCTGAGATCGATATACCTCGCCAGTTTGAGGCCAGGATGTCCTTCAAGTCCCGCGACCTTGCCAAACACGCTCAGGAAGCGAACGTATGCCGGCCATATCTGTACGCCAGTAAACGCCGTTGCAACCAAACTGAGTATTGCCGCTCCTGTCACGAACCCGATCAGCGTCTTGAACCTCCGGGTAACCACAAGCATCGGGATCAACAGCAGCAGCAGCGACGGCTTGTAGGCGAGAATTGAAAGCGCCAGCCCGCTCCGGATCGGCTTGGAACAGTTCTCCTGATAGATCGCTACCCCGACTGACGCAACAGCGATCGCGGCAAGCTGTCCATTGGCGAAGGTGTAAACGAGAAACGGGCAAAACTCCAACGCAAAGCAAAAGATTAACGAAATTTTGAGCCGTTCACCGGGAAATGCGCCCTTGAGAGATGCCGCAATGCCGGAGATATAGAGGGTAAGCGAGATTACAGCCCAGAGGACGTAGGCCAAGTTGAACGGGAAATGGGCGAACAAGCTGAAGAACAGGGCAACAAACGGCGGGTATGGGCTCGGTCCGTAAAACCCTTCGGGCGCCGGGTTGATTTCGTTGAATACCTTCTGCTGGAGGCTGTAGTCGTAAATCCGAACAGCAGGATAATCGTTCGCAATGTGGCCGATACCATAGAAATAGATGAAGGCACAATGCCAATCCCGAAAGATTCCCGACTGGTTCTTGATTTGCGCCCCAACCAGAAAAAAGAAGATGAGCAACACTAAAATGAACTGGCCCCAGCAGGCGGCATTGATCTCTTTCAATCCGGGAGGCGGACCGAGAAACTTATCCGGCCACCGAAACAGAGTCCTTCCGCGCTGTTCAAGGTCCGCTGTCTGCTTTGCACCGCCCATGCGTTCTCCATTCAATGGCAATGTGATTATTGCGGGCCAGGATCGCAGATCCGAGCAAAGCAAAAAACTCCTTCAGTCGACGAAGGGCTGTAACCGTCCTCGAAGCACCCTAACAAGCCAATTGCCGTTCGTGGCAGTTCCGCTACGCATACCATACATCAGCCATTGGGTTGGCGCCATTGCCATGAGATCCTCAGAAGAAGCATGCCGGCGAGCGCGGCTTTCCTGCGCAATCGAGGCCAGATCCAACATTTTCCTGCGCCGCCACCACTTCCCCGCCCCCTTTGGGTGTCTCGGTCACATTTCAGGGTGATACACCTTTGTGTCATGTATACGGCGCCATGCGGTTTCGGTCGCCCTGTATACAGGTGTTTACACCACAGCAGAGCAGGACGCACGTGCGCATTTCTGTAAGTTGTTGATTTATATGAAAAGAGGTTGAGAGTCGAGATTGGCACGCCACTTGCAACACTCAGGGTGCCCCGGCCTGAAGCTGGGAAAATTCAACTACGGAGAGAACCCAAATGAATAACATGCTGCTCAAGATGTATGTGAAGTTCCAGGAACTGAAGGACCGTGAAGAAGGCCAGGACTTGGTGGAATACGCTCTCGTCATCGCCTTGGTTTCCATCGCCGCGATCGCTACCATGAGCACCCTTGCCGGCAAGATCACCCTCGTATTCAGCTCCATCGCCACCGACCTCTAACCCTGATCGAGACGATCCCCGCAGTAGCAGTATTGCGGTGTTGAAAGCCAGTTCCTCCACCAGCTTCGGTCCGTTGTGGGGAAGAGTGCATGTAGAGTGTTAGTTCTATGCGTGTTCTTCCCCACAGACGATTAGGGTTGAGTGTTTGTCGCCAAGGGGGTGTTTTTGTGCAGAAGCTAATGTGGACAATTCGTTTTAAGTTGCAATCCCTGGCGCGGAATCAAGAAGGTCAAGATTTGGTTGAATACGCTCTGGTACTTGCCTTGGTTTCAATTGCAGCAATTGCGAGTCTGACTGCTTTGGACCACAAAATCACGCTCGTATTCAGCACCATCGCCACCGACCTTTAGTCATGAGTGAAGCGCGCCTTGCACAAGAATGCGAGGCGCAATGCAAGACAGCCACTTGGGTTGGTTGCGGGAGAATTTCGCATAGCGGTAGTTTTGCGCGTGTTTTCCTGACAGACAGCCCAGATATAGCTCCTCACCGAGGGTATGTGTATGCCATTTGCGTTATGGAAGCTATATTTCGGGATACGAAACCTTGCAAGGCAGGAGGAAGGCCAGGATTTGGTTGAGTATAGCTTGGTCCTCGCTTTGATCGCAACCGGTGCGTTCTTCGCTGTTGGAGGCCTGTCTGGGCGTGTCGTGAGCATGTACAACTACATCAATACGAATTACCCTTGATTTCGGCTGAAGGCGTGTCGATCAAGGACCGGAGCTTTGCGAGCCGGTCCTTTTCTCTTTAGGCGGGGATTATCCGCAAGGCAGATCGGCTATCAGTGACGGGTAGCACTCGCAGTTCACGCGGAATCATCTCGGCAATCGCGCCTTTATTCTTGGCCAACACGCCCCTGAGCGGATTTGTGTTGGTTGTCTTGATGCGTGATCGTTCCCGCCGAACCATTGGCAAAGTGGACGCATAATACAATACCTTTATGATTTTGCCTTCTCCTCCTGTGGGTGACCCCAGGCTCATCGTGATCGAGTTCGGCCTCACCGCACTGGCATCCGCGGTGGCGTTCGCTTGGTCGGGCCTTGGTTCATCGTTCTTCTCGCGCATTGAACGCGCCTTTGCGCGGTTGGCGCGAAGGCGTGGAATGGCGGTCCTTGCCGTTGGCGTTGCAGCGCTCTTGCTGCGCGTTGCCATTCTTCCCTTTTTCCCCATCCCACTGCCATTCATCCCAGACGATTTTAGTTTCCTGCTAGCGGCGGAGACGTTTGCGCACGGGCACCTTACCAACCCCACGCCTGCGATGTGGACTCATTTTGAGACTCTCCATCTCACCATGCAGCCCAGCTATGTATCCATGTACTTTCCTGGGCAAGGATTGCTCCTCGCAGCCGGTCAGGTGCTCCTGGGGCACCCTTGGTTCGGTGTCTTGATCGCCGATGCCCTCATGTGTGCCGCCATCTGCTGGATGTTGCAGGCATGGTTGCCGCCCACCTGGGCGCTGCTTGGAGGGTTCCTGGCGATTTTGCGCCTCGGCCTCTTCAGTTATTGGGTCAATACCTATTCCGGCGGCGCTCTCCTCGCGGCGATTGGCGGGGCGCTGGTGTTGGGTTCCATGCCCAGGTTGACGAAGACCGCGCGGTTTCGTTATGGACTGCTTACCGCGATCGGCATCGTGCTTATGGCCTTTACGCGCCCTTATGAAGGTCTGCTTCTTTGTCTCCCGGTAGCAGCAGTTCTGGGCCATTGGGCGTTCTTTGGAAAGAACAAGCCAGCGCCAGCAGTACTGATCCGGCGAGCCGCTTTCCCGCTGGCGCTGGTTGTGGCTGGAGGCGCATGGATGGGCTATTACGATTACCGGGCCTTCGGTAGCCCGCTCACTTTGCCGTATACGGTCGATCGCGCCACTTACGCCATTGCGCCCTATTACGTCTGGCAGTCAAAGCGGCCGGCCCCCGTTTACCGGCACGAGACCCTGCGCGAATTCTATTGCGATTTCGAGGGCGGAGGGACAGCCAGAAAACAGACCTTCTCCCTCCTTGTCTCTGAGGATTTTGCCAAAGTCTGGAGGGCACTCGTCTTCTTTGCCGGCGCCGCGTTGCTAGCACCCCTTATCATGCTGCGGCGCGTGCTACTCGATCGGCGCGTGCGATTCCTGGTGCTGTGCGTGCTCATCTTGATGGCGGGCGTTGCCATCGAGATCTTCATGATCGCTCACTACCTGGCCCCTTTCACCGCTGCGTTCTATGCAATCGGGTTGCAGGCCATGCGCCACCTCCGGCTTTGGAAGCCGGAAGGCCGGCCCATGGGCCTAACCTGGGTCAGGTTGACGGTTACCATCTGTATCGCCATGGCTGGATTGCGGTTATTCGCCAATCCCCTCCATATTGCCCCTCGAAAATGGCCGCCGGGCGAGTGGGTCAGCGAGTGGTATGGCCCAGGATATTTCGGCGTTGAAAGAGCCAAAATCGAAGCCCAGCTTGAAGGACTCCCAGGCAAGCAACTCGTGATCGTTCGCTACTCTTCGTATCACTATCCATTTGAAGAATGGGTGTACAACGCTGCGGACATCGATAACTCGAAAGTGATCTGGGCAAGAGAGATGGATGTGGCTCATGATCAAGAGTTGCTGAACTACTATGCCGACAGGAAGGTCTGGCTGGTGCAGCCCGATTCCCTGCCGCCGACAATCTCACCATACCAGGGGCCGGCTCAACTATCCGCGGGCTCGCACTGAATCGACAGTTGCCTTGCGGCGTGAAAGAATGATGTTTCGGGAGACCATGTCATGATCAACGGAAAGCGAATAGCGGTCGTGATGCCGGCATACAACGCCGAGAAAACGCTGGAGATGACAGTTCGCGAGCTTTCCGACCTGGTGGACATCAAGATTCTCGTGGATGACTCGAGCAAGGACAGAACAGCGGTTCTCTCTAGAGAACTCGGGGTTCAGACCTTTGTTCACGATCGCAATTATGGTTATGGCCGCAATCAGCAGACCTGCTATCGTGAGGCGCTGGCCGCGGGCGCTGACATTGTGGTCATGGTCCATCCCGATTACCAGTACACGCCTTCCCTGGTTCCAGCCATGGCCGGGATGGTGGCCAGCGGCGTCTACGACATGGTTTTGGGATCGCGGATTCTGGGAGCGGGGGCGTTGAAAGGCGGGATGCCATTCTATAAATATGTCGCCAACCGGCTTCTTACCGCATTTCAAAACCTCTTTCTCGGCGTAAAGCTATCGGAGTACCACACCGGTTTTCGGGCTTTTTCGCGGCAATTGCTTGAGACGCTTCCCCTGCTTGAAAACTCCGACGACTTTGTCTTCGACAACCAGATGATCGCTCAAGCGGTGATGTTCAGGTTCAGCATCGGAGAGATATCCTGCCCGACAAAATACTTCAAAGAAGCTTCATCGATCAACTTCAAGCGAAGCGTGAAGTATGGATTGGAAGTGCTGGGCACCACCGTAAGTTTTGTTGCGCATAGGATGGGAGTCGTTCGTTCGGCGAGATTCGAGAAGAGCGGGCGAAAAGTGACGCAGAAGTACTATTCACCGGAAGAGCGGGGCCTGTGAAGATTCAGGTGCCGGCCTGCCATTGCATCGCGAGAGGGTTGACTTGCCGATATGACTCCTCCTTCTGGATCCAGCTTTGGAATCCTGCCCATAGCCCTTGAATTCATCTTCACCACAATCGCCGTTCTTGTGGTGTTGGGCTGGCCACGCCTTGGTTCCTCGCTTTTCACGCGCACCGAGCTCCTTTTCATGCCGCTCGCGCGAAGGCGGGGCTTGGCGGTTTTGACGGTGGGTCTTGCCGGCCTGGTGCTGCGGTTAGCCATCTTGCCGGTCTGCCCTATTCCTCTCCCGTTCGTTCCGGACGATTTCAGCTTTCTTCTCTCAGCCGACACCTTTGCGCACGTGGCACCTTGCCAATCCAACGCCAGCGATGTGGACCCATTTTGAGAGCATCCACATCACCATGCAGCCCACATACATGTCGATGTATTTTCCCGGTCAGGGGCTGGTTCTTGCGGCCGGCAAAGTTCTCCGGGGAAACCCCTGGTATGGCCTCTTGATTACAAGCGCGCTGATGTGCGCGGCAATCTGCTGGATGCTCCAGGCATGGCTTCCGCCCACCTGGGCCTTCCTGGGTGGCATGTTGGCAGTGGTGCATCTGGGCCTTTTCAGTTGTTGGATCAACACATATACTGGCGGCGCCCTCATCATTAGTCTCGGCGGCGCGCTAGTCCTGGGCGCCCTGCCAAGGTTAATGAGGACGATCCGGTTTCGCCATGCCCTGCTCATGGCGGCCGGCATCTCACTTATGGTTCTCACTCGCCCCTACGAAGGCCTCCTTCTTTGCCTTCCAGTATCGGTTGTGCTTGCCCGCTGGACGCTCTTCGGAAAGAATAGGCCACCAACCGGTGTTCTGATTCGGCGCGCCGCCCTTCCGCTGGCTCTGATCGTTACCGCGGTTGCCTGGCTGGGTTATTACGACTACCGAGCCTTCGGGAGTCCTCTTACCTTGCCATACACCATCAATCGCGCTACCTACGCGATGGCGCCCTATTTTGTCTGGCAGGCGCCGCGGCCTGAACCTGCGTATAGGCACGCGGTCATGCGGTACTACTACGATGAAACCGAACTCAAGATATTCAAGAATGCCAGTCCTCTGTCCGGCTATCTTTCTCGCAAGCTGATCACATTGATTTTTTCGATACAGTTCTTTGCCGGCGTTGCCTTGCTTCCTCCCTTGATCATGCTGCGCCGCGTCTTGATGGATCGGCGAATTCGCTTTCTGGTTCTTTGCGTCTTTGTCTTGATGGCCGGCATGTCGATACAGGTTTTTGTTCTTCCTCACTATTTAGCGCCTTTCACGGCGGCATTTTATGCAATAGGCCTGCAAGCGATGAGGCACCTCAGGCTATGGAGGCCTGAGAACAAGCCGGTTGGTTTGACATTGGTGCGGCTGTTGGTAACGGTGTGCCTGCTCATGGCTGGATTGCGGCTTTATGCCGGACCGCTGCATCTGGCGCTGCCAGAGTGGCAAGGCGCCTCTTGGAATTTCATGTGGTACGGACCAGACCATTTCGGAACAGAACGATTTCGTGTTGCAGGCGGGCTGGAACAACTCCCCGGGAAACAACTCGCTGTTGTTCGCTACTCGTCAAAGCACAATCCCTTCGATGAGTGGGTATACAACAGTGCGGATATTGATGGTTCCAAGGTGATCTGGGCACGAGAGATGGACGAGGCCAACAATCTAGAGTTGATCAAGTACTATCGGGACCGCCATGTATGGCTGGTGGAGCCGGACTCGACGCCCGCGACCGTTTCTCCCTACCCCGTACCAGTCCGGTCGGTCACAGATTCACATTGAACCGAATGTCGGCTTGCGGCATGAAAGAATGATACTTCAGGAGTTGAATCCATGAACGACCGAAAGCGAATCGGGGTGGTGCTGCAGACATGCTATGTCGAGAAAACACTTGAGAACACCGGCCGCGAACTTTCCGAATGCTTTGAGGAGGCCTCCTCCATCAACTTCAGGCGTAGCGTGAAATTTGGATTGGAAGTGCTGAGCATCCCCGTAAGCTTTGCCGCGCATAAGCTCGGAGTCGTTCGTTCTGCGAGATTCACGAAAAGTGGAAGGAAAGTAACTCAACACTTCTATTCCCAGTGAGAGCGCGGCGTGTGAGATTGTGAATTGAGCCTACCACTTATCGAAGGGACAATGGTGTTGCAAACTGCTGGCGCCATGACCCTGCTCTGCTGCAAGACTGGTGATCCCTCATGAAACGTATCCCAACGCTGGACGGCTGGCGCGGCATCGCAATCGCCCTTGTGATGATCGAACACACCCAGGGAGCTCTACTCGGCCGTTGTTTTCGGCCATGGACGCAGACCGGCCAGCATGGCGTCACTGTCTTTTTCGTGCTGAGCGGCTTTCTGATCACTTCAAAGCTATTGGAAGGTCCGATCGACCTGAAGCGCTTCTACGTTCGCCGGCTTTTCCGGCTCATGCCAGTTGCGTGGGTTTATCTTTTCGCAGTCTGGAGCTTCGGCCTGATGGGCGGCCAGCATTGGTTTTCTCGCAACGAGATCGCTTCATGCCTCTTTTTCTATCGCAACTTCTTCTTCCATGGTTTGACTCTCTTCGCCGCTCATTTTTGGTCACTCTCTATGGAGGAGCAATTCTACATTGCATGGCCGTCCCTGCTTCTCCTCGCGGGTACCCGGAATGCAAAATGGATCGCCATCGGCGGCGCTCTCGCCTGCGCCTCGTTTCGTCTAATGAACTGGAGCCACTATGACTGCCTATGGCTCAGCTTCGAGACCCAGGTGCGCGCCGACGCACTGCTCGTCGGTTGCCTGACGGCGATCTTGCTTGAGAATCCGGCATTTCGCTCTATCGCAACCCGATGGTCCAGGGTTTGGGCACTTCCCGCCTTGGCTGTCGTCCTTTTCTGCATCTATCGTTTTCACTGGCTTCCTCCCCTCACTGAATGCGTCGCTCTCGCCGGGTTGATTGCAGCATCAGTGCTTCATCCGCGATCGATCTTTGCCCGGCCCCTCTCATTTCCGCCGCTTGCTTGGCTTGGCACGGTCTCTTACAGCGTCTACGTCTGGCAGCAGTTTTTCTTTGCCTACCGCGGCGAAACCGTAACCCTCGTGATGATATGCTTGATGCCGCTCTTCGCGCTGGGTAGCTACTATTGGATTGAACGTCCGTTCACGAGATTCGGACACAGTCTAACGAATGCGCCATCGCCAAAGACTTCAACCGCAAATGCCGTTGTTGCGATCAAGACCGGCACAGACCCCAACGACCGCCCGGCAAACAACTGGAGCTGATCAGGTACTACCGGGACCGGCGGGTGTGGCTGGTGGAGCCGGACTCGACGCCCGCGACTGTTTCTCCCTACCCAATGCCGGTGCTTTCGGCATCGGGCTCGCATTGAATCGAAGTGGAATGGACCTGCGAAAATGCCTGGTGATCGGACAGAAACCTCATTCGCATCAATGGCATTTGAAGGCAGGAAACAGGCGGGCGTGAATGAGGCCGGCCATGCTTCGAGTCATCCAGTAAACCAGGACATGCCGAGTCTCGCATATGAAGGTGACTCGGAAGTGCTACTCCCTAATCGGGGACGCCTCGTGAGATACTCATTGGTGCTGGAAATCGCGCCGGCAGGGGGGATCCAATGGAACGAGCAAGCGTCCTGGTTACCGGATCTTGCGGGTTGATCGGCTCTGAGGTCTGCCTGCATTTCTATCAAGCCGGATACTCAGTAACGGGAATAGACAACAACCAGAGGGCTGTGTTTTTCGGGCCGGAAGGCGATACATCCTGGACCCTTGAGCGACTGCGCAGGACTGTTCCGGGATATGTTCATCACGATATCGATATTCGCGACCGCGGAGCGATCCTGCAGTTGGTCCAGAGTGCAAGACCGTCGGTCATTGTCCATACTGCGTCTCAGCCATCGCACGATCGCGCTGCGCAGATCGCCTTCGACGATTTCGATACGAATGCCGTGGGTACGCTTAACCTGCTTGAAGCTGCGCGGCGCTGGACCCCGGAGTCGCCTTTTATTCACATGTCGACGAACAAAGTTTATGGTGACCGCCCGAATACACTGGCACTCGTTGAACAAGAAACGCGCTGGGACTATGCGGACCCCGAATACAGCCTGGGCATCCCAGAGAGCTTTTCGATCGACCAATCGCTGCACTCCTTGTTCGGGGCATCGAAGGTGGCTTCCGACGTCATGGTTCAGGAGTATGGGCGCTATTTTGGCATGCCCACCTGCGCCCTGCGTGGCGGCTGCCTGACCGGACCGAATCATTCCGGCGTGGAACTGCATGGATTCCTCAGTTATCTAATCCGCTGCAACCTCATCGGCAAGGAATACAAGGTCTTTGGCTACAAGGGAAAGCAGGTTCGCGACAACCTTCACTCTGAAGACGTTGCCCGGTTCATGCTGGCCTTTGCGCGCAAGCCGCGCTGCGGCGAAGTTTACAACCTGGGGGGCGGTCGAGAGAATTCATGCTCCATCCTGGAAGCCTTCGCCCTTGCGTCCGAGGTCTCCGGGCGAGAGCAAGTCTGGACTTATCTCGATACAAATCGCGTAGGCGACCATATCTGTTATTACAGCGATTTGACCAAGATGAAGACTCACTACCCCGAGTGGGAAGTTACCAAGAGCCTGAAGCAGACCGTGGCTGAGATTGCCGCTTCGTGGTTATCGCGCCTGCCGAACGGAGGATAGCATGAAAATTCTCATTTCGGGAGTTTGCGGCTTTGTCGGCAGTCATATTGCCCGGTATCTTCTGGAGTCCGATGAAGACATCTCCATCGTAGGACTGGATAACCTGGCTCGACAGGGCAGCGAAACCAACCGGCTTTCGCTGAAGCGTCTTGGCGTGCAACTGTTCCATGGCGACATCCGGATGGCGAGCGATCTGGAGACGCTCCCCGATGTCGATTGGGTCATCGATGCCGCGGCGCAGCCGAGCGTTCTGGCTGGCCGCGATGGCAAGACAAGCGCGCGGCAGTTGCTTGAACACAACTTGCTTGGCACAATCAATTTGTTGGAGTATTGCCGCGCCTCGCGCGCGGGCTTTATCTTGCTAAGCACGAGTCGCGTCTACTCGATTCCGGCTCTGTCACAGTTGCCAATACATCCGAAGTCGGCAGCTTACACACTCGATGATGGACAGCCCTGGCCTGCGGCGGTTAGTTTGGAAGGCGTTGCAGAGGGCTTCAGCACCGAGGCGCCGATCTCTCTTTACGGTGCGACCAAGCTGGCGTCTGAACGCCTGGCGCAAGAGTACGCCGCTGGGTTTCAGGTTCCTGTCTGGATCAATCGCTGCGGAGTTATTGCTGGCGCTGGGCAATTTGGCACGGCTGAGCAGGGCATATTCTCCTATTGGCTGCACGCTCATGCCGCGCGGCGTCCCATCAAGTATCTGGGATTCGGCGGACACGGATTCCAGGTTCGAGACGCATTGCATCCCCACGATCTGGCGCGCATGGTGGATTTCGAGTTGCGAGCCGGTGGGCCTGGTCAGCTCCTGAACGTTTCCGGCGGACGAGAGAACTCAATGTCATTGGCGCAGTTGACGGCTTGGTGCGATCGCCGCTTCGGCCCACATCAACCAATTGCCGATGGTTCAGAGCGCCCTTACGATGTGCCTTGGCTGATATTGGATTCCAGCAAGGCTCTTGCTGTGGCAGCCTGGAGGCCGCAAACCAGTCTCCCTCAGATTCTCGACGAGATCGCCGAGCACTCGGCAGCCCATCCGGATTGGCTAACATGGTGTGGAGCGTGATTCCAATGCCCACAGAGAATTCCAGCCTCAAGCTGCTTTCCGTCGTGATTCCGGCCCGCGATGAAGAGGGCTGTATCGCCTCGACGGTGGAGCACCTGCATCTGGAGTTGCGGCTCCACAACATTTCACACGAGATCGTGGTGGTGGATGACGGCAGCACCGACCGGACCGCGGCAATCGTCAAGGCCCTTGCCGAAAGCATTCCACAAGTTCGCTTGATCCAGAATGGGCCGCCCCATGGATTTGGCCGGGCCATCGCTAGCGGTCTTCAGCAGATGGGCGGCGACGCGGTGGTTATCATGATGGCGGATGAATCGGACGACTGCCGGGATGTGGTGCGGTATTGGAATTCACTGAGCGAAGGCTGGGACGCAGTTTTCGGCTCGCGCTTCATGAAGGGCGGAGGCGTCATCGATTATCCTTGGGTGAAGCTACGCTTGAATCGAATCGCCAATCTCTTTATTCGACTGCTCTTCGGCGCATCGTTAAACGACACAACCAACGCCTTCAAGGCCTACCGGCGCACAGTGATCGATGGCTGCCAGCCGTTGCTCTCAGCGCACTTCAACCTGACCGTGGAGATTCCTCTCAAGACGATCATTCGCGGCTATTCCTGGACCGTAATTCCAATAACATGGCGCAATCGTACAACCGGCGTAGCGAAACTGAAGATTCAGGAGATGGGTAGCCGCTATCTTTTCATCTGCCTCTACCTTTGGCTCGAAAAGCATTTGAGCCGGGGTGACTACAAAAAAGGAACCCCATGAGTACTCCACATTCGCCGTCCGAATTGCAAAAGCTGTATGAGAACCGCTTTTCCGGAAGGGGCGCCTATCGCGATAGAGTCTGGAAAGTGCTGGTTGACGACTTTTTCTCACGGTGGCTTCCGCCGTGCGGCATGGTGCTGGATCTTGGGTGTGGACACTGCGAGTTTATCAACAACGTACGCTCAACAGAGCGCCTTGGGATGGACCTGAATCCGGATTCCATCCAGCATGCGGCGCCAGGCGTTCAAATTCTGGCGCAGAGTTGCTCACAACCGTGGTCGATTGCAGACAATTCGCTGGATGTTGTATTCACCAGTAATTTTTTCGAACACCTGTATACAAAGCGGGATCTTCGGGATACGCTGATGGAGGCGAGGCGCTGCTTGCGTCCCCGAGGCAGAATCATCGCACTAGGCCCGAATATTCGTTACTTGTCGGGCGAGTACTGGGATTTCTTCGACCACTATCTCGCAGTTACGGAATTGTCGCTTGGTGAAGTACTAACCGAGATAGGTTTCACTGTGGAGAACCAAATTCCACGATTTCTTCCCTACACGATGTCTCGCGGCAGGCAGTCGCCGCTGTGGATGCTGCGCTTGTATTTGAAGATGAGGTTTGCCTGGCCCCTCTTCGGCAAGCAATTTCTTGTTGTAGCCAGAAAGTGAGAACGCAGAACCGCGCAAGCCTGGGCTTGTAGGATCTTCCTCACTGCTGAAACGGATCAGTTCGCGTCGGAACAATCACAATCTCTGGAGGAACGAACGCAGTGAGAGATCGAATGGAACAGCAGCGAAATCGGGTTTTCATTGAAAATGAGTTACCGTTTTCGGTGAATTCTCCGCGGGCTCGCTTCAAGACTATTCTAGCTGGATTGTTTGCGGTTCTTCCAGCCATCCTATTCTATACAATTCTATTTCGGAACGCCTTGAACCTTCCGATTCTCGACGATTACGATGCGCTGCTCAATTTCTTGAACGAGATCACACAACTCGGTAGCACACCCGCAAAGGCTGCTTACTTTCTGGCTTCGCAGCATAACGAATACAAGCTATTCTTAACTCATGGGATAGTCTGGTTAGCATACAGTTTAGGTGGGCATATTGACTTCAGAATCCTCTTTGCCATAGGCAATGGATTCGTACTGCTGCTTGCGATCTTGCTCTGGAAAATGTTTCTTCCGAATTGCAAGGATACGGCCAACCGCCTCGCCTATTTTATCCCTGTCACATGGCTGCTTTTCCAGCTTCAGTATTGGGAGACCCTCAATTGGGCGATGACAGGCATCCAGAATCTCGGGGTTCTGGTGTTCTCTCTCGGTGCAATCTACCTGCTAGTGCGCGGGCAACGGGGCGGATTCTATTGCGCGCTTGCTTCCCTCGTCCTTGCAGTTTCTTCATCGGGCAACGGTCTCATCGTCATTCCACTTGGGGTATTGATCCTGGCTCTGGAACGCCGCTATCTGCGCATCGCAAGCTGGGTCATAGTGTCCGCTGGATGCATCGGCGCTTACGCATATCGCTATAGCACTGTGGCATCCGCCCATACAGACGCGCATCGATCGGTATTTCTGACCATACTGCGTATGAATCCAGCTTACGCAATTGCATTTATCGGCAGTGCAGGAAGCGTGCCGTTCAAAATGGGCAGTTTTGTTCTTGGTGTTCTTTTGTGCATCTTCTGTGTTTGGATGGTTCGCCGAGGGTATCTTCGCAAGAATCCGCTTGTGTCCTACTGCGTTCTGTTTCTATTATTGACCGCGATCGGCGTCGCCGGCATTCGCTCGGACTTCGGTATTGAACAGGCCACAACGTCACGTTACACAATCTATTCCACTCTGCTCCTGATTTTTGCCTGGTTTGCAATTGTTGAGGAGCTTTTGCAGCACAGGCCCGCATCCCTTCTCCACAACGATGCCTATCTTTTCGCAACCATGGTAGCTGTCCTATTCTGCCTGTGGGGAGACTTTGGCGGATGGATGCAGATTAGGTTGCGCAATCGGTATGTTGTGCAGGCAATGGCTGCTTTTGAGAATCCGGCCTC
>Ga0302277_1000978_pt1 | contig 21741 bp, 14 predicted proteins | sample III_Bog_N3_1_FD_198759 | JGI IMG/M metagenome (GOLD analysis project Ga0302277, IMG submission 198759) | Peat permafrost microbial communities from Stordalen Mire near Abisko, Sweden - III_Bog_N3_1 | ecosystem: Environmental > Terrestrial > Soil > Wetlands > Peat | place: Sweden: Abisko... | reverse complement strand
TCACCTCGAAGAGTTTCTGGATGGACTCCCGGAAATCTCAAACTGCTACTGCCTCCCCGGCAAAGCCGGGGGAACTCCCGGTACATTAGGGAGCTTGGGCGCGCAGGTTGAGACTGATCTTCATCTACGGAATGCCGGCGACGGGGAAGTTGACCGTGGCGTGAGAGCTTTCGTCGAAAACCGGCTACAAACTCTTCCACAACCATCTCGTGGTCGATCTTCTGCTCTCTGTTTTTGAGTTTGGCAGTCCCGAATTTGTCCGGCTGCGCGAAGAGATCTGGCTGTCGGTGATGAAAGAGGCGTGCGAATCCGGAATCGCCGGTTTGATTTTTACGTTTGCGTCGGAGAAAACCGTACGTCAGTTTTTTGTGAAAGAAGTTGAGAAGATTGTTTCTGAATCCAAAGAGCGGGTGGATTTTGTGGAACTGGTTTGCCCACTGGAAGAACTGAAACGGCGGTTGGGCGATGCAACCAGAAGTGAGTTCGGCAAACTGACCTCCGTGCAATTGTTCGAGCATCTTCTTTCAGACGGAGCCTTCGAATCGCCGAAAATGCCCGAGGCCGCTGTCAGGATTGACACGAGTACGTGCACGCCGATTGAGGCAGCAGATCAGATCATGCTGGCGTTGGGCTTGGCCTGCTGAAGCGCTAGACTTCTTCTGAAAGCTCCGCTGGCGGCAGCACGTCATCCTTGCGCGCCATCCAAACGTAGAGCGTGGGCAGCAGGAAGAGGCTAATGGCGAGGTTGGTAATGAGGCCGCCCACGATGACAATCGCGAATGGGCGCTGAGAGTCGGAGCCGATGGCGTGCGAAAGCGCGGCCGACAAAAGTCCCAGCGTGGCCACAAGCATGGTCATCATGATGGCGCGCAGGCGTAGAACAGCTCCATCGACGGCGGCGTCGATGATGGTATTGCCGCGGGCGCGCAATTGGTTAATGTATTCAAGCATGATGACGCCGATTTCAACTGAGACCCCGAATAGCGCGAGGAAACCGACCGCCGATGAGACCGAAAAGTTGGTGTGAGTAATGAAAAGAGCGAGCGGGCCGCCAACTGAAGCCATGATGACGCTCACCAGGATGAGCAGCGCCCACTTTGACGAGCGGAACATGGTATAGAGGATGAGGAAGATGGCCAGCATGGTGATAGGCACCACTACTGCCATGCGTCGGTTGGCGCGTTGCTGGCTGGCAAATTCCCCGGCCCACTCCAGGTGATAACCGGAGGGCAGCTTGACGTTCCGGGTCACCTTGCCAATGGCCTCTTCGACGGTGGAGCCGAGGTCGCGGCCACGGACCGAGTACTTGATGGCGATGTAGCGCTGACCGCCTTCGCGGTAAATCTCTTCGGCCCCGTCGTCCGCGGAGGCTTTTGTTAGTTGAGCGAGGGAAACGCGCTCGCCTGAGGGCGCAAGCAGGCGAACATTCTCGATTGCTTCGCGCGTATCCCTGTATTGCTGCTGGTAACGGAGGGTCACATCGTAGCGAGCCTCACCCTCCTGCAACTGGGTTAGCGCGGATGAACCGACAGCGGTTTGAATTGCATCCTGAATGTCTGAGACGTTGATGCCCCAGCGAGCCGCGGCATCGCGGTCCACGGTGTAATTCAGGTTGGGTTGGCCGATAATGCGAAAGATGCCCAGATCTTCAATACCGCGCACCGATTGCATCTGCGACTGGATAAGCTCGGCAGTGTGTTCGAGTTCGCGAAGATCGTCTCCGTAGAGCTTTACCGCGAGCTCGCCCTTCACGCCAGAGACGGCTTCCTCCATGTTGTCTGAAATGGGCTGCGAGTAGTTCCAGATGACGCCGGGAAACTTCTCAAGCTGCTTATCCATTGCCCCGATGAGAAGTTCCTTGTCTTGATGAAAAATGGGGCGCCACTCTTTCATCGGCTTAAGCTCGACGAAGTACTCGGTGTCGAAGAAGCCGGTAGTGTCTGTTCCATCATCAGGACGGCCTGTCTGGCTGACAACCTTCGTCACCTCAGGGAACGACGCCATCACCACACGGGCCTTGTTGGTAAAGTCGATGCTGGTTGTGGGACCAGTGCTGGGCGGCAGAGTTCCGCGCACCCAGATTGAGCCTTCATCGAGGTGTGGCAGAAACTCCGAGCCGATGGGGCCGCCGACAGTTAGATAGATCGCGAAGGCAAACAGAGCAGTAGAGATGCCGAGCGTCCAGTTGCGATGCATGATGGCAACACGAACAGCCTCGCGGTAGCGGACCGTGAGCCACTCCATGAAGGGGTTGCGCCACTCTGTGGCGCCATTTCGAAACATCACAAGTCCCATGACCGGCGCCACAAGGATGGCGAAGATCAGCGCTCCGAAGAGTGCGAAACAAACCGTCCAGGCCATAGGCTTGAAGAGCCTGCCCTCAACCGCTTGCAAAGTGAAAATAGGCAGATACGACGTAATGATGATGCCGCGAGCGAAGAAGACCGGGCGTTGAACTTCGTGCGCAGCTTCTTGAATGCGCTGGGCCGGAGTAAGGCCGGTGCGCGCACGCATTAAATGGCGGACAATGTTCTCGATCATCACCACTGAGCCATCCACCAGCATGCCGAAGTCGAGCGCTCCGAGCGAAAGCAGGTTTGCCGGCACATGAATCATGTTGAGGCAGATCGCGGCGAATAATAACGAGAACGGAATAGTCAGGGCGACGATCACGGCGCCGCGCACATTGCCAAGAAAGAAGAACAAGACGATTGAAACAAGAATCATGCCCGCAGTCAGGTTGTATTCAACCGTGTTCACGGTGAAGCGGACGAGATCGGAACGATCGAGGAAGGGAACTACCTTGACGCCGGGCGGCAGAATCCCATTATTGAGCTTGTGGACTTCCTCGTGAATGCCCTGCAGAACGGGATCGGAGTCATCCCCCTTCTGAAGCAATACGATTCCTTCCACCGTATCGGGATTGTCGATGATTTCGCCGTTAGACAGATGCGTCGAGCGGCCAATCTGGCCCAGGCGAATTCTGGGCGCCTGGACGACGGTGGCAATGTCCTTCACGCGAATAGAAGCGCCGGTCGAGGTCTTGATCACAGTGTTCTCGATGTCCTGAACTGTCTTGTAAAGACCGAGCGACTGAACATTGATCTGCTGCTCGCCTTGTTCAATAAAACTTCCGCCGCCGTTGGAGTTATTGTTGGCTATTTGCTGCTCGACCTGAGAAATGGAGAGTCCGTATGCGACGACCTTTTCCGGATCGAGCCGGATCTGATATTCCTTCGTAGGGCCGCCGAAACTTGAGACATCTACAACGCCCGGGACACTCTTGAAATCCTTCTCGAGTGTCCAATCCTCAAGAGACTTTTTCTCCATTACATCGTATTCGGGATTGGTGCTTTCGAGGGTGTACCAGAAGATTTGCCCGACTGGACTCCAGTCGCTGCCCATCTGTGGCACTAGATTGGCGGGTAGATTGACCATGCTTAGGCGTTCGAGAACATGCTCGCGATTGACATCGCTTGTTGAGTCGTCATCGAAAACGAGCATGAGACTGGACAGGCCGGCAAGCGTGGTGGATCGCAGATGGGTAAGGTGGGGAATGCCGGCCATCTGGATCTCAACGGGCACAGTAACCTGGCGCTCAATCTCTTCAGCACTGCGTCCCGGCCATTGTGTGATGATCTGAACGTAATTGTTGGCGACGTCGGGATACGCTTCGACCGGCAAGCTGCGGAATGCAAGTACGCCCCAGGCAGTGAGCACAATGACTCCGCCCAGCACCATCCAACGATTCTTGAGCGCGAAGTCGACGAGAGCGCGGATCATTTATTGGTTCCCCTGGGCGTCAATCAAAAGTGCGTTAGTCACAACCTGCTGGCCAGGCTGAATGGGTGCAAGAAAGACAATTTGCTGCCTATGGTCGGGCAACATGGCACCGGCGTGAACTTCAGTGCGCCTGAAGCGATTGCCGCCCGCCGGCACATACACCCAGTCCCGATCATGCAGGTGCAACACGGCATCGGCGGGAACCACAGAGACGGTTTGCTTTTTACTGCCGGTGAATGTTGCCGTGGCAAACATTCCGAGCTTGATAAATCCTGGATTTTCAACTTCCACACGGACCTTGGCCGTACGCAGAGCGGGATCGAGGACCGGACTGATGTCGCCGACGCGGCCAGTGATCGGGCGATCGGGATACGCATTCAAAATGATGCGGGCCTGCTGGCCAAGCTGCAGTTTGGGAATGTCGTTTTCGTAAACGTCGCAAAGAATCCAGACATGAGTGAGATCTGCGATGGTGAAGGCCGTCGAAGAGCCGCTGAGAGTAACGCCTGCTGCCCCGGAGTTGGTAATGTTCTGGCCGATGATGACTCCGGATACGGGTGCGTAAACGTTCATCACATCGGTGGGATGATCCTTATCGATGCCTAGCATTTTGAGTTGTAATTCCGCTGCGTTCAGGTCGGCTTTGGCGTCGTTTTCGGCGTCTTCGGCCTGATCCGCGATGGCTTGCGAGACGGCCCCGTGATCAAGCAAGTCTTTTTCGCGAATCCAATTCTTGCGCGCGAGCTGCTCATCGTTCACAGTCTTGAGATAAGCATCGTAGGCGTTGGTTACGTCGGAGCTCTGCACCTTGAAGAGCAATTGCCCCTTCTTCACGTTGTCGTCGAGTCGTACCAGGACGTCGACAACTCGGCCATTGGCTAGCGAGATGACCGGCACTTCGCGCGAGATGTCGGGGAACACAGAGCCTGTGGCGTTCAGCTCTGATGTGGCCTGCATCTGATCGACCGTGACAAGAGGAAACTTGGAGAGGTCGTTCTGGTCAATGGTGATCAGGTTCATGTCGGGCACTTCGATAACCTGAGCGGGTGGAGGCGCGCCGTCACCGGTTTCTTTTGACTTGCAGCCCGAGAGAGATAATCCAACCGCTGCTATCACCGCGAGGCCGGTCAGGTATCGTGAGAGTTGTTTGAGTCGACATTGCTTCATTGAATTACCTCCCGGCCCACAGCAAGATTGAGCTGAGCGGCCGAGGTTAAATAGGCGCCAACGAGTTGCGCGTAGGCCAGTTGAACCTGACGGAAATCGCTCTGCGCGTTCATAAAGTCCATAAGAGACGCACCGCCATGCTGGTAGGAATAGGTGACGGTGTCGCGCACGTGCAACGCTTCATCGTTGTACTTCGCCTTGTACGGCTTCAGCAGCTCAATGTTGCTTCGCACCTGTTCCCAGGCCGTATCGACATCGGAAAAAACTTGCGCGCGAGCTGCCTCTTCGGCTTCTTTGCTGCGCTCAATGTCGATCTGAGTTCGTTTTTTCTCGCCCTGGTTATGGTCGAAGATGCGCAAAGGGATGCTGGCGCTTACGCCCACCGTTTGGTTCGCGTTGGGGTTGTTGGTCGAAGAGTTCCACGTGTACCACGCGCTGAATGTTGGATCTGTTGAGCCATTTGCGTTTGCGAGCTTGTGGTTGGTGTCGGCCTGTTGCATGGTCGTTAGAGCCGCCAGCAGGTCGGGGCGGGCCGATAAGGCTATTTGCCTGAAGTCATCGAGCGGCTGCAGAGTCTCAGAGAAGTCGAACGGGCCGGCAACGTCGAACTGTTCCACGGGCGTGCGGTCATTCAGAAACTGCAGCAGCTGAATCTTGGCGGTACGCAAATTTACCAGGGCGGTCTGGAATTCCGACTCGTATTGAACCCGCTGGAGTTCAATGCGGTCAAAATCAATTTGCGCAATGTCGCCCGCATTGAGGCGATCTTTGCTGATTTTTATGATGTGGTCGTAGTACTCAAGATCGGCTTTGGAAAAGTCGAGAACGGTCTTGGCTTCGAGGGTCTGTACGAACGCGGAGCGGAGCGTGAACTCGAGAGTTCGTTTCAGATCGTCGTGCTGCGATTCAGAGATGTGCGTACCTTCCTGGGCGCTTTGCAGCCGGAGTTCGCGTTTGTGGTCGCGCTCATGCAGGTAACTGAAGTTGGGCGAGAAGAAGGTGCCTTTGAAGGGGGTCCATACGCCGTTGTTGGGTGCAATGGAGGTGCCGTCCACAGTGCCGGTGAACTGGGGATTTGGGCGGAGATATGCGGTGATCTCTTGAGCCCGCATTTCGTCAACATTGTCTGCGTCAGCGCGCAGGGCCGGATTCGAGGCTTCGAATCGGCTGCGCACCTGGACCCACGTCAGGGCTTGCTGAGCCGGCGCGCCAGCAGAAGCAAACAGCAGTGAGAGCAACGCTGCAGTCGATAAAAACAATGGGAGGAATGCCTTCATAAACACCTTGCGCCGCAATTTGCACGCAGTCAGAGGAGATGGAGCCGCGATGGCTAATCAGAAAACTGGGCAGGGACTAGAGGGTGGGAGGTGCGCGGTCCGCGAGAAGAGTTGAAACCTGAGGGAGAACGAATGCCAGCCTCGAGACTTGGGAAGTCAATTTGACGACAGGCATTGAGGGCATGCTCGCGGACGAAGCAGTCGGCATTGCTGCGGCGTGATAAACAGCATGGCTGTGCGACGCTCGTAGTTCCCAGTGTTGCGACGAATCGGACTCGGCCGGGAACTGTGCAGCCATCAGATCGTCAGAAATCGATATCACCGGGAGCAAAGTCAAGATGCAGACTGCCAGGGCCGCCAGTTGCACGCCGCTGGCTTTATAGCAGGGGCGGTAACGTAGCCAGAACATAAACATGGCTGTTGCCAATATTGCCCAAGCGAGATTTAGGGAAGTCTCCACGGCGACAATGCTGATTTTATAGGAAATGCTAAGTTGAAGATATCAAGTAGACCTAAAGATAGTGTTGGTTATCGTTGGAAACAGTCGTCGCGCCCACACGGTCTGAAGCCGGGAAGGTCACTTCGGGCCGGGAAGAATTAGTCCCAAATCATGCCGAGAGCAGTAAAGCGGTTTGACCCGGGCTCGGAATGTTACATATGATGAAAATGTTGGGGATTGAGCCGCCTTTACCGGCAGGTGAATCCAAACAGGCTGCACACAGGGCGCTAGCTCTGTAAGTGTTGCCCCCTCGTTCAATGGTAGGACAGCTGCCTCTGGAGCAGCCTATCGGGGTTCGAATCCCTGGGGGGCAGCCAAATAAATCAATAACTTAGCCTCCTCCTTCACTGAATTTGCTCCCTACTGTGCCCAAAACCCTGCCCAGAGTTCTCTTGCGCATTATCTGCGTTGAGTTTGTTGACGAGCGGTGCGACATTCTTCAGTTCCGGATGCCGGTACTGGCTCAAGGAACTCGCCACCGTTTGAGTGCAATTGAACGGACTGCCGGAGCAGTGCCGTAAGCGCAATCCGAACTCCATCTTGTACGGCAGTTCGCGGCCTTCACTGGTGGAGATGTGAAACAGAGCAGAGTTGAAGGCCATGTGTGTTGCACGATGGAAAGGAGGAGTGATCAAAAGTGAACAGAAACGTGCTCTCGTCGCGACTACACTTGAGGGTTACAACAACATCAGTGTTGCAGAAGGCGCGCTTCGTGTTCTATCGGAGTTGTCGGCACTTTCTTCGGAGTCTTGACCGGATTGGCTATCACGATTCGATTGCGGCGGTAAATGTTTGAGGCGGAATGGATTCAACAGACAGGCGTGAGTTTCTCAAACTCTGCATGCAATCCGTGCCAGCATTGGTACTTGCCAATGTCATGGCGGGGAACGGGACAGAGAGTCATGCCGATACTCAACCGATTTACAGGACGCCAGGCTCACTCGATCGATATATAGATCCACTGCCGGTTCCGAAGCAACTGATGCCGGAGAGCACGAGCGAGAGCGGGGTTCAATACCGCGTTCGGATGCTGGAATTCACGCAACAAATGCATTCACAGCTTCCACCCACGAGGCTGTGGGGATATGAAGGACAATATCCGGGTCCAACCATCGAGGCGCTGCGGGACAAGCCTATCGTAGTCAAGTGGGAGAACCATCTCCCTTTGCAGCACATATTTGAAATCGATCCGCGCATCCATGGCGCAATGCCGCCGACACCAGCAGTCCGAACTGTGCCCCACCTTCACGGGGCACGCACTCGATCGGAGAGCGACGGGTTACCGGAGAAGTGGTTCATCCCCGGAGATTCGGCTGTCTACGCGTATCCCAATGGCCAGCAAGCTGCGACGCTTTTTTATCACGATCATGCCGTAGGCATTACGCGCTTGAATGTCTATGCAGGTTTGTCCGGATTCTATCTGCTACGCGACGACGAGGAGCGCAGCATGAACCTGCCCTCCGGCGCTTACGAAGTCCCGCTTTTGCTGCAAGATCGCACCCTCGATGACAACGGCCAACTCGTATATTCTCCTACGTTCGATGATGGTCAGAGGCCGCCACCGCATTGGTGGGCCCCTGAGCTATTTGGAGAGCTTCCAGTGGTGAACGGCGCTATCTATCCTTATCTGCAAGTCGAACCGCGCCGCTATCGCCTACGCCTTCTAAATGGCTCGAATTCACGGTTCTTCAACCTCTACTTCAATCTTGCAAAGCTCCCTACGGACATACCCTCGCTTGTAACATTTCACCAGATCGGAACCGACGGCGGTTTTTTACCAAATCCGGCTGAATTGAACAAGCTGTTGCTGGCGCCGGCTGAACGAGCCGACCTGATAGTCGATTTTTCCGGACTCGAAGGCAAAACAGTGACTTTGTCGAACAACGCCGCCGCGCCATTTCCTGGATGGGACTTGCTCAAGCCAATCCATCCGGCATTGTATGAGCTGATGCAGTTTCGGGTAACTCTTCCGCACTCGAGCACTGGACAGCCTTTGAGCATGCTGCTACCTCGTCCACTCCCCAAGCTTGATGAGGCCGAGTCTATTGGTACCAGGGACTTCATACTGGCCGAGGGGATGGATGGCCGGGGAAGATCCCTGGGGATGCAGATCAACGGTAAGGGATACGACGCCCCAGTCACCGAAATTGTGAAGTTGAATTCTATTGAGAAGTGGAGATTCATCAACAACACCGAGGATGCGCATCCGATGCATTTGCATCTGGTGCAGTTTCAGATTCTGCGCCGACAGGGATTTGACCCAGTGGCACTTCGCAGAGGCGTCGTGGAATTGGTGGGGATGCCACGCCAGCCAGCGGCAAACGAGGTTGGGTGGAAAGATACGGCCGTGGTCAACCCGCGAGAGGTGCTTACGATCATCGTCCGATTTGAAGGCTACACCGGCCGTTATGTTTTTCACTGTCACATGCTGGAGCATGAAGATAACGACATGATGCGGCCATTTGAGGTCGTGTGAGAGGAATTGTAATCGCGCGCGCGATATGAAATGCGAGGCGCGGTAAACGGCAAACCTCGCATTCTGCGTAAGCACACAAACACGAACTGAAAACGTGGCGAACCAACGGGGCCTTACGGCCCCAGGCTGGTTGGGGTGCAAGTACCGCCGACTGGCACCGGCGTTGGCGGAGTCGGTGGGGTAGCCCACGGGATGTTGGTGAAGTCGAAGAACTCCAGCAAGTTGGGCTGTGCGGCATCGCGGTTAGTCAGGTACTTTTGATTGCCGATAAACCGGTCTTCGACGAACTTCAGCACCGCCGTATGGTCCATCGGCGTGTGCGAAACGTAATGCTTCTTCGTGAACGGCGAGATGATGATGTTGGGCAGGCGGAAGCCAAGCTGAGCGGCAAATCCATCAATGGCCGCGGCATCTTTCGAGGTGGCGCCGGGGTCGGTCAACTCCAGATCGCAATGAAGCGTCGGCGTCCCGGGAGTCGTTGGCACGCAGGGGAAATACAGATTCGGCTGCTGAGCAGTTGTATCTGGATTTACGGCGATCGCCGAGATATCCGGAAAGCTTCCGAGAGAGGCGTCGGTGTTTTGGTTAGAGGAACCGGGTACGGGTGGAACATGGTCAAATGGTCCTCCACCCTCGTCGTAGCTGAAAAAGAGAACCGAATCATTCCAGGAGGAACTGTTCATGAATGCATTCACAACACTCGCCACTTGCGCCTGTCCCAACAGAATCGATTGACCCGATCCTGGATGCTCGTCGTTGTTGCCGTAGCCGGCCTCAATAAATGCAAAGCTGGGAAGGGTTCCGTTGGTCAGATCGCTGTAATAGGTTGAGAGGGGAGCAACGTGGTTCGGGTCGATGCAGAAGGTGTCCCCCCGATCGTCAACAATGCTTGACCCCACGGTGGGTGCCTTGCAGGCAACGCCCTTTGGATTGTCGTACAGATACTGATACGAATAGGTCAAGTTAGAGAAGTCGGTCGCGGGATACGCCGCGTTCGGGCTGGCCTGGCAGTCATCCTCGTCGAGGCAAAAGCCCTGGCTGACCGTGTAGTAGACCTTCCAGGACACACCTGCCTTGTCAAGTGCCTCGAAGATATTCGGTATATCGAGTTGAGGAAGGCCGTCGTCGCCTCCCGGGTCCTTTACCAGACCCTGGGTCGTGCCTCCCGTGAAAGTGGCGATGCGATTGTCAATGCTTTTGCTCGCCACCGGCGAGAACCAGCGATCGGATACCGCAAACTGAGATGCCATGTAGTAGTAGTAATTGAGAAAGTCCTGGTCGTAATAGCCCATTGCGAGCTGGCCATTCAATGGCTCTGTGAATTTGCCTGAACAGATGCCTGAGAGGGCACAGCTCTTATCGTAGCCTTCGGCAGTGTGAACAAAGCCATTCATCTCGATCGGGCGTGTAGTGAGAAAATCGTAGCGATTGACGCTGCCGTAGCTCGCCAGCCAATCTGAACTGTCATCGTCGATGCAGGTGCTTTTGAGCTTGAAGGGTAAGAAAGCTGTGCCTTCATCGTCAGGATTGCTGATTGTGGCCAGCGGGTATAAGTTGCCATTGACATCGGCGATGCCATCGACCTTGTAAGTAACGCCGTCGTCACCCACATTCATGTTATTCGCTTGGCGATACGGATTTAGCATCCCAAAATAATTGTCGAAGGTGTGGTTCTCCTGCAACATGAAGATCACGTGGTCAATAGATTGAACACTGCCTCCCGCTCCCACGGTCACCGTCGCGGTGTTGGAGGCGTTTCCTCCAGCGCCGGTCGCGGCTGCAGTGTAAGTGGTGGTCACGGTCGGGGTGACGGACTGCGTTCCGCCAGAAGCCTGGAGAGGATATGAAGTGCCATCTGATCCGGTCACGGTGACCTGCGTTGCATTCGTCGCGGTCACGGTCAAAATGGAAGCGTTGCCCGAGGCAATGGATGTAGGGTTTGCGACGATGGTGACGGTGGCAGCGGGAGTTGAAACCGCAGTTACTGTCACTGTCGCAGTCGCTGAAGCGTTTCCCCCAGCACCGGTCGCGGCGGCGGTGTAAGTGGTGGTCGCGGTCGGACTGACCGACTGCGTTCCGCCAGAAGTCTGGAGAGGATATGAAGTGCCATCTGATCCGGTCAAGGTAACCGCAGTGGCATTTGTCGCAGTCACTGTCAAGATTGAAACAGCCCCCGCAACAATCGAAGCAGGATCGGCGCTTATGCTGACAGCCGCCGCGGAAGCCGACGTTACGGTCACGGTTAAAGGCGAAGAGGCGGTTCCACCCGCTCCGGTCGCGGTCGCGGTGTATGTAGTCGTCGCAGTTGGTTTGACTGTCTGCGTCCCGCCGCTCGTCTGTAACGTGTACGAGCTGCCATCACTTCCGGCCACCAGCACCTGAGTGGCATTGGTCGCAGTCACGGTCAAAGTGGACGAAGTTCCTACAGCAATCGACATTGGACTCGCGGTAATTGCCACAGTTGGCGCCGGAGATATACTGCGTATGCTACCGCCAGCGCATCCGGCTAACAGCAGGCTCAGCCATAGGCCGGGCGCCACCAGGAGAGAAGTCAGGCGGATACCCGCGTGAGCCATGAGGATTGCCCCTTTCAGGATTGTCCGTTCAGCCCTGCGTAGGCAAGGTTGTCGACAGCCGCATAAGGGTGGGATGATCGCGTGACAGCCAAGAATAGATCTAGCGCCCGTCACGACAATCGAGGCCACATTGCAAATAGAAGAACGGGCCAACGAAGTGGAAGGATGTTCTTTGTCCGAGCATCCCGCGGTGCTTGCAAACCCAGTATCCTAAGCTCGTGCTACGGTGTCTGTTCCGGATTGCTCACAAACCTGGCAGTGGCGAAGCAAATACACCACGGAATCGTGCAGGCATTGACAACGCGCTTTTCGGCTTCACTTTCGCTGGTTTGGGAAGTAAGCCCGCCGTGAACGGGTTTCGCGCCATAGGCAAACCAGCCTGCTGGAGAGAAGCCATGTTGGACTGCGCTACCAGCTTCCAGAACATGGGCCGGAAACAAAGATTGGCACGCTTCAAGAAAAGCTTCAGAGATCTCAGTCCCTGCTTCAGATATTGAGGCTGCCTTGGTGTTAGCTACCTGGATTCGACGCGTATGGCACGAGAGTCGTAGGCGAAGGAAATGCGGAAACATGCTATACTGGCTTTGCGCTCGGTGATTTGGTCGTGAGCGGCGTTTTCGCCTTTTGAAGGCAACTCAGCCTTGCACAGATTTCCCCAAGCCCCTACAGCGTAACCCTTTAGTCTCTCCCAGTGACTCAGCATCTGGTTTGAGAAAGGACCAGGTATACTGAGCAGCTTTGCCCTTCAAAGATTGTTGGCAAGGTTGCAGGGAGCGCGCAGAAGTTTGCGCAGAAAAGGGAGCCGGTCGGCAGTGAGCCGATTGGCGGTTCGTGTAGCGTGGGTCAGTTCCGGGCTGCGGGCATTTTATGAATGCTTGCCGCCAGTCCCAGGGACGTTTTCGGTTCTTCCTTACGCGTAATTTGAAGAAGGCTCGCACCCATTTGTGGGTATGCGCGCCTCTATGTCCGGCTCCGTTTGCAGGCCCCAATGAGATCTTGGGCTCCCGGAGTCCAAAGGAAGTTTTTCTATTTTGATCACTCAGTTTTCACAGTTTTCGCTTTCCCCAGCTTTGATGTCCCGGCTTGATACCAACAAGTTCGAAATCCCCACGCCGGTACAGGCAGGTGCAATTCCTCCTGCGCTCGAAGGCCGCGACGTGCTGGCCACGGCGCAGACCGGAACCGGCAAGACCCTCAGTTTCCTCATCCCCATCATCGAAATGCTGCAGAAGCCGGAGTCGCAGAAGATGGAAGGGCTGGGAGCGCAGGCGCTCATCGTTCTGCCAACGCGCGAACTGGCCATGCAGGTCGAGCAGGCTTTCAAGGCTGTACGGCCCAGCCCCGTATTTTCGGTGGCGCTGGTGGTCGGCGGCATGAATGAGCGTCCACAGCTCGATTCCATTCGCCGCGGCGTCCGCCTCATTGTCGCCACGCCCGGTCGCCTCGAGGACTATCTCAAGCGCCGCCTCGTTCGCCTCGACCACATAAAAATCCTGGTGCTCGACGAAGTGGATCGCATGCTAGATATGGGCTTCGAACCAGCCATTCGCCGCATCGCAAGCACGATCCCCGCGCAACACCAGACCCTGTGCTATTCGGCCACGCTGGAAGGTTCGGTCAAGGACGTGGCGCGCGACTACCTGAAGAACCCTGTTCGCATCGAGATCGGCTCCACCATGAAGCCGGCAGAGAATGTTGAACTGCGCGCTTTCAGCGTGGATGCGGACAAGAAGCAGGAGCTTCTTGAACACTTGCTTGACGCCGAGACCGGAAGCTTCCTGGTTTTCGTGCGCACCAAGCATGGCGCCGATCGGGTAGCGAGGCGACTAATCCGCTCCGGCCATTCGGCAATCCAGATTCACGGCGACCGTTCGCAATCGCAGCGCAACCAGGCTTTGCGCAACTTCACCGATGGCCGGCACCGTGTGCTGGTTGCCACCGATGTAGCTGCCCGTGGCCTCGACGTTGCCAACGTTGCCCACGTGGTCAACTTCGATATGCCTAAAATGGCAGAGGATTTTGTGCATCGCGTTGGCCGCACCGGCCGCGCGTCGGCGAAGGGAATTGCTTCTACCTTTGCCGGACCGTCGGAGCGCAACGATCTGCGCAAGATCGAACGCGCGCTGTCGATCCAGATGACACACTTTAAGGTGCGCGGCGTAAGTGCAGGCGCTGCCAACGACAGAGCGGCATAAACCTGGTTTCAGGTTCTTGACCGCATCAATGTTGAACGTGCAACTTTAGACTTGCCCGCCTGTCTCGGCGGGCAGGTCTTTTTCATTTACGGTTGTCGGAAACGCCGGCAGCTTGAATTTTGATAGCCTGCGAGTCATCACCTGGAAGTGATACCCCATAACCACCAGCGTCATGGCCGCGCCGAATGAGTGCCGATAACGCGTGGCCGCTGTCGCGAGGAACTTCCAGTAGCTCCAGCGCTGCCGGCCGAAGACTCCCTGGCGGATGATTGAGGTGACCAGCGCGCGCGCGTTAGCCCGGGTCATCCAGCGTTGCTTGAGGCGCTTCTCGCCGGGCGCAGCCTCTGTCCTTTTCAGGTAGAGCTTCACTCGCTTGTAGTAGGCATCGCTCGAGTAGATCTGCTTCAGCACCGAGCGATACCCCTCAACCAGCTTGGTCGGGTCCATGCGCGGCAAAAAGTTGAGACTCATGCTGGTGTTATCTCCTGCGTCGGTGTGCACAATGCGCCCCTCGCGCCATAGACGGCGGAAGAGTTGCGTTCCGGGCATGGCTTGCAGCAGGCCGACCATGGCGACAGGAATGCCGCTCTTCTGGATAAACTCCGTCATGCGATCGAAGATGTCTTCCTTATCGGTATCGAAGCCGAGTATGAAGCCGCCCATCACCTGCATGCCATAGCTCTGGATGATAGTCACGCTCTCAAGCATGCTGCGGCGCGTGTTCTGCAGCTTGTTGGCGGCGATCAGACCCGGCGCGTCAGGTGTTTCGATGCCCAGAAACACTGAGACAAATCCGGCATCCTTCATCAACTGCATCAATTCTGGGTCGTCGGCAAGGTTCAATGATGCTTCGGTATTGAAATCGAAGCCGACTTTGTGTTGGCTGCGCCACCTGGCCAGTGCGGCGCAAAGTTCCTTGGCGCGTGCCTTATTGCCAATAAAGTTGTCGTCGACAATGAAGACACTTTCTCGCCAGCCGGCGGCACGCAACTGGTCGAGTTCGGCAATCACCTGCTGCACAGTCTTGGTTCGCGGACGGCGACCGTAGATTTCGATAATGTCGCAGAACTCACAGTTAAAAGGGCAACCGCGCGAGTACTGCACCGCCATCGTGGAATAGCGGTTCATCTTGATCAGGCTGACGTCGGGCAGGGGACTGGTTTCAAGCCCTGGCCGTTCCAGAGCCTGGTAGACAGGTTTGCCCGCATCTTGCTCAAGGTCACCTGCAAGGGTGGTAATCAGGCTTTCAGCTTCGCCAATCACCAAGTGATCGGCATTAATTTCTTCCCAAGGCAAACTGCTTGCAATGGGACCACCAACCACTGTGCGCAGGCCCAGGCTACGGCAGCGCGCAAGGATCGCGAAAAGCGCATCTTTCTGGATGTGCATTGCGCTGATCAGGGCGACGTCGGCCCATTTGAGATCGCGGTCGCGCAGTCGTTCAATGTTTTCATCAACCAGGCGTTTGCTCCAGCAGTTGGGCAGCAGTGCCGCCACGGTCATCAACCCTAGTGGGGGCTGTGCGGCACGTTTGCCCAGAAACGACAAGGCGTGCTTGAAACTCCAATATGTATCGGGAAACTGGGGGTAAATCAGGAGGGCGTTCATCAGTCACCTCGCCGGCAGCAAAACCATCTGGCGGTCGGGAACCACCAGGAGCGCAGCCAACCCGCATTACTGCATGCTCACTATGCAAGTCGCCGCAACGAATCCACCTGAGAGGTTTTTTAGACAGGTTCCTGTGCTCCGAAACCCCTCTCGGAGTAAAACTCTACACCCTTGATGACGGGTGGAGTTGTACAAAACAGATCATCTTTCGCAGGTGCGCCGTAAACGCCGCGAGGCGCACGTGGCGCCTCGCAAAGGTAATTCCAGCATTGACCGAATTCGATTAAGCCGAAGGAGCAATTACCAGTGTTTCGATGACGGGAGGGGGAACGATTTCCGGTAGATCTACGTCAATATAGCGGCCCTCAGCTACATCGGCGAACACTCGATTCAGCGTGTCTTCAGTCCTGGTGGAGCTCACGTGCAGTTTGCGCACCGCGCGCATAACCATAGCGGACAATAAAAAGCGGTTTTGTATTTTTAGTCCTGCCGAATATACCAGCTTCGATCGCATCTGTGCCCCAATCCTCGGTAGTCGTTCGTTTGCTACTGAGCCGGGCTCATCTTCGTGTAATCCGCGGAACAAATTTGGTGCTTTCGAGTCCTGCGCCGGAAAAACAAGGAGGAGGAGGGCTGAAGAGAGGAGAAGTTTCTGCTGATCCCTTTAAAGCCAGCATACGCCTCTTCCGGCTCATCTCCTAATCGCACCTCAACGCAGCCCGCAACTCGAATAGATCGGCCTTCAACCCCGTCTAAATTGCCCCCAATCAACCTGAAAACCATCCCCGCCGCAAGGGCCTGCATCAAAAGGATGGTACACTTGATACTGGTCGTCGAATCCGGCTTGGCGTTCTTGCATGTTCTGCTTTCCCGCTCAACTAGCAATCAATTCCATTTGAGTTCAGCGATACTTCCGCAACAAAGGAATTACTTATGGAACAGGGAACAGTTAAGTGGTTTAACGACGCAAAGGGATTCGGCTTCCTCAGCCGTGCCAACGGCGAAGACGTATTCGTTCATTATTCAGCCATCCAGAGTGAAGGGTTTCGTTCGCTTCAGGAAGGTCAGGCGGTTCAGTTCGATGTTGTGAAGGGCCCCAAAGGCTGGCAGGCCGAGAACGTCCGGGTTGCCTAACGCAATCAATCGCTGGGAAGAGATCAATTGCGATATCTTCCCGGTTTTCGCCGGTCAACCTGAACACACCGACGGCGGCAGCAGCTTTGCTCCTCTTTGGATGTAGAGGTCCCGGACGACTCCGGCGACAATGAAATCCTCAGAATCCCTTGTCTGCTCCAGAAACAGTGTCGAATTACTGACTGGCACGCAAGACCTGATTTATTTGGTATTGCAAGCGCAGCTTAGAGGTCGAAAGAGCTCCACGGGCCTTGAAGCGAGTCAGTCGGCCGCGATCGTAGGCGACCGAGGCAAAACATCAAACGTAGCACTTACCTGAAGCATGGACGAAAGGGAAATATGGCTGAAGATCAGCAACTCATGTGCAGCGATTGCGGGCAGGCATTCACCTTCACCGCAGAAGACCAGGACTTTTTCCGCGAGCGCGGCTATTCGGCGCCCAAGCGCTGCAAAGCGTGCCGGCAGGCCAAGAAGAACGAGCAAGCGGGCGGCGGCGGCGGTGGCGGCTACCAGCGCAGTGAATCACGGGGAACTTCTGTGATCTGCTCTGGATGCGGTCAGCAGACCACTGTTCCGTTCGAACCCCGCGGTGACCGTCCCGTGTATTGCCAGAACTGCTTTCAGGCGCGGAAGACCAGCGCTGGCGGCAGCGGCCGTCGCAGCTTCGGCGGCGGCGGCGGTGGCGGGCGCGGCCGTTAGGTCTCCGAGTTTGGAGCCTGAATAAAGCCGCCGCCTTCGATCTCGGAAAAGTTGTGGCTTTCAGTTGCACGCACACGGCATTTGTCAATTACGGCTCGCCCACGACGGCATTCAATGACTGCGTGTCTGGGCGAGTCTTGCCCAATCATGGCTCGACGCGCTCTCCAAGCGCCAAGCTCTTTTTGAAGGAGTCCCCCATGAAGAAACCCGTACCGCACGACAAGTACTTCCTCAGGTCCCTTCACCAGGAAATTGATCTCTACGACCGCAAGCTTGCCTATCTCGATAAGTATGCCCAGTTCGAAACGGCAGCCGAACGAGAGGTCGCCGAAAACAAGTTGATTTCGAAGCGCGCGTCGCTGGCTGAGACAGCAAAGCAACTGGTTGCAGACGGAGTGGAATATACCCCTTCAGATCTCCCGCGCTCCTTCCGCGCGACCCCCGAGACCAGCGCGGCTCAGTGACCGCGGCCCATTCCCCGCCAGGTCCCGCTCACTTTCGGCCTGGTTGCGTTTGGCAAGGGGTAACTCCTCCCTGCGAGAAGCCATGACATCACACAAAGATGCATTTCTCTCCTTTGTGTGATCTCCACCTTTCTGCGAAGCGCCGCGTCTTGCTTGAGAAAACAGCATCGGAAGAACCAAAATTGTTCCATTAGGGCGCGCGTTCAAGGCTGGAACCCGGGAATGCGGAGAAATAGAATGCATTCACACAGAAAAGGATGCTTCCCCCTTCTTCTCGATCAATTTTAAAACCAGGTCTACTCCATTGCACTTTCCCCCAATAGAATCAATCGATTAGATTCCAGAATCCCTCCGCTTACTTTCCCTTCCTGCCGCCAATTCTGCTCCGCATCATTTCAATTGCGTCTATTCACAAGTCTCATTCCGTCTATGCATTCAGAATCCAATATGTGTTGCGCTGCGAATCGACAATTGTGCCGGGGCACTTTCTGGAGCTAAGCCACGGAACCATGTATGCACTTTATAAGGCGCAGCTGCAATCCGCGTTGACAGTGAGAGTTCAGGCCACTTAGAATCCGCGCCATCCGAGCAGGTGAGTTGCATTGAGCTATACACGAAATCCTGGAACTGAAGCCGCGAAGAGCGCAGTGCTGGTCCGGGATTGTGGAATAATGCCGGGTTCTTGAATCGGAAATTCAACATCAGTTTTGGCCGGGGGATCGAAGATGAAATCAAGGGTGAATAACTCAATCATTTGTATTGCAGCCGCCATGGCGCTGGTCAGCATAGCCTGGGCATCCGACGCTTGGAAAGACAAGAAGCCCGCTGACTGGACTCCAAAGCAAATGGACAAGTTCTTGACCAGCTCACCCTGGTCGAACACGGTGCAGCCGTCGCAAAACATGCCGATGTCCGGTGGCTCGCCGGGAGGGCCCGGCGGGGGCGGCTATGGCGGCGGGGGCGGCATGGGTGGTGGCGGCGGGCGCGGCGGCGGTGGTGGCGGCATGGGGGGTGGCATGGGAGGCGCCATGCCGATCATGACCTTCCAAATCCGTTGGTTGAGCGCACCCATCATGCGTGAAGCTCTCAAGATCGCTGAGTCCGATGAGTTAAATGCTGAGATTCAAAAATATTCCGGTGACTACTACATCATTGGCGTACAGATGCAGATCGAAGGCGGTGCCGGCGCAGGCGGCCCACGCGGAGGCGGGGGAAGAGGCGGCATGGGAGGCGGCCAGCCGGGCGGAGCCCAGGCAGGAAGCACTCCCGCCCCGGGCCAGGGCGCTGCCAATGAGCAGGCGCAGACGCACTCGATGTATCACCCGATGCCGACTCAAAATGCGAGCCTGAAATTCGGCCATCAACAAGTGCATCCTGAAAAGGCCGAAATTGGCCCCTGCAAAACGGGCATGATGACGCTGTATATGTTTCCGCGGAGCTTGAAAATCGAGGACGCCGACAAGAGTTACTTGTTTGAAGTATCCCAGGGTCCCTCGACGACCATGGCCAGCTTCAGCCTGAAAGGGTTCGAAGAGGCGCCCGACAAAGGCTTGTAACCCGCTGTTGATCCGGCCCGCATAGATACAAGCACCGTGCCCCATCCATTTCGCAGGTTCTATCGCGAAATGGGTGGGAAGCCGACACGCTATTTTTGGGGCCGGATCAATAGTACGATCTCTCTCGCCTCGTCAATCAGACCTTTGTCTCATGGCTCCGGATAAAGCAGGGCAGCCTTGCGCCGCTCTTCAAACGCATGCAACGCCTCTTCCCAATCAGAAGCAATCTTGCCGGGGTTTTCCCCATTTTCAAGTTCCGTAAGTACAGACTGATTGGCGAGGAGCGTGTTCACCTTCTTCACATCGAAATTGCCTGCGTAAAGATGCTCCAGCGCCGAGGCAATCAAAATGCCTGTCTCAGGAGCGTCGAAGACGTTGCGCTCAGTAACCACCACCTGCACCCCGTGGCAGAGTGTGCCCACGTAGGAATGCGGGGCCAGCGGAGTGAAACTGGTTGGCAAAAATCGCACACCCGGCAAATCGAAGTGATTGAGATATCTCGCAAGTGCGCGGCCGTCGATCCACGGTGCGCCCAGCAGTTGAAATGGCGTGTCGGTGCCGCGGCCAACGCTCACATTCGTCGTCTCTATCAGGCCCAGCGCGGGGTAGACGGTAGCTTCTTCAAGACTCCGCAGATTGGGCGAAGGGTTGATCCACTCGAGGCCTGTTGAGTCGAACCAGTCTCCCCTCTGCCAGCCCTGCATCTTGACCACCGTCAGCGGAGCATTTAAATGAAGTTGCAGGTTGAAATACCGCGCCAACTCGCCCAGCGTCATTCCGTGGCGAACCGGCAGCGGCATAGGATTGACGTAACTCTCCGATCCAGCATCGGACATCGGACCCTGCACAAACGAGCCATTGATCGGGTCAGGGCGGTCGAGAATTACGATCGCAGTACCGGTTTTCGCAGCGGCCTCAAGGAAATAGCGCACCACTGTTTCGTACGTGTAAAACCGCACACCGGCGTCCTGAAGGTCGATCACAACAGCGTCCAACTTGCTTAGAGCCTCGACTGAAGGATGCCTCTCGGCCTCTGAGTTGCCGTAGAGGCTGATGACCGCAAGGCCGGTCGCTGCATCGATGGAGTTGGCGATTGCCGGCTGGTCGACGGTTCCAGAAATTCCGTGTTCTGGAGAAAAGAGAGTATCAAGGGTAACGCCGGGAACGGCTGCTGTCGCGTCGCGGGAGAGAATATCGATGGTGCGTCGCCCAGCCGTGTCAACTCCGGTTTGATTGGTCAAAAGGCCCATCCGCAGCCTGCCGCCATGGCTCCTGGCAAGTTCCGCCAATTCGCTGAAGTGGTCCTCTTCCAATACATCAATTCCGGTTTTTACATCGCCGTTGCGGGCAGCCCATCGACGTGATCCGCTGAGCGATTCGTTATAGCCGGTAATGTGCGCCGCCAATGTGCCGCCGTCGGGCATCACTTCAAATGCGCGCGCGGCCGCATCGGCCACATCGGAGCGAACGGCGTTGATGCTCTTGCCGCCGTTGGGGTGAACAGCGTTTGTAAGCACCACGACATAGGTGTCGCTCACCGGATCCATCCATAACGATGTACCGGTAAATCCGGTATGGCCGAATGAGCCGGCCGGGAAGAGCGTACCGCGGTTACTTGAGTATGGCGAGTCTATGTCCCATCCAAAGCCGCGCAGCGCCGTACCGGTAGCCGGCTGTTCAGGCACAATCATTTTTTCGAGCATCGCGCGCGACAAGGGAAACTTGCTTGCCGAGCCGGCAAGACGATCCAGCAGGTTTTGCGCATAGCTTGCTACGTCATCGGCACTGCAAAAAAGTCCTGCATGACCCACAACACCACCCATGCGGCGCGCGGTGGGGTCGTGCACCGTCCCACGCAACATTGTTCCGTGCTCGTCGTATTGCGTGGGCGCTATCTGTGAATCCCATGACTCCGGCGGCAGATAACGGCATCGTTCAAGGCCAAGAGGAGCAATGATGAAACGCTGCGCGTATTCATCGAGGCTAAGCCCGGAAATACGTTCGACCAGCGCGCCCAAAATAATGTAATTGATATCGCTGTATTCAAAGCGTGCGCCGGGCGCGTGTGCCAAATCGGAATTGAAGGCCCGGCTGTAGGCATCCTGCTTGCCCTGCCACTGATCTTTGAGATCGAGATCCGGAGCAAGTCCCGAATAGTGCGTAAGCAACTGCCGGATGGTTATGGACTCTTTGCCGTTCACGCCGAATTCGGGAATGTACTTCGCGACCGCCTCGTTTACATTCAGCTTGCCCTCGTCGCAAAGCTGCATCACTGCCAAAGCGGTCATGGTCGGCTTGGTAAGCGAG
>Ga0302277_1000958_pt1 | contig 21890 bp, 18 predicted proteins | sample III_Bog_N3_1_FD_198759 | JGI IMG/M metagenome (GOLD analysis project Ga0302277, IMG submission 198759) | Peat permafrost microbial communities from Stordalen Mire near Abisko, Sweden - III_Bog_N3_1 | ecosystem: Environmental > Terrestrial > Soil > Wetlands > Peat | place: Sweden: Abisko... | reverse complement strand
ACGACGCCGAATGCACTCGGTTCCATCGCAAGAGAACAGGGAATGGAATCACTACTGTAAGGCGCCGGTCGCAGCCGTCGGCTTGAGTATCGCGGTCGGCGATGGCTTCGCCGCGCCGGTTGTAGTTTTATTCTCCAGTTGAGGCGCAGTTTGGGCCACAGGCGCTTCCGCCAATGCGTGGCCCAGAATCACGATATCGACGCGGCGGTTCATGCCGCGGCCTTCCGCAGTGCGATTGCTCACGACCGGGTGATATTCGGCATATCCGGACGCACTCAGACGATCGGGAGCGAACCCGTCGCGAACAATGAGCAGCCGCACGATTTCAGTGGCCCGGGAAGTAGACAGTTCCCAGTTCGAGGGAAACTGCGCGGTGTGAATGGGAGCATTATCGGTGTGGCCCTCGATCCGCAAGCGATAATCGCCCTTCCGCAGCATGGCGGCGATGCGGTCGAAAGCGGCCTGCGCCTCCGCCTTCATCTGGGCTGATCCGCTTTCGAAAAAACCGACTTCGCGCAAACTGATGATCAGCCCGTCAGGCTCGCGGTGCATGGCGATTTCCCCACGCTGAATTTCCCCGCCCAGGGCGGATGCCAACTCAGTCTGCAGCTTGGACAGGTCGCCATTTTCCACGCGACTTCCCAGCGGACCATTTGGGTGCGAAACAATCCGCCCAAGGCTTGCGGTGCGCTCCGTGTTTTCGATGGCTTGCGCCGTGCTGAACGGCATGGGATCGGTTACGTCGAGCGGCACTTGTGTCGTGGAAGCCTCAAAGACTCCCATCTCCTGGAAGGCGACCTGAATGGCCAACGCCAGCCTTCCCACTCTTCTCTTGTCGACTTGCGACGAGGCGTAGAGCACGACAAAGAATGCAAACAGCAGCGTGATGAAGTCGGCGTAGGAGACCAGCCAGCGCTCGTGGTTGGAGTGGCTGGCTCGTCGCTTGCGGCGGATCATACGTTGGACCCCTCTGGGACCGCGGATCCACCAGCATGAGTGAGAAACCCCAGCAGCTTCTCTTCCAGCATGCGTGGGTTCATCCCTTCGAGGATTGAAATCACGCCCTCGATTGTCATTTCGCGGATGATCTGCTCTTCGCGAATACGGATTCTTAATTTTCCAGCGGCCGGAAGCAAGACGAGGTTGGCGGCGCCCACCCCGTACAGTGTCGCGACAAAGGCGACGGCAATGCCTTTTCCGACTTCATCGATTTTGTCCAGGTGCTGCATGACCTGGATCAAACCGAGAACCGCCCCGATGATGCCGATGGTCGGAGAAAATCCGGATGTATTCAGATTGGCCAGATTGTGGGCCGCCACTTCGAGCGCTTGACTCTGCGCCCGCAACCCCGCACACGCGGCATAAAGTCCACTGTCCACATTGGCTCCTTCATGGAGTCGGTTGCAAGCCGGTCGCCAAGGCAGAGAGAGGCGCTGCGGGTTTGCCAATGACTTTGTTCTGAACCGCTTGCGAGCGACGGCTGGAGAAGAAAGATTGGAGGGGTCTAAGAATTTCGAGACGCGGAAAACTCTGCCCATGCGTGAAACGGCAACCCGGCAAAGTTTTCTTCAGGAGGCCAAGATGGGGATCTTCCCTCGCGCCGTTCGCAGCGCACCGCAGTAACCTTGACCGCGCGTGGCCCGCTTGCCATGCTGATCATAGTGAAAAAGCCTCAAAAGTCGAGCAAGGCCGCTCGTGCCCGGCGCATCCGCGTTCCCGATAGCGAACGCGCACAATTTGCCATCGACAACAACCGTTTCGTCGGCGTACTGCAACGCCTCTCTCTTACCGGAGGTTCCGCCGTTCTCTCCAAAGGCCCGATTCCCCAAGGAACCACGGGTGAAATCGTTATGAATACCGTCTTCGGCCAGGTTAGCGCTCAGATCGAGTTTCTTCAGACCGGCGCCGATGGCGTTCCGCTCGCCCAGGCCTTCCGCTTCCTCGCCATGGAGAGCGCCAGTGCGGAGCGCTTTGCCGATTCCGCAAAACTGTTGCAAGAGGCGGGCTACGGCGAGCCACTACCGGAAAAAATATCTGTGCTGAACGCCCCCGCCTCGGAATCGCTGGACTTGCTCATGAACAGCGTGCGCCGCCTCGCGGCCACCCTCGTCGCCAGCCGCTCCTCAGTCAAAAGCTAGTGCAGGCCGAGTGCGGACGTCCGGCGCTCCGCGAATTGCGCGAATCGGTGGCATGGCTGCCCGCGAGCCTTACTGCAAGAACGCCACGCTCTGCACGCCCGTAATCTCAAAGCGTTTTCGGCAGCGCAGGTTCTTGCACATCATCATGTCGTCCCGCCGTAGCATGTAGGACTGCGCCTTGGCGAACTTCGCGCGGTCGCGATCGTCGGCGCGCGGCGGCAGGCTCTTCTTCTTCATGCGCACCAGCCACTGGATTTCGTATTCCGCCGACTCATGGCAATGCGGACAACTTAAATTGGCCGGCTTCTTGTCCTGCTTTTCCTCAAAAAATTCCCGCTCATCCATAAATTAGGCCCTCGGAATCAACTTAAGATTATTGCACTTTTGCGCCGCCGATGTGCGAAGATGCGGAGAATCAAGATATGCCGCGCAAGCCCAAGAAAAAAGTTTTCTCCGCCGCTAAGATCGTCCGCGAAATGGCCCGCGAACGCGTCGGAAGCCCCAAACCATCGCAACTCGTCAAGGCGAAAAAGAGCAAGCCGGAGCGGCACAAGCCCACGCTGGGTAAATTGCTGGCGGACGAGTAGCGGGCGGAGTTCTCCGTCCTCTTAATTAGAAAGTAGCGCCCACGGCAGAACCGCCAGTGGCTATGGTAACCACGCAAGTGTTTGTCTCCACCCCACTGGGACAATTCTGCCATGTAGGGACCGAGGTGGCCGTAAGCACAACCGAGGCCCCCACGTCGAAAGTCGCAATGCACGTCCCGCTGCCTTGCGCGCAATCATTGATGCCGGACGGGAGACTCGACACTGACCCGCTTCCGGAGACCCCGACGGATAATGTCCCGATCTTGCCGCCACCCGGACAAAGGTCATTGGCTGCATTGTTCACCGTGACGCTCGCTAGCGCAATCACTATATTGCTAGATCCGCCCGTACCCTCAGGAATACTTGCCGATATATCCGCGACACCGCACGGCCCGGCCGTGCCTAGTGGAGAGGTTGCCGGCGGAGGCGTCGCATTGAAGAGGCCGGGAGACGACATCGTGGCCACGTCGTTATCAATGGCCCAGGTCGCCTGACTAGTGACGTCCTTGGTGGCGGGGGGATGGATGTACGTGGCGGTTGCGACGTACTGCTGCGTGGGATTGGCAGGGGGCGGAGTGAAACCCGGGGACGCAAAAGTAGAGGTTGTGGGCGTAATCGTAAGGCTGACCACCTTCTGATCGTGCGCGCAACTCGGCAGACTCAGCACCGCTCCCACCGCCACCAGCGCGCCCAAGGCGAGCCCAATATAGCTCCGCTTCATATCCATTACTCCTGGAAGGCAAGTCTCGGCCTGCCCGCTCGTCAGATCGGTGTTAGTCAAATTAGCGCTCGAAAATCACGGAAAGATAAAATCTAGAGGAATGCACCTCAAAAAGCAAGAAACGGCCAGTGAAGGTCAGCCGTGACAGGTCAGATTGCAAAAGTGAAAGGCTCGTAATGTTGGGTTTTCTACCTCTGCAATCGGGTTTTTACCTCTGCAATCTGCCCTCTCACCTCTGCAATCGGGTTTCTACCTCTGCAATCTGACCTCTCACCTCTGACCTCACCCGATCACTCCTAGTCCACGTGCTCGCCCACCTCGAAACCCTCTTCAGATGCGGGCAGCACGTCATGGTCGCCCGCAACCCACACATATAAGGTCGGCAGCAGGAAGACGCTCATGATGAGCGCTGCAATCAGGCCTCCCACAATCACGATGGCGAACGGACGCTGCGAGTCCGACCCAATCGCGTGCGAAAGCGCGGCAGGCAGCAGGCCCAGCGTTGCCACCAGCATCGTCATCATAATGGGCCGCAATCTCAGAACCGCCCCTTCAACCGCGGCGTCTTCAATGGAATAGCGCCGCGCCCGCAGCTGATTGATGTACTCCAGCATGATGACTCCGGTTTGCACCGATACTCCAAACAACGCCAGAAAGCCCACGCCCGAGGAAACACTGAAATGGGTGCCAGTGATCCAAAGAGCCAACAACCCGCCAACGGGCGCGATTGCCACCGTAGCCATAATCAGCAAAGCCCATTTGAAGGACTTGAACATGGTGTAGAGGATCACGAAGATCAGAAGAATTGTGATGGGAAGCACGATGAGCAGGCGCGCGTTGGCCCTTTTCTGGCTTTCGTATTCGCCTTCCCAATCGAGGCTGTATCCGGTGGGCAGTTTGACCTGCTCGTTCACTTTCTTAATCGCCTCTTCCACCGTACTGCCGAGGTCGCGACCCCGCACACTGTACTTGATGGCAACGTAACGGCGATTGCCTTCGCGATAGACTTCCGAAGCGCCATCGGTTTCGCTGATCTTGCAGAGCTGTGCCAGCGAAACCCGTTCGCCGGAAGGCGACAGCAGGCGAATGTTCGCGATTGCCTCCTGCGTATTGCGATATTTTGGCAGGTAGCGCAGCGTAAGGTCGTAGCGCGCCTCGCCCTTGAGAACTTGCGTAAGCGCGGTTCCCCCGACCGCGGTCTGCACCGCATCCTGCACATCGGCAACATTGATCTGGTAGCGGCCGGCCGCCTCACGGTCGACGGTCACGTTCAGGTTCGGCTGGCCGAGCACGCGAAAAACTCCGAGATCCTCAATGCCGGATATGCCGCGCATAATATTGACGATCTCATCGCTCTTTTGTTCGAGAACCTTCAAATCGTCGCCATAAATCTTGGTGGCAAGCGCGCCCTTCACGCCACTGACGGCCTCTTCCATATTGTCTTCAATGGGCTGGGAGAAACCCCAAACGACGCCGGGAATCTTGTCCAGTTCGCGCTGCATGGCCGCGATCAATTCTTCTTTATTTTCGTGGAAGACAGGCCGCCACTGCTCCTTCGGCTTCAGGTCCACAAAATATTCGGTGTTAAAGAAGCCGGTGTTATCCGTCCCGTCGTCTGGCCGCCCCACCTGACTTGTGCATTGCGGAACCTCGGGGAAGGAACAAAGTACGATTCGCGCCTGGTTCGCAACCCGGATGCCTTCATCTGGGCCAGTGCTGGGCGCAAGCGTGCCGCGAACCCAGAGTGCGCCTTCATCCAGGTGGGGCAGGAATTCGGAACCAATGACGCCGCTGAAAGCCAGGTAATTCGCGAAGGCCACCAGAAGCAGGCACACACCGACGGTGATCATCCGGCGTCGAATCGCCCAGCGGAGCGCCACGTTGTATCGTTCGCTCACGAACGTCATGACTGGGTTATGCCATTCCTTCGCCCCCTTCGCAAACGCGAAGCTTGCCAGCACCGGTGCGACCAGGATCGAGAACAGCAACGCCCCGAGCAGCGCGAAGGCAACGGTCCAAGCCATGGGGTGAAAGAGCCGGCCTTCGACCCGTTGCAGCGTAAAGATCGGCAGGAAAGCGGTTATGGTGATGACGATGGCATAGAACACCGGGCGCTGCACTTCATGCGACGCAAAACTGATTCGTTCGGTGGATGTCTTGACCCCGTCGGTGTGGCTTAAATGACGCACGATGTTTTCAATCAGTACGATTGCGCCTTCCACGATCACACCGAAGTCCAGCGCGCCCAGGGACAGCAAGTTCGCGGGAATGTGCATCAAGTTCAGACAAATGGCCGCAAAAAGTAAAGCAAACGGAATAGTTGCGGCGACGATCACGGCGCCCCGGACATTCCCCAGAAATAGCAGCAGAATGACCGATACCAGGATCATGCCTTCCGTGAGATTGTGAAGAACCGTGTGCGTCGTGTAGTGGACCAGAAGGCTGCGATCGAGGAACGGGACGATCTTGACTCCCGGCGGCAAGATGTGATCGTTGAGTTCTTGCACTTTCTTGTGGATGTCCGCGAGCGCAGTCTCGCCGGTCGCGCCTTTGCGCAGCAACACGATGCCCGACACGACATCGTCGTTATCGATGATTTTGCCGTCCTCGCGGTGAAGGGCTCGCGCAAACTGACCGAGCCGAATCTTCGGACCTTGCGAAACGACCGCAATGTCTTTGACCCGCAGAGGGGTGCCGTTCTTGCTTACGATCACCGTACGTTCGATGTCCTGGGCGCGGTCCACCAAACCGACGGAGCGCACGTTGATCTGCTGCAAGCCTTCCTGGATAAAGCTTCCGCCTGCGTTGACATTGTTATTGGTGAGTTGCTGCTCGACCTGGGCCAGGCTCAGGCCATAGGCGATGAGCTTGTTGGGGTCGACGCGAACCTGGTATTCGCGCGTCGGGCCGCCGAAACTGGCAACATCCACGATATTCGGTACAGACTTGAAGCTCTTTTCGACAACCCAATCTTCCAGGGATTTCAGCTCCATCGCGTCATAGGCCGGGTTGGTGCTGTGCAGGGTGAAGAAATAAATCTGCCCCACTGGACTCCAATCCGTCCCCATTTGCGGGTTGACGCCGGGCGGCAGGGTCACCTGGCTCAGCCGCTCTAGAACCCGCTCCCGGTTCCAGTCGTTGTCCGATTCGTCGTCGAAGATCAGCTTGATGTCGGAGAGCCCAAACAGCGAGAACGAGCGCAGATGCACGACATGCGGGATGCCGTTCATGACGATCTCCAGCGGAATCGTCACCTGCTGCTCGATTTGCTCCGCCGAAATCCCCGGCCACTGCGTGATGACCTCGACATAGTTGTCGGCCACGTCGGGATAGGCCTCGATCGGGAGGTGATGGAACGCGACCATGCCGCCGGCAAAAAGCAGCACTGCGAAACCCAGAACCAGCAGGCGGTTGTCGAGAGCAAAGTCAACGACGCGGCGAATCATCTATTGCTCCACCGTGTTTTGCAGTACCAGAGCATTCGATACCACTTGCTCTCCGGGCTTGATTCCCGAAACAACTTCCTGCATGTTGCCGGGAAGCATGCTCCCCGTCACCACCTCCAGGCGTTTGAAGTGCCCGGCGCTCGCCGGAACTGGCGTATAGACCCACTCGCGATCGTGCAAATGCAGAATGGCCGCGGCGGGAACGGAAGCCCGCGTTTCGGATTGCTTCCCGTAGAACGTGGCCGTGACGAACATGCCCACCCGCATCATGCCGGGGTTGGCGACTTCGAGCCGAACCTTGGCCGTGTGGATCGTGGGATCGAGAACCGGCAGGATGTTACCGATTCGCCCTTTCAAGACCTGGTTGGGATAAGCGGTCAAGTGAATATCCGCATACTCGCCCGCATGTACGGCGTCGAGATCGTTTTCGTAAACGTCGCAGATGATCCACACATAAGAAAGGTCGGAGATGGTGAAGGGATTGGGAGCACCCAAACCTTGCACGCCCGACGCGTTAGTCACTTGCTGGTCGGTAATCACACCCGAAATCGGCGCAAAGATGTCGACCACTCCCGAGGGATGATCTTTGTCGATGCCGAGAAGCCGAAGTTGTTCGGTTGCTGCATCGAGATCGGCCTTGGCGTCCTGCTCTGTGCCCTCCGCTTGTTCGAGGGCGCTCTTGGCAATGGCGCCCTTGTCGTAAAGAGTCTGCGCCCGTTCGAGTTGTATGCGCGCCAGCCGCTCATCGTTCTCGGCCTTGCGATACGTTTGATAAGCTCCGGAAACATCGTTGCTCTGCACCCTGAGCAACAACTGGCCCTTCTTCACCGTGTCACCTAGACGGGCCTTGATTTCGACAACTCGTCCCGCAGCCAGCGAAATCACAGGCACTGCGCGCGAGATATCGGGCTGCACCACGCCCGTGACGTTCAGCGTCGGCGCAGCCTTGTGCTCAACCGCTGTCACCAACGGGAACTGGTCCGGATGATCCACTTTAAAATTGTTGGCGTCCAGATCAGGCTCGACGGTCGCCTTGGGCGGCGCTTCGGCCTTCGGATCGGCTTTGCCGTCGTTGCAACCCACCAGGCAACCGACGCCGAGCAAGCTCAGCGACAAACAAAGAGTTGCCACCAGCATCGGACCCGCGAATCTTTTCCTTCTCATTGGATCACCTCCCGGCCGACGGCCATATTCAACTGGGCCGCGGCGGTCAAGTACGCACCCACCAGGTTCACGTAGCTGAGTTCGACGGTGCGGTAATCGCTTTGCGCATTCAGAAAATCGAGCAGCGACGCGCCGCCATGCTGGTACGAAAAGAACACCGTGTCGCGGACTCGAACCGCCTGCTGCAGATATTTCGCTTTATAAGGCTGCAGCAGAATCATATTGCTGTTCACCATCGCGTAGGCGGAATCGACATCGCTGAACACCAGCGCCTGCGCGGCATCCAGCAGCCTCTGATTTCGTTCGATATCCAACTTGGTGCGCAGTTTCTCGCCTTGATTCCGGTCGAAGATGCGCAACGGAATCTCGACCCCCACGCCAAAATAGAAATCAATCGGCGGATTCCGTCCCGCGTCCACGCTGATCGTCGGGTCTGTGGATCCGTTGGCAACAGCCAGTTTGTGATCCGTCTGAGCTTTGTCGACGGCCTCGACCGCAGACCGCAAGTCCGGGCGCGTATCGAGCGCGATCTTCCGGAAATCATCCTGCGACGACAGTTGGTCGCTGAAGTCGAACGGACCGTTTACGTCGAACTGTTCAATCGGAGCGCGGTCGTTGAGCAGCGTGAGCAGCTGAATTTTTGCCGTGCGCAGATTGACCAAAGCGGTTTGCACGTCAGATTCATACTGCACCCGCTGTAGTTCCAGCCGATCAAGATCGATTCGCGCAATGTCGCCGGCAACGAAACGATCCCGGCTGATCTCGAGCACGTGGTCGTAGTACGCCAGGTTGTCGTTTGCTAGTTTCAGCACGGCTTTCGCTTGCAGCGTTGAAACAAACGCGCTGCGCAGATTGAACAGCAAGGTCCGCTCCATTTCTGCATGGGCGGAAACCGCGATTCCCGTCGCTTTCTGTGCGCTCTCCAGCCGCAATCCGCGTTTGTGATCCCGCTCGATCAGGTAGCTGACCGTCGCCGACGGCAGCAAATACGCGAAGGGCCCGTGCTGTGTTCCCAAATTAAGAGGAGCAATTTGATCGGACAGCAGCCCCAGTTGCGGATTCGGACGAAGATGCGCGGTGATCTCTTGCGCCTTGGATTCGTCGATATTCAGCTTGTCCGCCAGCAGGGTGGGGTTGTTCTGCTCGAAACGAGCTTTCACGTTCTCCCAGGTCCAACTCTGGGCTGGCTGTGGGACAGGCGTCTGCGTCGGCGCCGTCTGCGCCGATAAAGACGCCGCGGCTCCGAACACCAGGACCGAGAACCAGAAACAGCGCTGGATTTGTTTGCGCATCCAGTAACTCCGTCACCGCCTCCGGATTTTCCGAAGGCGTGCTTCGATGTGGTACGGCCACCATCCATTTGGCGCCGGCCCCTATGCGTATGCGGGATCCCTCGTAACAATTTCGCAAGCTGACGAGGAATGGCTGCCGTCAATTCGCCGCCGTCAATTCGCCGCCGTCACTTCTTGGATGCAACGAGTCGGCTGCCGAGCGAACTACACGAGGCGGGAGGCGGGAGGAGCGCGGCTAGAGCGAAGAATCGACGGGGCTTGGGGCAGAGCAATAGAAACGATTGCAGACTCCTGCCAGGTTTCGCTAGTGAGCCCTAGCGAAGCAGCGATGGCTACAACTGCGGAGAGATTCTGCCCTCGACCATGCCCGATCGCAACCTTTTCTCCCGCAACCTGGCAGATGCCGCGTTTACCGGGAGACGATTCTTCCATCTCGGCCCGCATAGCGTGCAGATCGTCGCTGGCCGAGATCACCGGAAACAACAGAACGAGCGCGCAACCAAGAACGCACAGAAACACCAGCGGAGAAACGGATGAACTTCTTCCTCGGCGATTGGGCGCGGGCAAAAAACTGCGCTGCCGCCACAAAAAATAGGAGGGCGCCAGCAGCGATAGCCAACACAGATTGAGAAAAAGCTCCATACGAACGACAGAGTTCTTACGGCGGCGTCTTCGCCACACAACCCAGTGCAACTGCCTCAAGATAATCAGGATAGCACGGGAACCGCAAATAACTTGCGTACCCGGCGGCACCTCCGCTACGGTCCCTGTACGACCTGCAAGGGCCGCGGGGTTTCGAGTCTCTGGCGAAGGATGGCGTTCCGGGCGGCGACCTCCGCAATCGCATCGGCATTGATCGTGTAGGCGCCATGCGGAAGAGTGTTGCCGAAAGGAATCTTGAAGTCCGTCGTGCCCGGCTTCAGCTTGAAATGCTCGTAGCCAATCGCTGTCGCGCGCCCGTCCTCGGCGACGGCTTCTACGATGAAGGTCAGATCGAAGATGTCGGTCGAACTATTGGAGACCTGGACGACGCCATCGATGCGGTTGTCGCGCACCTTGGGAGGCTCCGCCCATTCCAGCAACAGCGGTGCGGAAACCTCGGCCCGGAATGGCTTGCTCAGGGTGTGAGCGGGATGGCCCGAGTCTTCGACTCTGAGCGTCACATCGAAAGCCCCAGCCTTCGTAGGACGCCCGTGGAGCAGGCCCTCCGGGGTGAGCATAACTCCGTCGGGAAGCTCTCCATCGGCTACGCTCCATACATAAGGTGGAACGCCGCCCGAGGCACGCAGGAAAAAATGAAACTCCACTCCGACCTCGATTGGTGGCAGAGGTTCGTTCCCCACCGCCAAGGGGGGACCTTGCGCGGCAAGCAGGCTGCAGAAACAAAGTACGACCGCAAGCGCCCAAATTGTCTGCCTTGGATTCATCATGCTCCGTTTGTCTTCAGTTCGTTTGATTTTACGCTGGCCACAGCGTAAAAGAACTGCAATATGCTTTATCGCGTTTCGCACGCTCTGGTTTGTGCCTTATTCGTCGCCTTGCTTGTCGGCTCGATTCCCAAGGGCTCTCTTGCTCAAGCCCCAAATCCGCCCAAGCCCGGAGTCAATCAGGCCGACGAGGCCGCGATCTTGGAACGGATTCTGAATCGCGTCCGCTTTGAAAACGACGGAACCGAAGTCAGCGAAACCGAGGCCGTGATGCTCATTCAGAGCCAGGCAGGCGTCGAAGAATTCGGACAGCTGATCTTCGGATACTCCTCGGCCACCGAAAACCTCGATGTCGAATATGTCCGCGTGCGCAAGCCCGATGGCCAGGTGGTGGTAACGCCGGAATCGACCGCGCAGGATTTCGCTCCCGACGTGCTGAAAGAAGCTCCCATGTACAGCGACTACCGGCAGCGGCACATTTCCGTCGTCGCCTTGCGCCCCGGAGACACCCTCGAATACCGCACCGTCACCCGCACTCTCACCCCTCTCGCCCCCGGAAATTTCTGGTACGAGCACACCTTCCCCAAGGGAATCGTGGTTCATGAAGACCGGCTGGAGATTGACGTCCCCAAATCGCGCGAAGTGAAGCTCAAGACCCCAAAGCGTCAGCCTGAAATTCACGAAACCGCAGACCGCCGCATTTACACCTGGTCCGTGAACGACATCGAACCCGATCGCGATAAAGAGAAAGATAAAGATAGAGATGAAGACGAGGACGCCGGTCCCGACGTGCAGTTGACGACCTTCACCTCATGGCAACAGGTCGCACAGTGGTACGCCAAGCTACAGGGAGAGCGCATGACGGTCGACGACAGCGTGCGAAAAAAGGCCGACGAACTCACCAAGGGAGCGGACACACCCACCGAAAAGGCGCGCCGCCTCTATGATTTCGTGGCCCCCAATATCCGCTACGTCAGCATCTCGCTAGGAGTCGGGCGCTATCAGCCGCACTCCGCCTCCGACGTTCTCCAGAACGGCTATGGCGACTGCAAAGACAAGCACACGCTCTTTTCCGCCATGCTGCGCGCCGAGGGCATTCAGAGTTATCCGGTGCTCATCAACAGCTCGCGCAAATTGGATGTGGACGTTCCTTCGCCCGCCCAGTTCGATCACGTGATCACCGCCGCGCGCCTGGGATCGGGAACGGCCCTGACCTGGCTCGATACCACGCCCGAAGTTACGCCCTTCGGCCTGATCCTCTATCAGTTGCGCAACAAGCAAGCCGTGCTCGCGTCGGAGGATAGTGAAGGAGGCTTGCAGCGGACGCCGGCCGACTCACCGATCAAGACTTTTATGCATTTCACCCTCGACGGCAAGTTCACCGAGTTTGGCGCCCTCGATGCCACGCTTGAGGTCACTGCCCAGGGAGATCGCGACTGGCCGCTGCGCGCCAGCTTTCGCCGCTATTCGCAGGCCCAGTGGAAGGATTTTGTGAAAATGCTCTCCGCCGGTTGGGGCTTGCCCGGTGACGTGGACCAGGTTCAACTCGATCCCATCGAAGACACGAGCAAGCCTTTTCATCTGAAGTACCACCTGCATCAGGACCGGTATTTTGTCGTGCCTGCGGCAAGCGTAAATTTTCGTCCGATCCCGCCGCTGGGGTTGCCCGCGATTCGAGCTTCGGAGAAAAGCACCGAGCCCCTCGACATCGGTCCCGCGGGAGACATGGACTACCGCGTCCGTTTGCAGTTCCCTTCCAACTACACCGTGCGCACGCCAACCGCCGTGAAAATGTCGCGAGATTACGGCGATTATTCGTCCTCGTATTCGCTCAGCGCGGGAATTCTGGAAGGCGAGCGCAAATTGGTCGTGAAGACAAACGAACTCGCGGCGGCGCGGCGCGCCGATTACGAATCGTTTCGCAACGCCGCCCACAGCGACGAAGACCAGCTTTTGTCCTGCACCATCCTGACCCCGTCGGGCCAGGGAACGCAGGCGGCTTCGAAGCTCGAGGGCACGCCGGCGGAATTGCAAAAAGCAGGAGTCAAGGCGCTACAGAGCAAGGATTATCGCACCGCGATTGACCTGCTAAAGCGCGCTGTCGACGCGGACATGAGCGTGAAAGACGCCTGGTACAACCTCGGCCAAGCCTACGCCGGAGCCAACCATCATGCCGAGGCGATCGCCGCCTTCCGCAAACAGATCGAACTCGATCCCAATCACAAACGCGCCAACGGCGACCTGGCCATGGAACTGCAACAAACCGGCAAGCCCGACGACGCAATCGCGGCCTTCCGCAAGCAATTGGAGATAACTCCCTACGACAAGACAACGCTAAAAAATCTAGGCCTTTTGCTGTCGCAGCTGGGAAAAGATGCCGACGCCCGCGCCGAACTCGAAGCATCGGTGGCGCTGCCTCCCGACGACCCGGAAACAAAGATGGCTCTGGCGCAAGTCTACGATCGCTTGGGAGAGAAATCGAAAGCGCAAGAACTGATGAAAGGTCTCACCGGCAGCGAGGCCGTAAATTCCAACCAGGACATCTACGCGGCCGCCTTACGCAGCGACATCGATCCCACCCAGACCGAGAACGACGCCCAGCAGGTCCTCTACGACATCGGCGGACAATTCGACTCCGGAGAACTCGACCGCCTCGGTCCGTCGGCATTTTCCTCGATGCGTCTGGTTGCGCTGGCCTGGGCGCGCATGGGATGGGCAAAATTCCAGCGCGGCGAAAACTTGTCCGCCATGCAGTTTCTCCAGTCGGCGTGGCTTCTAAGCCAGTCCGGAACCGTCGCGAACCGCCTGGGACAGGTATTCGAAAAGCAGGGCCAGCCCGAAAAAGCTCGTCACATGTATGCCCTAGCGGTAGCCGCAGGCGGCAGCCCGAATGAGGTGCAGGATTCGCGCTCGCGCCTGGATCGTGTAGCGCGGACACTCCTGTCCGCGCCTGCCGCCGACGCAGGTACCCCGGCGGGAAGCGCGACGGACAAGGAGATCGCGTCAGCGAAGGCCGAGTTGATCGAGTCGCGCACCGTGAAGCTGGGTCAGATAAAGCTGGACCAGATAAAGTCGGACGCGATCCCCCCCAAGACGTCGTCGGCGCGTTTCAATCTCGTCTTCGACAGCTCGCCGCGCCCCGAGCGCGCCGAGTTCGTGGAAGGCGACGAGACCCTTCGCCCCGCAGGCGAACAAATACGCGAGAAAGACTTTCCCGTGCGCTTTCCCGACGCCTCCTCCATAAAAATTGTTCGCCGCGGAATCGTGAATTGCGGCACCCCGGGCTGCAACATTGTGCTGTTGCCCATTGACTAGGACTCTCCCCGGAAAATGACCCGCGGTCTCGAACAAACGAAGGGATTCTCCTCGACGCATCCGCTCCGACTCCGATAGTCTAGTGAGTCTTGTGAGGGGGGCTGCATGCGCGAGGCCGTCGAACAACTGTGGCCGGAAATTCAGTGGATCAGCGATGCCAAGCTGCGTGAGCAGGTCACGCAAGCCTGGATCAAAGCGCTGGAGCGCAGTCCGTTGAAACCAGCCGACCTGAACCAGATTCCCTTTACGCTGCTAGTCCCAAACTGCCCAATCACCTTCATGGAGCACAAACGCTGCGTGGTCCACATTGCGCGCGACAGCGCGAAAGCGATGACGGATTTCATGGGTCGCGCTCTGCCCATCGACTCCGACGTGGTAATCGCCGGCGCGATTCTCGCCGACGTTGGCAAGTTGCTCGAATATGAAATCGGCCCCGACGGCAAAAGCCGCCAAAGCGAGCGCGGAGAAGCCTTGCGCCATCCCTTCACCGGAGTCGCTCTGGCAATGGAGTGCGGAGTCCCAGACGCAGTCTGCCACATCATCGCCGCTCACGCCGCCGAAGGCGATCTGGTGAAGCGCACAACCGAAGCGTTCATCGTGCATCACGCCGACTTTATGGCGTTCTTGCCGTTCAAGAATCCGAAAAACGTGAAGCTAAAGTGAGTCTCCAAACCTCTTGTCATTCCGAGCGAAGCGGGGCACCTGCAATTCGTTTCGCTCGGGACGACAACTAACAATCACTGATCAAGGAGAAGCCTGTGGCAGCGCAACCAGCACCTGTAACGAAAGAAACGATCACGGCAAAGATGGCGCAATGGGCCGCGAAACTGGAATACAAGCAGCTCTCGCAAGACGCGGTCTATCAAGCCAAGCGCTTTCTGCTCGACTCCGTAGGCTGCGCCCTCGGCGGATTCCAGCAGCATGACGTGATCATTGCGCTCGAAGTACTCAAAGAGATTGCCGGGCGCGGCCCAGCGACCGTGATCGGCACCGGCGAGAAGATCGATGCCGTTTCCGCGTCGTTAGCCAACGCCTTGATGATCCGCTGCATGGATTACAACGACATTTACTGGAAGCAGGACCCATCCCATCCCTCCGACATTTTCCCCGCGGTAATGGCCTTGTGCGAGCGCGCCAAAAGCGACGGCAAGGAACTGATTGTCGGATTCGTGCTCGGCCACGAGTTCGAGATGCGTCTGTGCGAAGCCGCATTCCCCGGCATCCGCGAGCGCGGTTGGCATCACGCCACGCTCACCGCCTTCGCCTCGCCCATCGTCGCGGGTCGCGCGCTCCACCTGTCCTGGGAGCAGATTCAACACGCCATCGGCATTTCCGCTTCTCGCCACTGCACATTGGGCGCGGCGGTATCTGGCAAGTTGACCATGATGAAAAACACCGTCGATCCCATGGCCACCCAAAGCGGCGTTCTGGCTGCGCTTCTGGCGGAGAAGGGATACACCGGACCCGAGCACGTGATCGACGGCAAGGAAGGTTTGGTGCACTGCCTCGGCCCCGACTGGAAGCTCAACCTCCTCACCGACGGCCTGGGCGAATCATGGCGCATCACACAATGCGGCATGAAGTTCTTTCCCACTGAAGCGCTCACCCACGCTCCAATCTCCGCCATGCTCGACCTGGTCAAGAGCAACGACCTGCATCCCGACCAAGTCGAGAAGATTCAGATCCGTTCTCTGGCGCGCGCTGCCGACATTCTTTCCGATCCGAGCAAGTACGATCCGCACACAAAAGAGACAGCCGACCATTCGCTGCCCTACGTAATTGCCGCCGCGCTCGTCGATCGCCAGGTAACCCCGGCTCAATTCGAAATGAACAAGATTATGGACTCCACGATTCGCGCGCAGCTCAAAAAAGTGGAAGTCGTGGCGGATCCAGAAATCGAAAAAGTCTTCCCGGCGCTGCAACGGGTGATCGTGAACATCACGACCACTGACGGGCGGAAATTCTCCAAGCAACTCGATTATCCGAAGGGCGATCCGCGAAACCCGCTGAGCGACGCGGAGATCGAAGAAAAATTCCGCGCCCTAGCCGACGGCGTACTCTCAAAGAAGGCGCAGGACAAGCTGATTGCCGCGATCTGGAATCTGGAAAACTGTGGGTCGGTTTCGAAACTGATGGCGTTGATGAAAGCGGATGCGAAAAGGAGAGGGGCGCACGGGAAAGCGAAGGCAGGCAAGAAAACCGGCAAGAAGCGCCGCTAACCCGACACAGGAGCCATATGACAGATTTGAAATCGACGATTGCATCGGACCTGACGGCGCGATATTCAAAACTCGCGAGCGTACTTCGCGAACTGGCGGTGCCACTGAGTGAAGAACAGTTCTGGATCAAACCCTTCGCGTTCGGCAACAGCTTCGGCCATCTCGTCCTGCATCTCACCGGAAACTTGAATTACTACATCGGGGCGCAGATCGCGGGCACGGGCTACGTGCGAGATCGTTCGCTGGAGTTTTCAGACACAACGCAGCAACCCAAGGCCGAGGCCTTAAAGAAATTCGATCAGGCAATCGAGATGGTGCTCGGCGCAATCAACCGCCAAACGGCGGAAGACTGGTCCAAGGAATACACGGCCGTGGGTGCGAACGCCCGCGACCGCTTCGACATGATGCTGCAATGCGCGACGCATCTTCATCACCACATCGGGCAGATGATGTATTTGAATTTCGAGTTGAAACGTAAGGGCTGAAAGATAGGGGGTTCATCATGGCTCAGACCATCGTTGAGAAAATCGCGCAGAAACACATGGCCGAAGGACCGTCGCGTCCGCTTCGCACGGGAGATTTCCTCTCGATCCGTCCGCACCGCTGCATGACGCACGACAACACCTCGGCAGTAATGAGCAAGTTCAAGGGCATCGGCGCGAAGAAGGTGAAGAATCCGCAACAGCTCACGTTCGCGCTCGATCACGACATCCAGAACCAGGACGAATCGAACCTGAAGAAGTACCGCGCCATTGAAGCCTTCGCGAAAGAACATGGCGTCGACTTCTATCCCGCCGGGTCAGGCATTGGCCACCAGATCATGGTTGAGCGCGGATATGTCGTCCCCGGTTCATTTGTGGTGGCTTCGGATTCCCATTCCAATATGTATGGCGCGCTCGGTGCAATCGGAACGCCGATTGTTCGCACGGATGCGGCCGCGGTTTGGGCCACGGGCGAATTCTGGTGGCAAATTCCGCGGTCGATTCAGGTCGTCCTCGAAGGCAAGTTGCCGGAGGGCGTTACCGGTAAAGACGTCATCATCACGTTGTGCGGACTCTACAACCACGACGAGTGTCTGAACGCGGCGGTCGAGTTCACCGGGCCGGGAGTGGCTTCGCTGTCGATGGACGCGCGGCTTTCAATCTCAAATATGACAACCGAATGGGGGCCGCTCGTCGGCTGGTTCCCCGTGGATGCGGTCACGATTGCCTACATGCGCGGCGTTCAGCAGCGGCTGAAAGCGATCGGAGTAGATCGAATCACAGAGAAGGACGTCGACGGCTGGGAAAAGAATCCTCTCGTGCCTGATGCTGATGCAGTGTATGCGGCCCGCATTACCCTCGATCTCGCGCAAATAACGCCCCACGTCTCGGGACCCGACACCGTGCAAGCGATGCAGTCGCTGGCGGAAATTGAGCAGAAGAAAGTTGCGATCCAGAAGGCCTACCTGATTTCCTGCGTCAATTCGCGTTCCGAAGATCTTGCCGCCGCCGCCAAGGTTCTTAAGGGCAAAAAGATCGCCCCTGGCGTTAAGTTCTACCTGAGCGCCGCCAGCAAATGGGTGCAGGAAGATGCCGAGCGCAACGGCGTCTGGCAGACGTTGATAGATGCCGGCGCGCAGCCGCTACCGTCGGGCTGCGGCCCGTGCATTGGCCTCGGCGTGGGACTGCTTGAGGCGGGCGAGGTCGGAATCTCCGCGACGAATCGAAATTTCAAAGGTCGCATGGGCTCGCGCGATGCAAAATGTTATCTGGCGAGTCCCGAGGTGGTCGCGGCATCCGCGGTCGCCGGCTATATTCGTGGCCCCCACGGGTTCGCCAATCGCGCCCCGCAGCGCACATACACAGAATTGTCCGCGGCTGCGGGCGGTGCTGAGAAAGTGGAGATCCTGGCAGGCTTTCCGCAGCGCGTGCAGGGCCGTCTGGTGTTTTTGCCGCAGGATAACGTCAATACCGACGCGATCTATGGCAAGGACTACACCTATCGCGACGACATGACTCCGGAGATGATGGCGAAAGTAGTGATGGAGAATTACGATCCGCAATTCGCTGCGCGCACGAATGCGGGTGACGTGATCGTCAGCCAATTCAACTTCGGCACCGGATCGAGCCGCGAACAGGCGGTCACGTGCCTCAAAGCGAAAGGCATTCCGCTGGTGATCGCGGCCAGCTTTTCGCAGACCTATTTGCGGAATGCGTTCAACAACGGTTTCTTGTGCATCGAAGTCCCGGAGTTTGTGGCGCGAGTACGCGAGCAGTTTGCGCCCGAGATCGCCGCCAAAGAGAAAACGGTGATTCCCGGCGACGACATTGATATCGATTTCACTTCGAGTACAATCCACTGGCGCGGAGAGAAATTTACGTTCCCGGCCCTGGGCAGCGTGCCGCAGTCGCTGGTGATTGCCGGCGGCGTGGAGAACCTGGTGGCGACGCGGTTGAGCGTGACATAAATCAGTACCAATGAAACTTGTCATCCTGAGCGAAGCGAAGGACCTGCTGTTTTCTCGGCGTCTCGGCGGTAGACATTCTTAAGGAGCATTATGGCGAAATACACAGTCATCACCATGCCGGGCGACGGCATCGGCAACCAGGTTCTGCCCGAATCACTACGGGTTCTCAAAGCCGTCGGCTTTGACGCCGACTACATCCATGCCGATATCGGATGGGACTGCTGGTGCGCGCAGGGCAATGCCCTGCCGGATCGCACCATCGAACTCCTCACCAAGCACAAGCTCGGTCTCTTCGGCGCAATCACGTCGAAGCCAAACAAGGCCGCGCAAGCCGAACTCAAGCCCGAACTGCAAGGGAAGGGCTACGTCTACTACTCGCCCATCGTCACCATGCGCCAGAAATTCAATCTCGATATCTGCATGCGTCCCTGCGTCGGATTCACCGGCAATCCGCTGAATTACATCCGCAAGAACACCTCGGGCGGATTCGACGAGCCGAAGATCGACACCACCGTTTTCCGCCAGGGCACAGAAGGCATGTACGCCGGTGTGGAGTGGACGAACCCTCCCGAGATCGTCCGCGCCGCGTTGAACAGCCATCCTCGCTTCAAGGCTTTTGCCAACGTGCCCGGACCCGAGATCGCCGTCAGTTGCCGCATCATCACTCGCCAGGCGGCTCAGCGCATCGTCAAGGCAGCCCTTGAATACGCAAAGAAACGTGGCTTCAAGGGCGTGACCATTTGCGAAAAGCCCAATGTCGTGCGCGAAACCTCAGGCATGATGGAAGAAGTGGCGAAAGAAGTCGCGAAGAATTATCCGGGCATCGCGCTCTGGTCCACGAACATCGACGCCCAGCTGATGTGGCTGAACAAGAATCCCGAAGAATACAACGTCATTGTCGCCTCGAATCTGTTCGGCGACATCCTTTCCGACGCCTTCGCAGGGCTGGTGGGCGGACTCGGATTCGCGGCTTCGGGCAACATAGGCGACGACGTGGCCGTCTTCGAACCAACGCACGGATCCGCGCCCAAGTACGCGGAACTGAACCCGCCCATCGTGAATCCAATCGCCATGATTCTTTCGGCGGCGATGATGCTCGATCATGTCGGCGAAGACGCAAAGGCGAGCCGCATCCGCAAGGCGATTACAGACGTAGTGCAAGAAGGCAAAGTCCGTACATACGATATGATGCGCTTTACCGGCGGCCCGAAGGCAATCAGTCAGGGTGCGGCCACCACCCTGCAGATGACGGATGCGATCTTGGAAAAGCTTTAGATAACCAGCGGGCACAGAGACTCAGGTTTTCCCCGTGGTTCTCTGTGTACCCTGTGGTTGAGGTTTTTTATGAGCAGCGCTGTCGAGACGACGCCCCCGCATTCCGCCCAGGCAGGCCATTGGGGCAAAGAGGTCCGGTCGGATGCGCATGTCGCGCTTGAAGCGCGTGACAGCGGCGGGGTCGAGATCGCCTTGGAATCTCGGGTTGCGCCCTATTACGGCTCTGCGATCCTCGAACAGGCGCGAGAAGTTCTAGCTGAACTGGGCATTCAGCACGCGCAGGTCGCCATTCACGATGAGGGCGCGCTGCCTTTCATACTCTCGGCTCGCATCGAGGCCGCGGCCCGGCGCGCTGGAATGACGCTGGGAAAACGCTCGCTGCCCGAGCAGCGTCCGCTGCCGCCGCCCTCGCCCAAAGACCGGCTGCGGCGCTCGCGCCTCTATCTGCCCGGCTCGGAGCCGAAGTACTACATCAACGCCTCCTTGCATGCGCCCGACGCCGTCATTCTCGACCTGGAAGATTCCGTGCATCGCGGCGAAAAAGATGCCGCCCGCATTCTGGTGCGAAATACCCTGCGGGCGGTCGATTTCGGATCGTGCGAGCGCATGGTGCGCATCAACCAATTGCCCCTGGGGCTCGAGGATTTGGCTGAAATTGTCGGCGAAAGTCCCGATCTGATTTTGATTCCGAAAGTTGAAGAACCCGAGCAGGTACGCGAAGTGGATCGCATGATCGCCGAGATCAAGCAGCGCAACGGAATACTCCGCCCAATCTGGATCATGCCAATCCTCGAGTCGGCGCTGGGAATTGAGAACGCGTTTGAGGTCGCGACGGCGAGCGAAAACGTGGTGGCGCTGACCATTGGGCTCGAAGACTACACCGCCGATCTCGGAGTGGTGAAAACCACCGAAGGCCACGAGTCGCAATATGCGAGGTCACGCGTGGTGAATGCCGCGCACGCGGCGGGAGTGCAGGCGATTGACTCGGTCTTTAGCGATGTCGCCGATATGGATGGCCTGCGGCGATGGGGAGAAGCCTCGCGCGCGGCTGGATTCGAAGGTATGGGTTGCATCCATCCTGGGCAGATTCGCGTCATCCACGAGGCGTTTCAGCCGACGCCGCTCGAGATCGAAAAGGCGAAAAAAGTGGTTGCCGCCTTCGAAGAAGCGCAGAGCAAGGGACTGGCCGTCGTGAGTCTAGGTTCAAAAATGATCGATCCGCCGGTGGTGCAACGAGCGCTAAAACTTGTGGCGCGTGCGAAAGCGATGGGAGCGATTTCGTGAGTGGGACTGAAAACGCGAAAGAAAGAATAGAACTCGCGCAGAATGCGGCGGGACGCACCGTGCCGACGGTGGCAAACGGCCAACCGCAGACTCCGTTCGCGGGTGTGGGAAAGTATCAGCCGCGCGGGCGCAAGGCGGCGCCGGCGATCAGCTCGAACAAAGACTACCCCGATAGCGGCGACAAGCGCGTGGCCGATCTGGAGACGGCGCTGCGCGAGTGCGGACTTCGCGACGGCATGGTGATCTCGAACCATCATCATCTGCGCGACGGCGACAAAGTGGCGCTGATGGCGCTGGAAGCGGCCGCCAGGATCGGCGTCAAGGACTTGATATGGTTCCCGAGCGCATCGTTCCCGTCCCAGAAAAGCGCCATCGAACTGATGGAAAAAGGCGTCATCCATCACATCGAAGGCTCGATGAACGGGCCGTTGGGCGACTACTGCACGCAAGGGAAGATGCGCGGCATGGGCGTGCTGCGCTCCCATGGCGGCCGCTACCAGGCAATTCAAGATGGAGAAGTCCACGTCGACATTGCCGTAATCGCCGCCCCGACCGCCGATTTTTTCGGCAACG
>Ga0302277_1000954_pt1 | contig 21950 bp, 17 predicted proteins | sample III_Bog_N3_1_FD_198759 | JGI IMG/M metagenome (GOLD analysis project Ga0302277, IMG submission 198759) | Peat permafrost microbial communities from Stordalen Mire near Abisko, Sweden - III_Bog_N3_1 | ecosystem: Environmental > Terrestrial > Soil > Wetlands > Peat | place: Sweden: Abisko... | reverse complement strand
CCGCCACCGCCAAAAAACAATCTGCCCGTTGAATAATCCAATGGGTGCCCTCCTCTGCCGCCTACTGATCTTCTGGAGTCGCCTGCCCAACTGGGATTGCCGGGAGGTAAAGTCAACGGATTACCTGAACCGCTCCAGGTATATCCTCCTCTTCCACCGCCTGCGCCAACAAAAGATGACATCCAGGTATATTCCAGGTTCCATGCGGTAACATATCCCGGCTGACTTATGTCGGGAATACCAAATCCATTTATCCATCCTGAAACATTTCCGCCATTGGCACCGCCGCCGCCGCCGCCATTCCATGAATTGCCGCCGCCGCCGCCATTGGCAGGTGCACCCATGCAAACACCGCCCCCAAATACATTATAATCTGTTCCGTTTCCTGCAATACTTTCTCCTTTATATGCTCCGTTTACGTTGGGCTGGTTAGAGGCCACATAACTTATTCCTGTTGCAATTGAATTACTGTTTTGCAAAACCCCTCCCCTGAATCCATCGGCACCGGCATTGATTTGTCCACCGGTATTTATTACCGTATTGCCAAGAACTTCTATAGCTATGATTCCACCGGATACGCTATCCCAGGAATCGGGTACTATTTCTCCGCTGACATTTATTGTCAGCGTGCTATAGCGTGGAATTCTTACTATCTGAACTTTTCCGGCAGCCGTATAATTATTAACTAAGGGGCAGGTTAAATTTATAGTGGTGCCATTTGGCACAGACAATACCTCCCTGATTTCATTATTACCACAGTTATTATAGTTTAAGATCGCTCCCCAACTACTGTCGTTCGGTGTAGAAATATTTCCGCTTGGCCTGCCGTTAATAGAGGCACCCTGCATTTGTATTATCATCACCAAGTCTCCGGCACCCAGATTTTGCGAAAACCGGGAGTGTGCATTAAGTGCGCTGTTGGCAACTGTAATGGAGGTATTTCCTATTGCGGCATTCGCCGTAAGTGACGTATATTCATTAACCACAACAGTTGAGGTAACTACCAGTGGACCATTTTTTCCATGTTGGGCAAACATGGTTGTACAAAATGACAACGATAGCAAACACAAAAAATAGACTTGTTTCATAATTATTTACATTAGTAAAGCAAAGTAAAAATACTAAAAAAAATAAAATTACCTTATCAACTGTACATAGCCCTGCTTATTAGTAGTGTTACCATTGCAAGCAGCATTTATTATGTAGTAATATACACCTGCAGGTGCCTGCCCGCCGCTTTCTGAGCTTCCATCCCAAAATTGAATTGGATTGGTTGATTTGAACATTTCCTTCCCCCACCGGTCATAAATTAATATCGACCATGCAGTAAGGTTCGAGTTTTTTATATAAAATACATTATCAGGAGGAAACCCCAATGTTCCTGCGTAGGTGGGGGTAAACACATTGGGTATAATTAAAGTGTCACAAGGTTGCTCTACCGTTACAACAATAATCCTTGATACAGTACAATCTAAAGAATCCTTTCCAACTACTGTATAACTGGTTGTTACCGTAGGGCTAACAATAACTTCAGCGCAGGTGTCGCAATTAATGTTCGTTGCTGGTATCCATTGATAATGAATAATACCGGAGCCACCGGCATCCAGAGTAGAGGAATTTCCGGATTGTATAATAGTATTACAGCAGGCAGATAGATTAGGATTATATACTTTGACAGAAGTAACTGCCACGCCGATACAACCATTGGTAACAGTTGCAGTATAATTGGTTGTTGAAGTTGGGCTAACAATAATAGAATCGGTTGTTGCTCCGTTACTCCATCGATATGTTCCGCCTCCGCTGACTTTAAGCTTAACACTATCCCCGGAGCAAATTGGTTTAACAGGATTAATATTAACCGTAAGAGTGGAAACCAGATTAACAGTAACTGTACTGTCTTTACTACAACCATTATTAGTAACTACAGCCGTATATACAGTAGTGATTGTTGGAGTGGCAATAGGGTTTGCAATGGAGGCATTACTTAATGTGTTGGCAGGAAGCCATGCATATGTTCCACCACCTGTTACATTAAGCGGAATTGAATTACCGTTACATATGGAAGTATCCGGAGTTATAGTTATCACAGGCAAAGGAATAACTGTAATTGGAAAACTTGTATCTTTTGTGCATCCACCATTGGTAACGGCAACCGTATAGATGGTATTTGTGACCGGCGTTATGGTTATGTCAGATGTAGTGGCAGAATTACTCCAGGAATAAGTGCCTCCACCCGTTGCTGTTATAGTTGTTGGATTACCCGCACAAACTGTACTATTTGTTGCGCTAAGTGTTACCGTTGGAATAGGATTAACCGTAATCAGTATGCTCGTATCCTTTACACATCCCCCATTAGTAACACCAACTGTATAGGTAGTATTTGTGACAGGCGTTATTGTTATAGCAGATGTAGTAGCAGAATTACTCCAGGAATAAGTGCCACCTCCTGTTGCTGTTATAGTGGCAGACTGACCTTTACAAATTGGGTTGCCACTGGTGCTTAAAACAATACTAGGCAGCGGAATAACAGTCACTTTTATCGAGTCTTTCACTATGCCGCATCGCGTAGTAACCGAAACTGTATACGTAGTGGTAGCTGTAGGAGTAGCCACAGGGTTGGCAATAGCGGGATTGCTTAATCCGTTGGTAGGCAACCATGAATAGGCAGTTCCACCGGTTGCACTAAGTGAATCGGAAGCACCTTTGCAAATACTATTACCATGACTGACAGTTACACTACCGGCGCCAATAACAACAATTGTAACCGGTATACGATATGTTCCCGGGCAACTTCCAACATAATAGGTTGTTGTTATTGTTAATATAGGAGTTGTGAAAGTAGAACCCGATCCCACAGATACACCACCGCTATCTACCGTATACCATTCAATGCTGGTTCCACCCGGGGGATTTCCTAAAATGGATTCTGTTAAGGTGACGGTTCGTCCACTGCAAATCGTATCATTAGGTATTGAAGCCAAGTGAAAATTAGTAATGGATGCATTGCTTAAACCTGCTCCGCCTATAGTAGCACCATTGGGCGGAAAATTCGGCATTGACATTGAATTGGTAATTCCATTAGCTCCACCAGTAACAGCTTCTGTAAGTCCACCATTTGAGCATGCAATGTATCCGCCGCTACCGCCGCCGCCCGGTCCTTCTGATTCCTTATCAGTACTTATATTCCATGCCATAACCTGGTTTCCTCCGGTTCCTCCGTTTGCAGTAAGCGTAACGCCCGATATATTACCTACGGAATTAACAACAATGGTTCCTCCTGCTCCCGCACCTCCGGCAGCATCAATGCCCGATGCATGACCAACTGAAGGGGCGGGATGAGGGGTATTGAATCCATTCTCTCCATTGGAGATTATTTGTCCGCTTCCTGAAACAGTTCCATAACTCATAAGATATATAATGCCTCCGCCACGTCCTCCGGCACCGCCATAACCATCATTCTGATCGCCGGCACCGCCGCCGCCGGCCATAAAAATCTTTCCGGTAGAATAATCCAGAGGACGGCCACCCCTACCTCCAACACTTCTTCGCTGATCACCTGCCCAGGCAGCTGCCCAAGCGGGGTTAATATTACCCGGACCGTCAGTGATTGGGTTTACCTGGTTAGCTCCGTATGAATATCCGCCTCTGCCGCCACCTGATGAATGAAATGCTGACATCCAACTATATTCCAAATTCCAGGCAGCAATATTGTTCGCAGTACTTACGTCCGGATTTCCAAATCCATTAATATAATTAGCAACTACTCCGCCATTGGCTCCACCTCCTCCGCCGCCATTTTGTGTGTTTCCGCCGCCGCCCCCATTACCCGGAGCGCCCATACCTTCTTTTCCTCCGTATTGCAAATACTTCCATTCGTATCCACCAATTCCTTCTCCCTTTTCTTTTCCATAACTCTGGAACCTTGAAGCTACATCACCCACTCCCCAACCAACACTATCCTGGCCATTATATCGGCCACCCCTAAAACCGGTTGAATCGGCATTTATAGCCCCCCCTGAATTAATAATGGTATTATTTTCAACTTCCACGGCAATTATTCCGCCAATAGCACTATCCCAGGGATCGCAGGTTATGGTTCCCCCGTTATTTATTGTAAGTGATGCATATCTTGGCACCCTTACTATTTGTACCCTACCGGTGTCTATGTAGCTGTATTGCAATGGACAATCTAATTTTATGGTGGTACCGGATGGCACAGCATTTACTTCAGCAAATTCATAGTTTCCACAATTATTATAGTTTGTTATGGCTCCCCATGTGCTGTCTTTAGGTTGTCCTACGTCGGGAACAAGAGGATTAATGCTTCCTTTAAGGGTAGCTCCCTGCATCTGAATTATCATTATCAAATCTCCAACAGCCAGGTTGCCTAAAAAACGCCCATGGGTATTTAAAGAACTGTTGCCTACTGTGATAACAGTACTACCGGCAGGCGCATTGGCCGTAAGGTTAGTATATTCATTTACACTTACTGTGGCTGCAACGGTAAGATTTCCATCCCTTCCACGCTGGGCAAAAAGGCTTGCGGAAAGAATACAAAAAATTGCGAAAAATATTTTTTTCCTCATTTCAGGTGCCTAAAAAGAATACGAATATATAAATAATTCCGTTAAATGCCACATTACAAGCATATAAATTTATCAAAACAAACAATTAATCTATCTATAAGAATAAAAAAACCGCCCTCGGTGGTATTAATTATTCCACATATAAAATCATTCCTTTTAGATATTCGCCCTCCGGATGATAGATACTGATAGGATGATCGGAAGGCTGTGATAGATATTTTAATATCCGTACATTCCTTCCCGTCTCAATAGCGGCTGCCGTTATGGCACCATGGAAAAGATTTTTATCTACTACCTGTGAACATGAAAATGTGAAAATAATTCCACCGGGTTTAATTCCCTTTATAGCTAATGCATTCAATCGCCTATATCCCATTACAGCCTGATGCCTGGCATCGCGATGCTTGGCGAATGCAGGAGGATCTATAATCATCATATCGTACTCGGATGTATGGTGACCTAAAAACTCAAATGCATCAGCCACAAATGAGGTCTGTTTAGAATCGGACCCGAAATTGAGGTTAATATTACTATCTGTAAGCTTAATAGCGGTCTTTGAACTGTCCACCGAATGCACTTCCGTAGCACCTGCATTCAAAGCATAGACTGAAAAACCTCCGGCATAGCAAAAACAATCTAACACTTTCCGTCCGTTGGCATATTGAGCCACCAATTTTCTGTTCTCCCGTTGGTCAATAAAAAAACCAGTTTTTTGTCCTTCTTCCCAATCAATATGAAATTTTTGTCCGTTTTCAAGCACTTGCTTTTCGTTATCGCTGCCGAAAAGATACCCATTTTTCAATTCGCTGTCTGCTTCATTTTCAAAAGGCACTTTTGTTCCTGAAGCACCCAAACTTTCTTTGCTTTTATCATAAATCGCTTTCAATTTTTCTCCATATATTTCTTTCAAAGCTTCAACAAGATGATTCCGTTCACGATACATCCCTATAGAGTGCGCCTGTATTACTGCGGTACCATTGTAATAATCTATTATCAAACCGGGTAAGCCGTCACCCTCGCCATAAACGAGGCGATAAACATTGGTATTCGCATCATTGGTCAATCCAATGGATTGGCGGTAATTAAAAGCTTTTTGAATTTTCGATTTCCAAAAAGAAGCATCGGGCACAATCTTGTCAAAAGAAAAAATGCGAATCATAATAGATCCTTTTTGATAATGCCCTGTTCCGAGGTATTCGTCCTTACTTGAATAGACTTCAACAATATCCCCGTTCTTTAAATTGTCAGGAATTTTCTTTACTGCACCTGAAAAAATCCAGGGATGAAAGCGCCTTGGACTTTGGTCTTTCCCCGAATTAAGAACTATTTTAGTTATTTCACTCATTCAGCAAAACTACAAAAAACAGCCTAAAAGGACAGCTATTTAACTATATTTGTATGATATGAACTATGTTAAACATATAGCTGCTTTTCTCTTTACGGTATTTATTGTAACTTTTTGTCAAAGCCAAAATATATCGCATGGCAATGTAGTTCCTCCGGCAAAGGTTCAGTTGAAATTTGATTCTTTATACCCGCATGCCTATAATATGGACTGGCGCATACGGCAAAAAAATGAAAATGCACAGGTTGTTAGTTTCGATTGTAATTGCGAAGAAGGACTAGGCCATGTGATCATCACTTTTGATACCAATGGTACTATCCTGAATAAAGATACACGAATTCACAAACAAGATTTACCGGGGAGTAGTATTGATTACATAGCAAACAATTACCCGAACGATTTTGAATACGGAGATATAACCAAGACTAACAAAGAAGGGGAAATAAGCTACAGGGTTGACATGAAACAAATTGTTCCTGACGGCAATGCCACAAGTGGCTGGATTTACATATTAAAATTTAAGGCCTCAGGGGAATTTATATCGGTGGAAAAACGGTGACAGCATTTGATTCAAATACCTGTGCGGTATAAATCCGAAATAATATTTTCATTTAAACGGTAACGATATGGAAGTAATGCATCCTCTCCTGCATAATCAACGCCAATACGGGGACTGGTAACAATATCCTTCTTTTTGAATTTTATTCCCCTATCTTCCACCCATATCAAGTTGCCGGATAATGCAAGGCCTGAATGTGTTGTTTTAATTCCGAGCGCTGTGGAAACTGTTCCCGGTCCGTTAGCTATTTTCTTGGTAATGTCTTCCTGATTTCTTCTTTTCAATATAGTATTAACCCCTTCTGCCGGAATAACAGCCCTGACAAGAATTGCATGGGGAATATCTTTTGTATTGGTGACTATATTAAACAAGTGGTGAATTCCGTAACAAAGATAAACATACGCAACTCCGCCTTCCGCATACATAATTTCATTTCTTTTTGTACGCCTGCCCTTATAAGCATGCGAGGCTTTGTCTAGGGCTCCGTTATAAGCTTCTGTCTCTATTATCATTCCTGAGGTTGTTTTTCCTCCGAAACTCGTAACAAGAAATTTTCCGATTAATTCATTTGCAATTTGAAGAACATTCTCCCGCAAATAAAAATCCGGTGCCAGTTTTTTACCCTTCACTTTATAGTCTTATTGACTGCCCCGCCAACATATATATACTCTGCTGTCAAGCTCCCTTTATCATCATATTGCTTATCATCGCCGTCTCTAAGAAAATCATAGGAGTCCTGGCTGTAAATAGATTCCGATTCCTCTTTCAACTGGCCATTGGGGTAATAGTCCTTTAAGCTGTAGCGGATTATTGCATCCTTTGATTTTGATTCAATGGGTACAAAAATAGATTCCGGTTTTCCATCTCTAAAATAAGAACACCTTCTTAGAAGGCGTTGATGTTTTTTATCATATTCCTCCAAATAGGAAAGTTGTCCGTTGTCATAGTAATCCTGCCATAAAGTTGAGTTACTTTCAAAGTACATCACATCGGATTTCAATGTTTCATTTTGATAATACTTTTTCAATTCATTCTTACGTTCCGTTACCAACTTATATACTCTTTCAAGCTTTCCATCGGGATAAAAATTTGAATATTCCGTTAATACACCGGCTGAATAAAACCCTCTGTGCAGCAGCTTTCCATCGGGATAGTAATCATCTATCATATTATCACATAAGGTACCGTTGGAAAACTTTCTTAACGAGTATCCTTCTGTGGCAGGATTATATTTGTCATAAAATTGAATCCCATAAGTAGAATCATATACTAAGGAGAAAACATGCATTTCTGAGCCCAATGTTTTACTTAATGATATTTGTCCGCTCACACTGTTTAGTGAAGCCCAAAGGATAACGAATATGGTTCCTGATAATGACTTCACAAGCGGTAGATTAATGCAATCCCTTTTCTGCCAGATAACGTTCCGAATCTATAGCAGCCATACAACCGCTGCCTGCAGCCGTAACAGCCTGGCGGTATGTTTTATCCTGCGCATCGCCGCAGGCAAAAACTCCCGGTATATTTGTTTTTGAAGAACCCGGAATAGTCTTCAGGTAGCCTTGCTCATCCATATCAATCCATCCCTTAAAAATATCGGTATTGGGTTGATGCCCAATTGCCACAAAGAAACCTGTAACATTCAAAATCCTTTCTTCTTTAGTAAGTATATTTACTACTGCGGCACTGGTTACACTTTTTTCGCCTAACACTTCCAGCGTTTCGGTATTAAAAAGCACTTCAATATTAGGGGTATTAAATACCCTGTGTTGCATAGCTTTTGAAGCCCTTAATTCATTTCTGCGCACAATCATATACACCTTATTGCAAAGTTTTGCAAGGTAGGTTGCTTCTTCCGCAGCTGTATCGCCTCCGCCCACAATAGCTACATCATGTTTACGAAAAAAATATCCGTCGCATACAGCGCATGCCGAAACTCCGAATCCATTTAATCTTTGTTCCGACGGCAGCCCTAACCATTTTGCAGAAGCACCCGTGGCAATAATTATTGAATCAGCTGTCAGCGTATCCTTTTCTTCAACAACGATTTTAAATGGCGCTTTCGAAAAATCAACCGAGCTGACATATGACCAGCGAATATCTGTACCGAACCGCAAGGCTTGTTTGCGAAAATGTTCCATCATTTCGGGGCCTTGTATGCCATCGGGATAACCCGGGTAGTTTTCTACATCAGTTGTAATGGTAAGTTGCCCCCCCGGTTGCAAGCCTGCAACCATTACGGGTTTCATATCAGCGCGTGCAGCATATATAGCAGCCGTATATCCGGCAGGACCGGAGCCGATTATAATGCATTTTTTCTTTTCTTCTGTTGTCATAAAATGAAATGTTGTATATTCTCTTTATAAATGCCAAATGTAAATAAAAGCAATAAATGATCCATGGATTTATGTAATGTTCTTTCTACAATAAAATGTTATTTGCAATATACCGTATCGTATGATGTGCCATAGCCGCACCAAATACCAAGCCCGCCATTTATATTGCCCTGAACTGGAGCCGGTGAACCAAATGGGTTCCCAACGTTATTAAGCTGATAATAATATGCATTATAAAACTGGTAGGCCTCACTGCTTATGGTGGAAAATTGAATAATACACGTTTCACCAATTTTAAAATACCCTCTTTCAGCATCCGTATCATCCTTCGCTTTTGATCCCGGAAAGCTGCCCCTGTTGTAATTAAACTCAAATTTTTGTCCGGCAATAAATTGATCATTGAAAGCTGATTCGAATGGTGGAATGAAAGTGGTGTCAGGCTCAACTGTTCCAATTCTTTTCACCATCCAGCGATAGCAATTGCCCGGAGGAAGTGGATCGTGTAAAATAGCCCAAAGATACCCCAGGCTATCCAATCCGGGTTGTGTTTGAAACCAGGTAGAATCTAATCGAATAGCAGGCAAAATATTGGTTGTAGCTGTTAATGTTTGTCCTTCTGCTTTTACAGTAAGGTTGTAAGTTCTTCCGGTAATACCTTTCATTTTTTTGGTTTCATAATATCCTAACTGAGGTATTACGGATTGCATGGTATCTGTTGTATAGCCATCATTTACAGTAATCACGGCGCCATCGATCACCTGGTTTGCAATAATGCTGGATATGGATATGGTTCCGAAAAAAGCAAAATTATGCGACAGATACACCCATGCCAGTTGTCCGGGCTCTATATGCCCTTCTACACAAATTTGCGACGGAGGTTGGGGCAGATCAAGTGTGACATCCTTTTGGCACCCTGCAATTAAAAACAGGGGGAATAATCCAATAAGATATTTTATTTTATTTTTCATCTTCATTAAAATTCAAAGTTCCACATAACGGAAGGAAGGACGGGAAATAAGGAAACCTGCTTAGCTTGTATAGTGAGTGAGTTATTGTAAACATTCCCGCTAATATCGAAATAAATAAAATAGGGGTTGTACCTGTCGTATACGTTGTATACTGAAAAAGTCCAGCTCGTTTTAAAGTTCTTTCTCCATTGCGGACGATGATCCACATAAGGAGCGTCAATGCCTTCTTTTTGCATTTTATTTTCCCGGCGTTGCTGCCTTCTCTCCAAACGTTTTTGCCGGTTGGGCGTATAGGTGGCTGCCAAATCAAGCCGGTCATACGGAACAAGCCGGTAGTTATTTAGATTGCCATATTGCTGAACCAATTCGCCTTCTATTATATACCATCCTATCGGCAATGTAAGCGCCTCGCCGGAAGAGAAAACGAATACAGATGAAATGGTCCAACTGTCATTCAGGGTATAATTTGCAACGGCTGATATATCATTCCTTCGGTCGTACTTGGCATAAAATGTTTGTCCGTTATTCAGGTCGGCAAAGGTTTCTGTAGTCCAGGAAAGAGTATAACCAACCCATCCGTTAAACTTACCCGATTTCTTTTTCAGATAAAATTCGAACCCATATGCCTGACCGCTTCCAAAAGTAAAATCTTCATCCGGGTTTGCGCCGGGGTTGGACTCGGGTGTTACCCCGTTTTTATATTCGATCAGGTTTCGCATGTCTTTGTAATAAGTTTCCACCGAAGATTCATACTGATTATCTTTAAAATTTCTGTAATATCCAATGGCATACTGATCACCTGTAGTTGGCTGAACCAGGGAAGTGCTGGGGAACCAAATATCGGTTGGCAATGATACAGAACTAACAGATGCAAGATGAATGTATTGAATATTATGGCTATATCCAACCTTTATGGAAGATTCATCATTTAAGCGATAACGGAATGAAATACGAGGTTCAAGTCCCCCATACAAGGCAATATTTTGAAATGTTTTATAATGTATTGTATCAACATTTACACCCTGATTATCTTGAATATACCTGTCAAATGGACCTATTTGCTGAAAAACGGAATATCTCAACCCTCCTTCAATTTTTATACGGGCACTCAAATCATAGTCATCTGTTAAATATACCCCGCCTTCGTTTGCATAAAGCTTCTGTATACTATTGAGGCTGAAATTAACACTTTGTTCCTGGGCGGATATTTCACTGGGAATAAATACGTGTAAGGTATATTCTACCCCATATTTAATGTGGTGTTTTTTCGATGGCAGGTAATCAAAATTATATTTGAGGTGGTAATCATGTATTCCGGAGAAAAGAGAAAAGTAAAATCCCGCATCGCTTCCATTAAACTTGAAATTATAATCGGTATAGTCCAATGTAAGGTTTGAAATAAGTTTATCGCTATATATGTGCGACCAATTCACAGATGCTATTCCATTGCCCCAGGGTATTTGTGCTCCGAAACCCGCCTGGGCGTCGGTGAAATTAAAAACATCTTCCCCATAATAAGCGCTTATGGATAGATGGTCCTTGGGGGAAATATTCCAACTGATTTTTCCATTTAAATCGTAGAAATAATATTTGGTTCCGTAAAACGGGGAACTGCTGCTGATAAAAGGTTCGCGCAGAAATGCATCAATATAAGTGCGCCTTATGGAGAATATAAATGATACCTTATCTTTTTTAATCGGACCCTGCACGGTCAGATGTGATGCAATAAGGCCAATGCCCCCACTGGCATGTATATCTTCCATATCCCCGTCCTTCGATTGAATATTGAGAACCGACGATATACGTCCTCCGTAGTTGGCAGGCATATTTCCTTTAATAAGCTCAACGCTGCTTAGCGCGTCGGAATTAAAAATGGAGAAAAAACCAAGCAGGTGGCCCGCATTATATACGGTTGCCCCGTCCAATAAAATCAGGTTTTCATCGGGACCGCCGCCCCGCACATAGAAACCGGAATTGGCATCGCCTCCGCTCTGAACACCCGGTAGGAGTTGTATCATTTTTAATATATCGGGTTCGCCGAAAAATACCGGAATTGTTTTCAGGTCTTTCACATCCAGCTTAACCGTACCCATTTGAGAGCTTTCTACGTTTTTATCCGGGCGATCTGCCGTAATATCAACCGCCTGTGTGCTTACAGATGTTTGTTTAAGGTTTATGTTAAAGTGTACATTGGAAAATACTTTTATGGGAATAACTGTATCATTATAGCTCAATATTGAAACATGTAAATGGTAGTTTCCGGCGGGGAGCGTGAATGTATAATAACCATTTACATCAGTAGCGGCACCCTGGTGGTTTTCATCAATATACACACTGGCGCCGGGTAACGTTTGCCCATTAGATGCATCTTTTATATAGCCTGTTACTTTAAATTCCTGTGAATACGCATTTATGGTCGATAAGAAGATAATAAATGAAAGTAAAAAAATGCGCATATATAAAAGAAGCTTTGTCTTTCAAAAAAAATTACCTTTGCAAAATTAATTTTTTAAGGCTTTGTAATTACCAGCACCCCAAAATCAAAGCTATAAAATTAAAGTTCAAACCATAATTGTTCGGGATGTAGCGCAGCCCGGTTAGCGCACACCCTTGGGGTGGGTGAGGTCGCGAGTTCGAATCCCGCCATCCCGACACAATTATATCTTTGGAACTTTATAGTATTCTCCAAGATTCCTTATATTTGAAAGGCTTATAATCCTATCTTGGCTAATACTTTTAAAAATCAGACCATACTTCAAAGAAATGCAATTACAACTTAAAAAAAATATTAGTATTCTGGTGTTACTTGCGGTTATTGGTGTTGCCTGTAAAAACTCCCTGAATGTTCAGGCTCCCTATAAAGATGTAACCGTTGTATATGGCCTATTGGATCAAAGCGATTCTACTCATTATATTCGCATTAATAAGGGTTTTGAAGGCAATGGCAATGGCAATGCCTATGTAATGGCGCAGCAATATGATTCTATTTATTATCCGGTGGGCACCATAAATGCAGTTTTGCAAGACTCCAGTATTATTACAAATACTGTTGTAAAAACAATTGCCCTTGATACCACTACCATGGTTCCTTTGGGTCCCGGCACATTTTCCTACCCGAAGCAATTACTATACTATACCAGCGCAACTCTTAATCCGAACGACTATTACAACCTGATAATAACCAATACTAAAACCGGCAAAAAAACAACCGGCTCAACCGGATTGTTTTCAAACGTTGCCCTATCCGGCCTTTATTCCAAAACATTTTATTTGTCTTTTTCTAATCTATCGCCTACAATTATTGGCTGGACAACCTCTCCCAATGCCCGAATATACCAACTCACCATCCGCTTTTTTTATGATGAGGTCACTAATAGCAATATAAAAACCGGGAGGTCCATTGATTGGATATTTGCCCCATTAACCTCTCCAACTTTAACAGGAGGGGCCTTACTACAGTATTCCATTACCGCACAGGGTTTGTGCAGCCTGATTTTAAACACCATACCTTACGAAGAAGGTGTTACAAGGCATGTTGATTCGGTGGGTATTATCTTCACATCCGGTTCCGATGACCTGAATACTTATGTTCAGTTGAGCCAGCCCCCTATGGGTATAAATCAGGATGTACCCTCTTATTCGGATGTAAAAAATGCAGTTGGTTTATATACGGCAAGGCATGTACAAACTGCCTACAAAGTACTAGGGGGCGGCCTTTTTGATACTTTAGTGGTGGATCCGTTATATGCCAAACTTAACTTTCAATACTAACATATTCCGGGCAATACTTTACCTGCATCAGTCTTTCACAAAAAGCCATTCCTGTGGGTCCAGCTTATTTTCCCCCTTCCATATTTGAAGCTCTAGGTCACTCACTTGTTCCTGTTCATCGTATACTATAGTTCCCAAGGTTTGTTTCGTTTGAACTTTATCTCCTTCCTTCACAAAAACAGCATTCAAATGACGATAAACACTTAGAAACTCTCCATGCCTGATAATAATAACCTTGCCATTTTCAGGATCTTCCGTAACCGTGGAAACAGTGCCATTGAAAACGGCCCTTGCTATAGCCCCTTTTGATGTAGCAATATCAACTCCGCTGTTACTCATGGTAATACCAGGCATAGGTGAATAGGTTCCAAAAGGACGGGTAATTACACCTTCCACCACAGGCCATGGTAATTTCCCTTTGTTGTTCTCAAAATTTTGAGATAACGCCTGGGCTTCCGGGGTAAGTTTCATTTCAAGGTGTTTCGAATTAGCAACGGTGGTTTTTGTATTGGCGTTTGATTTCCGGATTTCCTCTTCTACCAATCTTTTAATCGATTCATCCAACTTTTGGGATGCTCTTTGTTTTTCCGCAAGCTCATTGCGGTATTGCCTTTCTTTCCCCTTTAACTGATTATAAATTTTCTGCTGTTCGCCTTTTTCAACATCCAATGAACTTCTCTCCGATTCTACATTTCCCAGCAATTGATTTTTTTCATCTTTGGTTTTTTGTAAACGCGCCACCTTTTTACTTACTTCTTTAGATGTAGAATCAATCATTACTGCCTGCCTGTGTCTGTACTCCTGGTATTCCTGCACATACCGCATGCGCAAAGCAGCCTGCTCAAAATCTCTGGATGCAAAAATAAATGACAATTTGTTATATCCTTTTTCTGTTTTATAGGCATCTACCACCATGCGTGCATATTCCTTTTTCAAATCATTTAATCGCATTTCCATTGCAATAATAGAATCGTTTGATGCCTTAATCTGCGATTGAATAATTCCAATTTCCTTGGTAACTGTTTCTATTACCTGCTCCTGCAAACTTATTTTTCGGTTTACTGTCATAAGCACGCCGAGCGACGATTGCTTGCTCGTGGTTGTTTGCTCAAGCAAATTATTCAGGTACTGTATATCCTCCTGCAGTTTCTTTTTTTTATTTTCCAGTTCCCTCTTAGTCTTCTGAGCTGTTACAAACCCCGGCAAGCTAATTAAAAACAATACAAACAAAATATATTTAATAGTGTATCTGCTCATATTTCTTAGGGATAGTAAAAGGGATACTTTCGTAATTTGTAAAATTCACTTTCTTATATTTCAAATCAATCTTAATGATCTTTTTACCTGTATTAATTTCGTAATGAATATGCATTGGGAACCGGCTGCCTGAATCCCGCTTTTCAAAATCATCGTACGAAGCCTCAAAAGTATGCTTGGTTACAAAATCCTCCAGCCTTATTTTTTTAATATGAAAATCCGAATCATCCAGCCAGATTACCTGTGCATCATTCCGGCTGTGCAAGGGCTTATTTCGATACATTAACCGCTTGTATTTTCTCTTCCTTACAGTACTCAACACATAATCCCGGCCATCAAAATAAGCTTTCATTTTAGCCGTATCATTATAAAACTCCATTGAATTACCTACCAAGACAGATTGAATCAGATCAAAATCTATATCCTCCCGCAAAAGTGTATCTAAATAATCATACGTTCCTTTCAAATAATTTTCCTGCAAGTTGTTAATTATAGCTACCGAATCACCGTCTAATTTTGCATGAGCCACGGTAACCGCACCCAATATGGCGGTAATCGTCATCCATATTACACTGTCTTTGCGCATCCTCACTACGCCACTAAAAGATTGTTGCGAGCTGTCCTTATCAATATCCGCAGAAAAATGGGCGCTGATCCAGTGGTAATTAAGATTATTTGCTCTTAGCTTTGTCATGAGGGAATAGGCATTCTCCTTTTTCAGGCTTGTAGTAGGCGGGGGATTGGGGGTATGGATTGTTTTAACAGTATAGCAAGCCGTAAAAAATAACGCAACGGAAATAGCCAATAATAAACCAATATATCTTCTTAGGAAAAGCCTTCTCATTCTTATAAGCAGTTTTTATTTTTCATATAGTTGCTTGTCTTTTATTTTCTTTTCAAGTAATTCGGAATTGTTTCCGCCTTGTTTTGATTTCATCCAATACTGCACCGACAAATCCTTTTCGCCCAGTTTAAACAATATATCGCCATAATGTTCTAAAATAACGTCATCGTTGTCTCCCCCATGCTTTATTGCCTTGTACTCCCAATCCTTTGCATCCTTATACTTGCCGGTCATATATAATATCCAGGCATAGGTGTCTTCATCTGCGGCGCTGGTGGTATCTAATTCATTTGATTTTTTTGACATTTTCTCCGCCAAGGCCAGATTGGTGTCGCGAACAGATAGAAAATAGCTGTAATTATTCAGCACGTAAATGTTGTCCGGATTTATATTAAGCGCTGCTTCATAGGCAGAGTCGGATGCAGAAAATTTCTTCACATAATAACTTAAATCACCCATATAGGCATACATCATACCCAGAGTCATGGAATCATTTACCAAATAAAAAACTCCGGATTTGAAGGCACTCAACGCTTCATTATAGTTTTTCAATTGCATGTTGGCAATCCCATTATCGTAATAAAGCTGGGCATTTGTAGGAAACAATCCGATTGCTTTCTTGCTTTCATTTTCCAAATCTTTCACATCCATCAGTTGCAGTTCAATGTCCAGAAGCGATTCCCAATAATTGTATTTGCTGCTGTCTTCGCTCAGAGCAATTCTATATTCAGAGCGAGCCTCATCTAAATTTTGATTATGCTGGAGAAGTTCACCGTATATGGCATGAGCCCTTGGTTCGGTAGGATTGGAATTAACCATTTCTTTAGATAAAGTCAATGCTTCGCTAAAAATAGAATCGGTATTGGTGAATGTATTTAACCCAAGTATTATCCTAATCTTGGTATCAATATCCAGGTCGGGTTCTTCAAAAGCCTTTTCCAGTTCCTCAAATGCCATATTGTCCTGGTTGGTTGTTTTATAGTAATCGGCCAGCGATAAATGCACCATTGGGTCATGAGGGAATGCTTGCTCCATTTTTTGATATACTGCAAATGCTTTATCATTCTTACCTTCGAGACTGTAAAGGTTTCCCAACATATCCGAATACTGAGGCGTGGTCGGATTATTGTTAATCAGTTTTTGTATTTCCACTTCGGATTGGGGATACTCTTTTAGCTTTTCTAGTACTTCTATTTTATTCATAGAGATGTCCTCATCCGCCGGGCCCAATTTTTGTTGCAGGATATTATAGGTTTCAATGGCCTGTTTATATTCTTGTGCCTGCAATTGGGCAAGTGCAAGCTTATAATATAAATCTATTGTTCGCGGATGTATTTTAATCAAGTCTTCATATTCCTTTATGGTCTCTTTATACTTGCCGGCTTCCTGTAAAGTTTGTGCGTAATAATACCCATACCAAATATTTTGGGGATCGCCAATTACAGCCTTTCTTATATAAACGAGCGAACTATCCGGCTGTTTTTTATATTGCCATATTTGCGACACTTCAAAGTTTGCAGCAGGACTGGCCGGGTTTATCGCAAGGCATCTCCTGAAAAAAACCATAGCATCATCATAATTGCCTAGTATTTTTTGTTTCAACCCATCATAATACAAAGCTTTAAATTTTTCATCATCCATATCTGTATGATGTTTTCCGGAAACGGCAGAAAGCGATTTATGTGAACCGGAGCAGGAAAAAAACAGGGCTGAAATCACTAAAAAATATAAGATTTGAGATCTCGGATTTAAGATATACGATTTCCATTGTCTTTTGAAAATCATAAATCCTATATCATAAATCCTAAATGGGTTCATCTGCTTAGCTTTTATGATTATAATCTCCCCAATTCAATACTTCTTGTTTTCCATTATATTGAACATGACTCCCAATCATAGAATCTATAATATTTGCATTTGCTATATGGCAATTTTCCTGTATTATAGAATCTGATACAATGGAATTTTCAATATGGTTATTACATCCAATAGAAGCAAAAGGCCCTATAACAGAATTTACAATGATGGTGTTTTCGGCTATAAAACAAGGTTGAATTATGGAAGAATTAATTAATTGCGCTGCATTATGTTGTGTTGATTTTTTAGTTTCCAGCAGGCGTTTGTTGGTATGCAGCATATTTGCTTTACTACCGCAATCAAGCCATTCACTAACCTGAGCCACACTGAATTTGGTTCCTTTCTGTTTCATGTTCTCCAGGGCATTGGTAAGCTGGTACTCCCCTTTTTCCCTTATATCATTATCAAGCAAGTATTGCAATTCGCTTTTCAAATAGGCCCCATCTTTAAAATAATAAATACCAATAATAGCAAGGTCGGAAACAAAATTTTCCGGCTTTTCAACGAAGTCGGTAATTATATTCTGCTTATTCAGTTTCACCACACCAAATGGTTTGGGGTCTTCCACTTTTTGAACCCAAATAATCCCCTCATGGGACGTATCTACCGTAAATTCACCGCGAAAAAGAGTATCTGCAAATGCCACAACTACATTTCCTTCCAGTAATTCAGATGCACACATAACAGCATGCGCAGTTCCCAATGCCTCTTCCTGGTAAAATATTTTTCCTTTAGCCCCCAACTTTTTTGCAACATCCAGCAAGTGCGATTCCGCTTCTTTTCCAAAATGACCTATGACAAACCCTATTTCTTCTATTTCACCTTTAATAGTTGCAGAAATATCTTCTACAAGGTGCTGTACCATTGGTTTACCGGCAACAGGTAAAAGTGGCTTGGGAACCGTAAGTGTATGCGGTCTCATTCGTTTGCCTATACCCGCCATTGGAATTATAAGTTTCATGCTAATTGTAAATTGTTAATTGTAAATGAGAGTCATTTTGTCAGTGTTTTCCTGTATGTCCAAACCCGCCTGCTCCTCTTTCGGTTTCCATTAGCTGGGTTACCTCCTCCCATTGCACACGTTCATGCTTGGCCACAATTACCTGGGCTATTCGCTCACCGTCGTTAACGGTAAAATCTTCTTTAGAAAGATTTATCAGCAACACCTTCAACTCTCCCCTGTAATCGGCATCAATCGTTCCGGGTGAGTTCAATACGGTGATGCCATGCTTCAAAGCAAGTCCGCTGCGGGGACGTACCTGCGCTTCGCTGCCTTCCGGTAATTCCATGAATAACCCAGTAGGCACTAATGTCCTTTCCATGGATTTTAACACCATAGGCGCTTCAATATTGGCACGCACATCAAATCCCGCAGATGCCACCGTGGCGTATTGAGGCAAAGGATGTTTAGATTTATTTACAATTTTCACTTTCATCTTATGCTTGTTTTTTCAGATTCTTAAGTAAGGCAAACGAAGGTTTTTCCATAAAGTAGACAACCGCTACGAATATAAGGATTAACCCGTTGTTAATTATCAGCATTAATACTTTTGAATCTAAATTTATCTGTGTACTCATAAAGTACAAAATTAGCGATAAAGCGAAGTAGATTCCTATGCGGAAGAAATCGTATTTAACAGGCAATTGTTTACGACTCATGAAATACGATAGCACCATAACCGTAGCATAACATATCAGCGTAGCCCAGGCGCAGCCTATGTATCCAATTCGTGGTATCCAATAAACATCCAAAACAATGGTAATTATGGCTCCTATACTTGTAAGATAGGCACCATACATGGTTTTATTAGCCAATTTATACCAGATGGACAAGGTATAAAATACCCCAAGGCATACATTAGCCAATAAAAGAATGGGCACCACATCAAGGCCGATCCAATAGTCTTTTCCAATATAATTCTTCATCCATGAAAGATTCAGCAATGTACCTAAAGATATCAGCAAACACCCAATTATGAAATATTTAACTATATCTGCAAAAGTTTTGGCAAAATCTTTCTCCCTTGCATTGGCAAAGAAATAAGGCTCGGAAGCATATTTAAACGCCTGCACAAACATGGTAACTATTATAGATATCTTATAGCATGCACTATAAATTCCGCCTTGCTGCCAGCTAACATTCGCAGGTAATAAATACTGCAATAAAATTCTATCAAGTGTTTCATTTACCATGCCGGCAAGGCCTGCAAAAATTAGCGGCATAGCATAGGGCATCATTCTTTTCCATAAAGCAGAATCAAAATCAATCCCCGCCCTATACATATCCGGCAACAGCAACAAAAGTGTTGCAACACTTGCAATTACATTTGATATCAGAATATAGCCGATACCAATGGCAGGACTATATATAGCCTGAATGATTGGATAAAAGATACTATCAGGATGCTTGTATATTTCGGGACAGAGTAAAAGAAAAAAGAGGTTGCTTAAAATATTAATAATAATATTAAGCGCCTTGATGGTTGCAAACTTCCGGGCTTTATTCAATTGCCTTAATTTGGCAAAAGCAATGGCGCAAACAGCATCAGTACATAAAATAAGTGCTAACCAAGTAATATATTCAGGATGTTCGGGTAAATGGATTAACCCGGCAAATGATTGTCGAAAAGAGACAATTATGACAATAAAAAAAGCCGAACTAAAAACTACCGATAAAAGCGTGGTGCTGTATACTTTCTTTTTATTCTCTTCTAATCTTGAAAAGTTAAAAAGCGAGGTTTCCATTCCATAAGTGAGGAGAATATTAATGAATGAGATATACGCATATACAAATGTTATTTTCCCATATTCGCCGGGGATAAAAACATGTGTGTAAATAGGCACTAAAAGATAGCCAAGAAATCTTCCAATAATACTCGGAAGCCCATATACTACTGTTTGCCCTGCTAAATCTTTAAGTGGTTTCATTCTTTACTTAGGAATCGTATTGCCATTACTTTGTAATTCCTACTTTGTAATTCCTACTTTGTAATTCCTAATTAAATTGAGGTTTGCGTTTTTCCAAAAAGGCATTAATACCTTCTTTTATTTCTTCCGAAGCAAAGCATTTTCCAAATTCGGTTAATTCCGCTTCAAAACCTTTCCGGGTTTCATCGTAGGCATTGGCAGCCCTGATAGCGGCGCCTATGGCAAATGGTGATTTTGTTTTAATTACATTCAAAATCTCCACGCATTTGGCAAGCAAATTTTCCTGCGGAACCACATAATTCACCAGGCCCATTTCAAAAGCTTGTTGGGCTGTTATCATTTCAGCGGTCATCATTAATTCCAGGCCTTTGCTTCTTCCCAGGTAACGAATTAACCTTTGTGTACCGCCATAACCGGGTATCAATCCCAGGTTGACTTCCGGCTGCCCGAATCGGGCATTATCGGAAGCTATGCGCAAATGACAAGCCATTGCCAGCTCACAACCTCCCCCCAAAGCAAATCCATTTACAGCTGCTATTACAGGCTTAGGACTGTCTTCAATACTTTGAAATACATCCTGTCCCGCCTTTGCCATAGCCATGCCTTGTTCCTTGGTAAGCCCCGTAAATTCTTTAATATCGGCTCCGGCTGCAAATGCTTTTGGCCCTTCACCGGTAATGATAATTGACAATACATTGGCATCCTTATTGGCTTCCTTCACAGCCTCGCCTATTTCCTTTACTGTTTCGCGGTTCAGGGCATTCAGCTTATCGGGACGGTTTATGGTGATGGTGCAAATTCCGTTTTCGGCTATTACTTTCAAATTTTGATACGTACTCATGATTCTTTTATGTTAAAATTTTCTATGTTCTTTTACCCATGTCTGAATATACTCTATAATAATATGCGTATCTGTGCCAGGAGGAAAAAGTTTACCTACGCCAATTTTATTGAGTTCCTCCATATCCTTATCGGGAATGATTCCTCCGCCGGTGAGTAATATATCACCCATCTTCTTTTCCTTCATCAATTTAATAATCTTGGGGAAAGCTGTGTTATGCGCACCTGAAAGAATGCTTAATCCAATCACATCAACATCTTCCTGCAAGGCTGTATTTACAACACTTTCAGGGGTTTGATGCAAGCCAGTATAAATAACCTCCATGCCGGCATTGCGTAAAAAGGAGGCTATCACCTTGGCTCCCCTGTCGTGGCCATCGAGCCCAACTTTGGCCACCAATACCCTGATAGGGCGTTTTAATTCATTTTTTTCTGTTGTCATAAACCACAAATTTAGGATATATTCCCAAGTAATAGTTTCTCCACAATTCCGGGATAATATTTGTATTCCAGTCCATGCACCTTTTTGGCAAGTGTTTCCGGTGTATCGGAAGCCTCCACGGGGCATTTTGCCTGAAAAATTATTTTCCCTTCGTCATACTTTTCATTTACATAATGAATGGTGATGCCGCTTTCCATTTCCCTGCTGGCAATTACGG
>Ga0302277_1000952_pt1 | contig 21950 bp, 19 predicted proteins | sample III_Bog_N3_1_FD_198759 | JGI IMG/M metagenome (GOLD analysis project Ga0302277, IMG submission 198759) | Peat permafrost microbial communities from Stordalen Mire near Abisko, Sweden - III_Bog_N3_1 | ecosystem: Environmental > Terrestrial > Soil > Wetlands > Peat | place: Sweden: Abisko... | reverse complement strand
CTGAAAGCGAAGAATGAAACCGAATCACCGAATGAATTAACTTACGATGGCTGGTGGAACAGCCTATTAACATTCATGGGCTGCCGAAACGGGTGAGCCAAATGCTTCCACGGCTGAATCTCCGGAAAGGCTTTGGCAGTTACCGCCCGCGGCGGCCCATTGTCAGATACAGCGAAAAGGATTAGCACCGGGACTGTTGAGCAGTGCCGGTGCTGATGTTAAGGCACAGATGCAGCCATGTAGTGACTGGATTCAAGTTAGGTGTTAAATTGCCGTGATCGCAGTTTCATGCGAATCCCACACGCTGTCGTTCGCTGGTGACATCAGGGAGATAACCGGCCAATAGGCTGAACCACGCTATAGAGGCTGGCAGTAAGAAGCTTTATTCTCTTTCAGTTGGATTTTTCTTCAGGAGGAGGAGCTTCGCTGCCGGCTGAGATCTTGGCGGGTCCACGTCGGTGTGCGAAGCCCCCTTTGCGGTTACGATCCTCTTTATCCCAGTCTCCGCGCCGTTGGACAAGCTTGCCACCGACTGGGCGGAAGACTGCGACAAGATCGTATTACGCCTGTGTCCGATTTGTAAACGCGATTCGATTGTTGGCCACGGACGTCGCCGCAAGCAGGCGCACGACGAGCATCACGACTGGATCGGGATCCATCGCGGCCGCTGCGCCGATTGCGGGACGACGTTCACTTTCCTTCCTGTGTTCTCTCTTCCCTACACGCATTTCAGTCTGCTGGCGCGCAGTCAGGCGTTGCAGCAACGCTTTGCGGAGCATTGTTCGTGGGAGAAGGCGTTGCCCAAGCTGAAAGACCCTGATCGGTTGCCCGATCCCTCCACTGTCCGCCGCTGGTCAACCGGTGTGGAGTTTCCTCAACCGGCTCTTTCCTTTCTCAGCCAGACCGTCGCCCGCGTGACTCATTGGCTGGCTCGCGGTCGTCAGGTTCTTGACCAGGCGGGGCCGTTGTCCTGGATAACTCCGGCTCTCGAGGTCCTCTCGCCTTTGCGTTTGTAAGAAAAACCCTTTCCCCCACCATCCTTGCCTGGGATTGCCGGTGTCACCCGCCTACGCTTGGCTCCGGAGGCGAAAAAGCGCTGTGGGCGAAGACGTCGAAGCACTCAAGCGGCGGTTGCCGCTGTTGGACTATCTGCGGCAACAGAACTGGACTGGGCGGTCTGCGGGCCGTTGGGAGTATGTGGGACTCTGTCCGTTGCATGAAGAGACCCGGCCCTCGTTCTATGTCAACACGCGCAAAAATGTCTTCTATTGCCACGGCTGCGGCCGGGGCGGAGACCTGATTCGCTTTGTCCAGTTGTCCCGCCATCTGTCCTTCTGCCAGAGCCTCGTCTGCCTCGATCCGCAGACTACTTCAGAAGACGGCTCTCGAGCGGTACTTGAACAGGCCGCCGCCTCCTATCGCCAGCAACTCGATCACTACCCCGAGGCACTGAGCTATCTCAACCAGCGTGGTCTCGAAGATCCGATCCTGATCAAGGAACTCGAGATCGGTTATGCCCCTGGCGGGTGTTTGCGCCGTCATCTCACGGCACAGGGTCATTCCTTCGATCTGCTGAGGCAAGTCGGACTACTCAACGGAAACGGCTCCGACGCCTTTTACCAGCGCATCGTCTTCCCGCTGCGTCAGGGCCAACACGTCGTCAACCTCTACGGCCGCAGCATCGGCGCCGCCTTCGCCCATCGCTTCCTGCCCGGCAGCAAGGGCGGCCTATATGCCTGGGAGAAGGTCCGGCACTGCCCTGAGGTGATTCTTGTCGAGGGCCTGTTCGACTATGCCGCATTACGGCAGGCCGGCTTCCACAACGTGACCTGCTCGTTGGGAACCCATCTCAACGGCGGCCAGTTCCGCCAACTCTGTAATGGTCCACGCACTGTCTATCTCACCTTCGATGTCGATGCCAACCAGAGCGGGCAACTGGCTGCGGAGTTGTTAGCCCATCGCCTTGATGCGAAGGGTATCGCCGCTCGCCGCGTCCACCTGCCACAGGGCCACGATCCCGACTCGTTCTTCGTTGCGGGTGGAGATGCCCATCAGTTCCAGTCTCTTCTGGAGGCCGCTCAGCCATGAAGTTCCGCGTGATTCGTCTGAAAACTCCATCGGGCGCGCACAGCCCGTATCAAGTGGTCGAGCAACTGACCGGCCGGGGTGTCGGCTGGATCAATCGCTACCTGGACCGCGACTATGTCCGCCGTCTTGCAGACAAGAGCCTGTACAGCTACGCACATAGCCTGCTGCACTTCGTGCGATGGTGGGAGAGCATTCATCACACCGGCGATATCTCCTTGGCGGACCTGACCGAATCGACGCTGCTCGATTACGTGCGGTTCCAGTCCGGTCTGCAAAGGAAGCCCTCTGCCTCCACCATCAACGACCGTGTCGCTGCCTCCGATCGCGCCATCCGCAACGAGTTCCCCGACGCTCCCGGTCAAGTGGCGCACGGATTTCATCAGCCGTTCCTGCATCGCAGACCAATGGGCCTGGGCCGTCCCAGGTTTGAGTTAAGCAGACTGCGCGTGAAGGAGCCCCGGCTTACCATCGTCCCCCTCTCCGTCGATGAAGTGGCGCGTTTCTGGACCAGCTTCCGCACCGCTCGCGACCTGGCCATCGTGGGCTTGATGCTCATGCATGGACTCCGGTCCGCCGAAGTACTGGCTCTTAATCCGCAGGACGTGTTGCTTTCCGAAGGTCAGCTCCGCGTGCGCGGCAAGGGTAGCAAGCTGCGCTTCCTCCCCCTCGCACCGGAGACCACGCAACTGATCGATCACTATCTGCGCCTGGAACGGCCCGATCCATGCTCCGCCGCGCTGTTCGTCGTGCTCAAGGGGCCCGCTCGTGGCCAACGCATGACACCCGCGGGATTACGTTCCCTGTTTCGTCACCACCGCCGCACTACGGGCATCCAGCTTGCGAACCCTCACCGGTTCCGACACACGTTCGCCTCCGACATGGTGCGCGCCGGCATTAGCCTGCCCGCGCTTATGCAGTTGATGGGTCACGCCGACATCCAAACCACTCTGCACTATGTGCAGGTCTCCCCGCAGGACGTCTACCTTCAGTACGCCCGCGCCGCGGCACAGTGCATCCGCCCTCAGCCGAGGATTCCGTCGTGAAGCGCTGGCGCCGCCCTCCACTCCAGCATCCCCTGGCACCGGCCTGCGCGCGTGCCGTCGAATCCCTCTCCACCGCACTCAGTTCTTCCAGCACTCGGCACTACAACACAACGGTGCGTAATTTCCTCGTCTATCTGGCCGCCGAGCATCCCGAGATTATCCGTCTGGAGCAACTGCGCCGCGATCCTCACATCCTCGGCTGGATGTCGCGCTTGCGTGCGCAGATTCCTCCCCTGGCGACCGCGACCTGCATCGGCCGGCTCATCGCTCTCCGCGCCATCTTCAACGAACTGGCCTGGACAAGTAAACTTGCTGAACTCGCTCACCTGTTGCGACGCGAAGACATCCCGCGCACTCCGCAGAGTATGCCGCGACCGCTTACCGCAGAGCAGGATCAGCTCTTACAGCAGGAGTTCCTTCGCCGCAACGATCTGGGAGGAAATGTCTTTCTGTTGCTCCGCCATACGGGCATGCGCATCGGAGAGTGCGTCGACTTATCCACTGACTGCCTGCGTTCCACCGGCCCAGATCAATGGGCCATTCATGTCCCTCTCGGTAAACTCAAAACCGAACGCATGGTACCCGTTGATGCCTTCGTCTCTGAAATCGCTCAACGCCTGCGCTTCTTTCGTTCCCTCGATCCACTGCCTCCCGATGGACGGCTCATCGCACGTCCAGGAAGTAAAGTCGCACTCCTTGTTCAACTCCGCGATTACCTGCATCTGGTCTGTCACTCTCTCGGACTTTCCACTCGCATCGTCCCGCACCAGATGCGCCACACCTACGGAACGGAAATGCTTCGTGCTGGCGTGAACTTTGCCACCGTAATGAAACTACTCGGCCACACAGATCCCGGCATGACCATGCGCTACTTGGATGTGACCTTGATCGATCTCCAAAGGGAGTTTCAACTGGCGCGTTCCAAACCCAGGCATCTGGCTCCTCAGCCCAAAACCTCAGCCACACCCCTGCGCATAGGCATTGATGGCCTCATCGATTCCTTGCTCGCTACGCAATATGTACTGGAGATGTTCCGCCGCTCTCTCCCAAACGCCGATAAGCGCCGTCGCCTCGACCGACTCGCAAATCGTCTCACCAAGATCCTCGCTGAAACACGCGAACTACGTCCCACCTGAATAAAAACGAGCAGAGATTGGCCGGTTAACATGCCTTTCCATGAATTGTGCGCTGATGTACACGAAGACTATTGCTAACCCCCGTACCCCGATGACTGCGTGTCGTCTTGGGCCTTCGCAAGGCCGGCCGAAAACTGGCGATCACCTTCACCTTCTGCCCCCAACAGGCACAGAGCATCAAACAGCTCACTCATAGTGCGTATAGAAAGATGGCGGCGAACAGTATGGAGTCACAACCCAACAACAAACACGCTGCGTAGTACAGAGAAAAGGTGCCCACCGATTTCGGCGGGCACCTCTATCTGTGCGAAGGGGCTTTCTAGCGGTCGATCGTTAAATGATCGCGCCTGTTCTGCTGCCAGCACTGCTCATTTGAATCGGTGCAGAAAGGCCTCTCCTTTCCATAGCTGATGACCCGGAAGCGGCTGGCTGGAATACCATCGCTGACGAGCGCTTTCTGAAGCGACTCAGCGCGTTTCTGCCCTAGCACGATGTTGTACTCAGCCGATCCGCGTTCATCGCAGTAACCGCCGATCAGCAACTTGATGTCCGGGTACTTGAGCAGGAATGCGGAATCCTGTTCGACTACAGGCGAGTCCTGAGTGCGGATGTCGGCCTTATCGTAGTCGAAATAGATGTCCTGCATATTTTGCTCGAATAGCTGTTCTTGAGTGATGGGCGGGGGGGGAGGCACCGTCTTGGGCTGAGGAGGATTGACCGTGAGTCGAGCGTTCGCCTCCACAGTGCCTCCGGGCCCTTTGGCGGTGAGCGTGTAGGTGGTCGACCGGGTAGGCGAGACGGACTGGGAGCTGTTGGGAGCAACCGAGCCGATGCCCTCGATCGACGCGTCGGTAACGTTGGTTGTCTTCCATGTCAGCGTGGCGGATTGCCCCTGGTCGATCACCGACGGGTTGACGGTAATGTTGGCGGTTGGCAATGGCGCGGGTGCGGGCGCAGGTGCGGGTGGTGGAGGCGGTGGGGGCGCGGCAGCCTTCTTGTGGCATCCTGCAAGAATCAGGATGGCTGCAAGGCAGACTGCGACTCGATGCTTTTTCAGCCTAGAGTGGATCATTGTGAATCTCCTTTTTCGTTATGCAACGTTGCGGCAATAATGACCTGCGGTCATTTCGGCCGGCCATTCAACGTGATCGATTTTCAGGAGTATTCAGGGAGCGCGTTGTCGATTTGCGCAAGAGATCGAATTGATCCGCAGCTCCGGAGGCGCTGTTGGTGGTGTCGCCTGCGACCACATGGGGGCTAGCAGCCGCACAGTCTTCAGATCGTCGATTATGGGCGAAGTCGAATCTTCAACGAAGATTCTCCTGGGCAAGCGGGGCGCGGCAGAGTTTGGTTGTAGGGTGAGCTCCGGACGGAGGCGGGTGCTTGTCGATGGGTGGAACCGGGCAACTGGTGTTGCAGCCGCCAGGATAGCCGAGTCGATGTCCCAGGGTGATGGCTGTGTCGATGCTAGTTTTAGTTGATCCGATGCGGGGGCCGAGATCGACGTAACAACGCCCAGCAGGCAGATACCTGCGGTGCGAATTGTCAGGCGCAAGCCGACGATCATACCCAAACATACTATAGATTCACCGAATCGATCTATCCGGCGGCTGGCGTATGGCTAGGTGTGGTGGGGTTTATGGTGACGGGAGCGGTACAATCCAAGCGAATCAGGGCTAAAGGGAGATTCCAGTTATCATCATTCCATGCCCCCAAGTCCACTGTCCCCGCGCCCCCTCAGCCACGTCCTGCGCGCGTTGGTCGAGGTCGCTTTCATTATCTTCCTCTTCTACTCCAACCTCCTGATGGGCGAGTTCAACCGCACCAATGGCCCAGGTAAGAGGTTTTCTGTCGCCATGGTTGACATCTTCACAATCAAGAATTTTGCCATCGCCATCATTGCGGCCTCCATCGGCTACGTCATCTTCGAACATCTGCGCAAACAACTCTAGGCAAGCATCCGCGCAGCCAGGGCCACCGGAAAGATCTCCTATGCGAGGATTCTGGCCGTAAAAGCCACGCGGGTGCGGATCGTGCGAGTTCAGATTTCAGGAATCCGAGGGTTGTGAGCGATCGAGGACTTGAACATACCGAAATCCCGTATCAGTTGATTAGCAAGGAGTGTCCGAGAAATCGACAAGAAAGGCTCCTGATTACGCGGTAGGACCCAGCACGGCACGTAATTGCTCCCTTTTTCGACCTCTAATGCGGTGTGGCTCTTGTAAAACCCTCAGGAGCGGTGCAATTTCAACATATCGGCGCAGAAATAGGAGATTCCGGTTTAGGGCAATTCCCGTGGGATATTCTGGATCGGAGGAGCCTTCCACACGATGACGGAACCCATGCTTGCGGCGCACAGAAGCTGGTGGCAGGTTCCGTTCGTGGAGCGCATGGCCCCGCTGCGGCATAGCGAGAGCCAGGTTTTTATGGCTCTGTCGCTGCTGATCGGCGCACTGACCGGCCTCGCCGTGGTCGCCTTCATCGTACTGACGGAACGCCTGGGGATGCGGCTGTACCCGGTGCAGGGCGCGCCCTGGCGGCGTCTCTTGCTCCCGGTCGTGGGATCGCTGGGCATCGGTTATCTGCTCTATCGCTTCTTCCCCAATGCGCGCGGCAGCGGCGTGCCGCAGACCAAGGCCGCGCTGTTTGCCCGCGATGGCCGCATCACCCTGCGCACCGTGCTGGGCAAGTTCTTCTGCACCTCGGCAACACTGGCCAGCGGAATCCCCCTGGGACGCGAGGGACCTTCGGTGCAGGTGGGCGCGGGAATCGGCTCCGTGCTGGGACGCGCCCTGGGCCTCAGCACCGAGCAGGTGAAGAACCTGATTCCGGTAGGCGCGGCTGCGGCAATTGCAGCCGCATTCAATACTCCTCTGGCAGCTGTGGTCTTTGCCCTGGAAGAAATTATGGGCGACCTCAACGCACCCATGATGGGTGGCGTGGTGCTGGCCTCCGCAACCGCCTGGATGGTCCTGCGCGTCTCTCTCGGCGATCATCCGCTCTTCACGGTGCCGCAATATCACCTGGTCAGTTCGGTGGAGTTTGCGGTCTATGCGGTGCTCGGCGTGGCCGGTGGAGTGGTCTCGGCAGCCTTTTCCCAGCTGCTGCTGGGCATGCGTGCTTGGTTTCTGCGTCTACCGCGAAAAACGGTTTGGTTCCAACCGGTGGTTGGCGGGCTGCTGGTGGGCGGGATGGGCTGGTTTGTGCCCCAGGTGCTGGGAGTGGGATACGGCTTTGTCGGAGACGCGCTGAACGGACGCATGGCATTCCACCTGATGCTGTTGCTCCTGCTGCTCAAGCTCTTTGCCGTAACCACCAGCTATGCCTCGGGCAACGCGGGCGGCATCTTTGGCCCATCGCTCTTCCTCGGCGCAATGGTGGGAGGTGTAGTGGGCACCGCCGCGCATCATCTCTTCCCGCTGGCGACGGCCACGCCGGGCGCCTACGCATTGGTTGGGATGGGCGCGGTCTTCGCCGGCGTGGTACGCACGCCCATGACCTCGGTGCTCATCATCTTCGAGATGACCCAGGACTACGCCGTCATCGTCCCCCTGATGATCGCCAATCTGGTCAGCCTCTTCGTCGCCTCCCTCCTGCAGCATGAGCCCATCTACGAGGCGCTAGCCGTCCAGGACGGCATCCACCTGCCCAGCGCTAGAACGAGACTACGGCTCGATCAGCACACAGTTGCAGAGATTGTGAAAGATCCTGTCCTTCTGCTGGAGTCTGCGATTACGGTGCGAGAGGCACTGGGACGGATACGTGCGAGTCGATTACAGACGGCTCTAGTGACGGACCAGCGCGGTGTGATCGGCGTCATCACTCAGTCGCAGATGGAGATTGAAGCGGATGAGGACGCCAGCAAGATACTCGACGATTTGAAGCGGGAACCGATTTTTCCCCACATCCACGCCGATCAGGGGCTGGACCTGGCGCTGGAGCGGATGGGCAGCAACCAGATCGATCTGCTGCCGGTAGTGAGTCGCGCCGATGTACACACGCTGATGGGCATCGTGACCCTCCAGGACATACTGGATGCATACGGCGTCTCCCACTCCTAATCACAGTCGGATCGCGAGCAACGTGGCCCGGGTCCTTCGGCAAAGAACTAACCCATGAAAGCAGGGAAATACCCCGTAAAGGGGAATACGCGCTCGCGTGTTTTGTCGTGAACGACCGCATCAAGCTTTAGATTGCTCATAAATAAGGAATGGGTTGGCGACGAAGAAACTTCGCGGGTGGCAACCTTTTAACGGCGCGATTGCATCCCAACGGAAATAGCAGGCAATTATTTACTGTATTTGGAGATTGCTGCCTGCTATTGCTGCGCTCCTGGCTGGAGGACGTCCAAGAGTTCATGTATCTGCGTTTCGTATTTCTGTTGGTCTGTTCTTCAGCAAAGAGAGAAACGCTCGACATTGTGCATGCTGTTCGCGTGATTGTTTATCTGCAAATGCAATCGGCCATCCGGCCTGCTTTTGGAGGGATTGGGACTATGAGTAATTTAGGGAAATTTACCCGTTTTCTGGTACGCATTGCGCTGGCTGGAGCCTGCGTCATGCCCCTGGTCTTTTTGAGCCTTCAGGCCCAGAGTACCACTGCACCAACAAACAGCGGTGCGGTATACAATTCGCGATTCGATTTCGCCACGCTCTACTCCTACTTTCAGGCGCATGGCGCCGACACCGATGTAGGCATCTCGTACAACAATATTCGTCTGGGCGAATATGCCAGCGGCAGCTACTACTTCAACCGGCGCCTTGGCCTGGAAGCGGCCTTTGAATCGCATCCGGATGGCAACAACGACGGCCTCTACGATGTTGAGGCCGGCCCTATTGTCCGCGACAATATGAAGCACATCAGCCTCTTCGCGCACGGACTAGTCGGCATGGGACGATTGGCCGGACCGAATACCAGGACCTGCTGCAATCTCGGATATACCTACCACAATCCCTGGACTTGGGGTGGGCCGTCGCTGACCGCAGGCGGCGGGTTGGACATCAACCTGATCCGGGTGGTCTCCCTGCGCCTGTTCCAGATCGACTATACCTACAACAATGTGGACTTCGGACCGTATGTGCCAAACACATACATAAATCGAAATCCTCTGGGCGGACGCGCCCACCTTCCCGGCCTGCAGGCCAGCGCCGGGCTGGTCTGGCACATGGGAAACATAACTCCCCCCTTGCCGGTGAGCTATAGCTGCTCGGTCTCTCCATCGGTTGGCTTCCCCGGCGACCCGATCACGGTGACGGGCATGGCAATGAACCTGAATCCGAACCCAAAGAAGACGGTCAGCTACACATGGTCGTCCGACGGCGGCACGATCTCAGGGACAACCAACGTCGCCAACCTGGACACAAGCAATGCGGGACCGGGGACTTACACGGTCAAGGGCCATGTGTCGCAGGGCCTGAAGCCTGGCCAGATGGCCGACTGCTCCGCCTCCTTCACAGTGAGGGCTTTCGATCCACCGACCATCAGCTGCTCGGCGAGTCCTTCGTCGGTCAATCCGGGTGCCAGCTCGAGAATTACGGCCAGCGCGGTGAGCCCGCAGAACCGTCCCCTGACCTACAGCTACAACGCGACCGCCGGCTCCATCAGCGGCACGACGCCTTCGGCTACGCTCTCCACGGGGGGTGCGGCTCCGGGGCCGATTACAGTGACCTGCGGCGTATCCGACGACAAGGGACACCATATGTCGGCGACCACCAGCGTCAACGTGATTGCGCCACCACCGCCACCGCCGCCGCCACCGCCGCCGGCTCCGATGGCGTCCAGCCTGTGCTCGGTGAGCTTCGAGCGGGATGCCAAGCGCCCGACGCGGGTGGACAACGAAGCGAAGGCCTGCCTGGACGATGTTGCACTTGCCCTGCAGCGCTCGTCCAGCGCGAAGCTGGCCCTGGTGGGCAATGAAGACGCCAAGGAACAGAAGGCTGACGACAAGCTGGCCAAGCTGAAGCACAACAAGAAGCCAACGGACGCCGCTGCGCGCGCCGTCAACACCAAGGACTACCTGGTTACGGAGAAGGGCATCGACCCGTCCCGCATCCTGGTCTACACCGGGACCGACGAGGGTAAGACGGTCACCACGACGTTGATTCCAACCGGAGCCTCCAACCCCGTTGCTAGCGACACTGCGGTGGACGAGAGCGCAGTGAAGGCTGTGCCTCGGACGGCGGTAAAGAAGGCGCCGAAGAAGAAGTAGCAAAGATACGAACGAAGCACAAGAGGCTGACTGGGTTGGTTCCCAGTCAGCCTTTGTGCTGGGAGGGGCAGGGAGTTAGCCAGATTGTCCCGGTAGACATCTATGTTCCGGGCTGCCCTCCGCGTCCGGAGCAACTGCTGTATGTTCTATAGCAACGAGGAATACGCTCTTAGGCTTACAAGATGTTTGATAAAGAAGGCGGTCTGCTGAACCACCCTAAGGGAAGGCACGCGCATCTCACAGACATGAAATAAGCTGCGGGAGGAGATTATGCGACTATCGGCGAAGGCAATGGCACTTGCGCTTGGACTGCTTTGGGGAGGAGGAGTTGCCGTTGCGGCACTGCTTCATCTCGCCAATCCGTCCTACGGAACTGCCTTCCTTGACGTTGTCGGCTCCATCTATCCAGGCTTTCATAGTGCCCGCAGCCTGGGGGACGCTGTGGTTGGGACAGCCTATGGATTGATCGACGGCTCTGTAGGCGGCTTCATTTTTGCTTCACTCTACAATTTGTTCTCCGAACGGTCCTCGGCATTCGTCCAGCAGGTTTGAGCAGCCTGCCCTACTAACAGAGCGGTTCTTGGCAAGGTATCCACCTTTTCGGGCGCGAGCATCGGCCCCAGGCGGAACCATTGTCTGTTCTGCTGTGTTCAACTTCGGCAACTCGTGCATCTCTGGATCTCTCATCCCGCAAGCCTTACCTTAAAGGATGAGCGTGACACATGCTTATCCTTCATGCTGCCTTAAGCGCCTCACTTTTGGATGCAATGCACTCCATCAGGTCCCTCCACGACTTGACGAACGATTCTGCTCCTTCGTTCTGCAGTTGAGAACCCAGGGCGTCTGTGTCAATACCTGCCTTGGCAAATCTGACCAGACCACTTTCAACTTGAATTGGCAGAGGGCCGCCAATCGTCCCATGGTCGGCGAGGGCTTTCAACGTGGTCTCGGGCATGGTATTGACGGTGAAGGGGGCGGCGAGCGCCTGGATGTACAGCGTATCCGACGCTTTGGGATCCTTGGTTCCGGTACTGGCAAAAAGCAGGCGCTGGGCACGGGCACCGGCGTTGAAGATGCGCTGCCAGCGCGGCGAGTCGAGCGTCAAGCGATAACTCTCATAAACTTGTCCAGCGATGGCGATGCCAAGCTGGTTCCGCAGGTCTTCGGGAGCCTCGTCCGCTATCGCAACGTCCCATCGACTGACAAAGAGCGAAGCAACAGAACCGACGTCGGGATTCAGTCCGGCAGCGATACGCCGCTCGATGCCGCGCAGGTAAGCCTCAGCCGCTGCGACATACTGTGTGCTCGAAAACAGGAGGGTCACGTTGACCGGCACACCCGCGAAGATCGCCTCCTCGATTGCGGGCAGGCCTTCCCTGGTCCCAGGAATCTTGATGAAGAGATTGGGCCTTCCGGCTCGGGAGTGAAGATCCTTGGCTGCTGCAAGAGTGGAGGACGTGTCGTGAGCCAGCAGAGGCGAGACCTCGAGGGACACCCAGCCGTCCACGCCATTGGTCTGGTCGTGGATCGGGCGAAAGAGGTCGGCGGCTTGCCTAAGGTCCTCAATGGCCAACTCGAAAAACAACGCTTCGCCCGACTTGCCTTCCTTCACCTTCTGGCTGATAGGAGCGTCATAGTCACGACTGTTTTTGATGGCGTGATCGAAGATCGTGGGGTTCGAGGTGAGCCCTGTGACCGAGAATTCCTGAATATAGCGATGCAATGTTCCGCTCACCAACAGTCCACGGGCAATATTGTCGAGCCAAAGACTTTGGCCCAATTCATAGAGTTTTTTGGTCGCTTTCATCATTTCTCTCCTGAACAGGAAGTGTGTCGCTCATCGGAGGCGGCTCTAAAGAGTACGGTCTCGTCGTGATCGATGACTGCGTCGTATTCCCCGCGGCGCGCAGCCCGGTTGCATGTGGCGCGATGATAGAGAGCCTGCTGCGCCGCATGTGTGTTCACCTGCTCGCCATGCCAGATCTCCAGCGCGGGCTGCTGGATGGCGCGGCCAAACGAAAACGCCAACCCCCAGGGAAGCCGCGACTTGAACCTGACATTCATGGCATTCAGACGCGCTGAGGCAAGTTCACCGGACTGGCCGCCCGACAGAAACGCAATCCCCGGAACAGCCGCAGGTACGACGCGCAGAAGGCACGTCACGGTAGCGTCAGCGACCTCGTCCACCGTCTCCTGCGTGGAACAGGTCCCTCCAGGCAGCACCATGTTGGGCTTCAGGATTATGCCCTCCAGTCTCACGCGTTGCGAGAAGAGTTCGCCGAAGACCGTGCGCAGAATATGTTCCGTAACCTCGCGACAAGTCTCGATGCTGTGAGCGCCCTCCATCAGCACCTCCGGTTCTACGACAGGGACCAGTCCGGCCTCCTGGCACAGTGCCGCATAGCGGGCCAGCGCATGAGCGTTGGATTCGATGCAAGCGCGACTGGGCGTGCCATCGCCGATGGCAAAGACCGCTCGCCACTTGGCGAAGCGCGCGCCCATCTGCACGTACTCAGCCAGACGCGCGCGCAATCCATCCAACCCTTCGGTAATCTTCTCGCCGGGGCAGGCGGCCATCGGCTTCGCACCTACGTCCACCTTGATCCCGGGAATGATCCCCTCATCGGCGAGAGCTTTGGCGAATGGCGTGCCATCGTTCGTCCGCTGCCGAATCGTCTCATCGAAGAGAATCGCGCCGCTGATCGATTCGCCAAGGCCCGGCGTGGTTACGATCAGTTGGCGATACTGCCGCCGCGTCTCCTCGGTCTGTGGGATGGCCCATTTAGCAAATCGTTTGTTGCAGGTCCCGGTGCTCTCGTCGATGGCAATCAGTCCTTTGCCGTCGGCGACCATCTTCTGCGCGGTTGATTCAAGCGCTTGCGTATTCATTTGCCGGTGCTCCACTTCCAGTTGCGGATCTCCGGCATGTCCTGGCCATGCGCATCGATGTAGTGCTTGTGCTCGATGAGCTTGTCCTGCATCTGCTGCTTCAGGTACGCTCCCTTAGAGCCTAGATTCGGCACCCGGTCGACCACGTCCTGCACCAGATGAAAGCGGTCGAGATCGTTTTGCACCCGCATGTCAAAAGGAGTTGTGATGGTGCCCTCCTCCTTGTAACCGCGCACATGCAGTTTGTGGTTGGTGCGCCGGTAGGTCAACCGATGGACCAGCCATGGGTATCCATGAAAGCCAAAGACAATGTGCTTGTCCTTGGTGAAGAGCGAGTCGTACTCAAGTTCGGTAAGGCCATGCGGATGTTCGGTGCTGGGTTGCAACTTCATCAGGTCGACGACATTGATGACACGGATCTTCAAATCGGGTAGATGTTCTCGGAGAATCGATACTGCGGCAAGGATTTCTAGTGTAGGAGTGTCTCCGCAGCAGGCCATCACCACGTCCGGCTCGCTACCCTGGTCGTTGCTGGCCCACTGCCATATGCCGATTCCTTCGGTGCAATGCACTACCGCTGCATCCATGGTTAGCCACTGGGGGAGTGCATGCTTGCCTGCAACAACAACGTTGACGTAGTTCCGGCTGCGCAGGCAGTGATCGAAAACGGACAAAAGGCAGTTGGCGTCTGCCGGAAGGTATACGCGCACAATATCCGCCTTTTTGTTAATGACATGGTCGAGGAAGCCGGGGTCTTGGTGGGTGAATCCGTTATGGTCCTGCTGCCAGACATGGGAGGCGAGTAGATAGTTCAGCGAGGAAATATCGCGCCGCCATGGAAGTTCCCGGCAGACTTTCAGCCACTTGGCGTGCTGGCTGAACATCGAGTCGATAATGCGAATGAAGGCTTCGTAGCTATTAAAAAGCCCGTGCCGCCCGGTCAGAAGATACCCTTCCAACCAACCCTCGCACTGGTTCTCGCTGAGCATCGAGTCCAGGACCCGGCCCTCCGGTGCGAGGAACTCGTCGTTGCTATATTTCTGCGCATCCCACTGGCGATTGGTGACCTCGAAGACGGCCTGCAAGAGATTGGAGACTGTCTCATCCGGTCCGAAGACGCGGAAGTTGCGTTTGTCCTGATTCAATTTGGCAACATCGCGCAGGAACGAACCAAGAATGAGCGTATCCTCGACCTCCACCGCCCCCGGAGAAGTCACCTTAACCGCGTGCTTGTGGAAATCGGGCATCCTCAGATCGCGCAGAAGAATGCCGCCGTTGGCGTGTGGGTTGGCTCCCATCCGGCGATCGCCCTTCGGCGCCAGCTCGGCCAGTTCGGGGATCAGGCGACCCTGTTTGTCGAAGAGTTCCTCTGCCTTGTAGCTCTTCATCCATTCTTCGAGGAGCTTGACGTGATCGGGATGATCGGTATCGACCAGCAGCGGGACTTGGTGAGCTCGAAATGTTCCCTCGATCTGCAGACCGTCGACGACCTTAGGCCCCGTCCAGCCCTTGGGCGACTTGAGGACGATCATGGGCCAGCGCGGCCGGGCAGTATCGTTGTTGCTGCGTGCATTTTTCTGAATTTGCTGGATGGCCTCGACTGCCTTATCGATGGTGGCGGCCATCAGTTCGTGCATCGCATCCGGATCAGTCCCCTCGACGAAGTACGGCGTCCAGCCGCATCCCCGCAGGAATTGGTCCAGCTCCTCGTGTTCTATGCGAGCCAACACGGTGGGATTGCTGATCTTGTAGCCGTTGAGGTGCAGGATCGGCAGCACGGCTCCATCGGTCTTTGGATCGAGAAACTTGTTCGACTGCCATGAGGTCGCGAGCGAGCCCGTCTCCGCCTCACCATCGCCGATGACGCAGGCGACGACGAGATCGGGATTGTCGAAGGCCGCACCGAAGGCATGACTAAGCGAATAGCCCAGCTCGCCGCCCTCGTGAATCGATCCCGGCGTGGTTGGCGCAACGTGGCTGGAGATGCCGCCGGGGAAGGAGAATTGCTTGAACAGCTTCTGCAGTCCCGCTTCGTCCTGGGTGACGTTCGGGTAAACCTCGCTCCAGGTGCCTTCAAGATATACATTGCCGACGATCGCCGGGCCGCCATGTCCGGGCCCCGCAATGTAGAACATGTTGAGGTCGTACTTCTTGATCGCCCGGTTCAGATGCACGTAAATGAAGTTCTGGCCCGGCGTTGTGCCCCAGTGCGAGACCACCAGCGGCTTGACGTGGGATAGCTTGAGCGGTTCCTTGAGCAACGGGTTGTCATAGAGATAGATTTGGCCGACCGACACATAGTTGGCCGCGCGCCAGTAGGCATTCATCTTGCGGAGCAGCTCCGGGTCGAGCGTGTGGGTGTCCTTGACGGACTCTTCCTTGCTCAATTCTTCGGTCGTCTCGTGGAGTAGTTCCTCGGTGGTGAGCATTTTGGTCGGCATCGTTTGATTCTCCCTTTGTTTCCATGAATGTGAGAAAGCACGGTTGAACTGGTGGTATGGCTAGCTCTCTTGCTGTATCTGCAGCCCGAAAGAGGCCAGCTTTGCGCGGGTAGATTTCAAATTCACGTGCAGAATGCTTCGAATCCCCAGACCTTCCGCGATCTGGACGAACATCGGCGTGTTGTCGATGTAGACGATCCGCGCCGGTGTCGTCTGGGCGACGTCCAATGCAAGCCGAAAGATGTTTACATCGGGCTTGCGCATGTGGACGAAGCAGGAAGAGATGAAAGTATCCACCAGCCGGTCGAGCTTGAACGCGCGAATGCGATATGCGTTCATCTCGCGAGATTCATTGCTGACTACAACGATCTTCAGGCCGTGCCGGAACTTGAGACGGGCAATAAGCTCTATCATTCCGGGGTACGGCTTCGATTGCGCAAAGATAAAGTCCCGAAACTGACTCCGCGTGAATGACCGCTTTCGATAGAAGACCACCCAGTCCAGATATTCCTGGAAGGTCATCCTTCCCTCTTCCTGCGTCTCGAAGACCAGAGCGTGGCGCTCCTCCATCTCCGACCACTTCAATTCGAAGTGCTTGGCTGCGCGCCTGCGGGCGAGATGGTCCCACGCGTCAGTGAGCAGGACCTCACCGACATCAAGGAATAGGGTCGTCACCGGTGCCGCTCTTTTCATTCTTCCTCTGGCGACGATGTCAGCTTCTTCCGGAGGTCAACCAGATCGACCCTGTGTGAGCTATCTACTGGCGACGTTAGCCATGTCTCCGTATGGATTGAGTTCACGGGGTAGACCTATCGCGGGGGGTGGGCACACATGCGACGGCACGACAACGCGCATGCTCCTTTAAGCATAGACAATCGAAAGTTGCGCGGATGTATACGATTGACCAGTCTGGTCGCATTTCTCGCATCGCGTTAGTGGCCATGCCTGCTGACTGGGCTCATAAAGCGCCGATTGGCTGGATGGCCGTTCTCCAGAGTCTTGCGACCTTGAGCGACACCACAGAGCCGGAGTGTGCATTTTTGCTCAGAATCCGCGGAACTGCGGTGCAACACTTGGTAGCAGAAGGTTGGCGCTTCAGCCGAACACTCTCCCAGTGTCTGCCCATTACTGGTCGTAGTTTTTGTGGGGCCACCGATGCTTTTTGCTCCATGATCGGCAGAGAAGCAGGAGTGGAGAATGCAGACAAATTCCGATCCATCAAGAGCGAATGGGCTTTGCCACCGGTGGGGAGCAGTTCTCGCTGGGGGCGATGGCAAGCGATTGCTTCCGCTGACGCGGTGGATGACCGGGGATAACCGGCCCAAGCAGTTTTGCGCCGTAATTGGTGATCGAACACTCCTCCAACAGACCCGCTCCAGAGTGGCCAGAATGATCCGCCCCGATCAGACACTCCTGGTCCTGACCCGAACCCACGAGCGCTTCTACGGGACTGAGGTCGAGGACGTGTCCCCATCTTGTTTATTGGTTCAGCCACAGAACCGGGGAACCTCTCCCGCCATTCTGTATAGCCTGATGCGCATCCGAGCAATGGATTCAAGTGGCCTGGTCGCCTTCTTCCCGTCCGACCATCACTTCACAGATGATGAAGCATTCGTTGCTCAGATCGATCTGGCTTTTTCGCTGGCCGAGTACTACCCCGAGTTGATCTTCCTGCTGGGAATCGTGCCCGAGACGCCAGAGGTCTCCTACGGCTGGATTGAGCCGGCAGCCCGTCTTAAAAACCCACTCGCGGGCTCTATTTCGCATGTAAGCCGATTCTGGGAGAAGCCCTCCGCGGCTTGTGCTTCCGACTTGATGCGCCGCGGTTGTCTTTGGAACAGTTTCGTAATGGTTGGCCGAGTGGGCAACTTCCTGGATCTGGCACGGCGCACGATTCCATGCCTGTACAATTCCTTCCAATCCGTTCGGCAATCGTTCTCAACAGCGATGGAAGAGAGCGCCTTGTCCGGCCTGTATGCCAGTATTCCTTCCTCCAGTTTTTCCGATGAAGTGCTCTCCGTCAGCCCACAGGATCTCGCCGTGATGCGCAGTTCCGGCCTCGGCTGGAGCGATTTGGGAGAGCCGGAACGGGTTCTCGCCGTGCATGCCCGCAAGGGTCCCGCGTGCGAACACCCCTACAGTTTCTTGCCCTCCCTGTCGGCGTAGTACAACTGCCATGCTATTTGTACAGGAGCACACTCTGTCGTGGATGCGGGCCGTCGGAACGATGGGTTTGAGTCGGGAATAGGCAGGCGAGGATACACTCTCGCGACAAATTCCGACGGGATTATGAAATGCAAAGGAAATTAGCCGGTTAGCGAAGCAGCACGGAGATCTCATGAAGGCTGCATTGATTTTCGGGATGATCTTGATTGGCCTGGGAGTCCTTTCGCTTGCGTACTTCGCATCCCCTATACGGTTAATGGTTCAAGAGACCATCGAGCCGCACAAGATGAATCTTGTACCACCAATTATCGGGGGGATAGCGCTAATTTGCGGTGTCGTTCTTGTGTTTGCTGTCCGACTGAGGACATCAGGAAAGAGAGAGTAGCACGGTATGAACCCAGTCATTAAGTCCCAACACAGACGGGCTTGATACGAGCATGGCGGATTGAGTGCGTGTGCTTCGAGATGGATGTAGCCGCCTGCTTCAATATCTGCATCCAACCTCACTGTAGGGTTGGCAGGTCCATCATCAGATAGCCAAGTCAGGCACGGCGTTGTGTGAGGTGATATCGATGTACTACTACTGGGGAATGCACGCGTATTGGTGGGTCTTCTGGTTCCTGCTCTGGATTTTGTTCCTATCCTTCATGGTACCGGTGCGGAGAATTACCTACCGGCAGATGCAATCACCGCTACAGCTCCTGCAAAGGAGATATGCCGCGGGGGAGATCACAAGCGAGGAGTACGAAGAACGTCGGACTAAACTCCTGCGCGATGTCAATCAGAAGTAGGCATATCCCTTGGATGAGTTGAGGTTTCCGGAGAAGAAGTACGGAAAGATTTAGCTCCGACTCTGTAGGGGTACGACGGCTCAAGCTCAGTGCGAGCCCCGGGCAAGCGCATTGATCACTCTTTCTGTCGAGCGACGCTCAGCATACCAGTCATCGGCCAAGGCGCCACAAATGCACCAACACAGCCGTAAGAGCTACCTGCTGAATCCCCAGCCCAGACGAATCTTTTTCAAAGATTCCGCGACTGCGGCCGTGGGAATGGCGCTGTTGCTGCTTTCCTGTCAGCTTACAGCCGGCTGCCATTCACAACCGGTTGTTTTGCCGCGCATTGGAAGCAATTCGGTGGACGCGGGAGCCGTCGCCGAGAGACTACACACGTTAACATCTGCCGAACCACCCACAGAGAGCCATTCGGCGAACTTCATCGATGATCGGCAGAATGCTCAGAAAGTGTATAAGGCCATTCAATATTCACCCGCGTGGGTACGCGAAGGACAAGCGACGTCACAGGCCCTCGCCATCATTTCGGCGCTCGAGAACAGCCAACAAAAAGGGCTCATTCCGGAAGACTACGATGCATCGCTCTGGCCTGCGCGACTGGTTGCACTCAAAGCCGCGTCAGGAAACGCGGATACCGTGGCACAATTTGACGCCGCTCTGACGGTCAATGCAATCAGGTATCTCTCCAATCTTCGCATCGGCAGAGTAAATCCGAAGCCCTTGGAGTTTGGCATCGATCTCGACCAGAGACACTACGATTTGCCACAGTTTCTGGTGCAGAAGGTTCTGACTGGGAGCGATCTCCCGGACGTACTAAACAAGGTAGAACCCCAATACCTAGGCTACCAACGAACCGAGACTGCGTTGCTCACTTATCTGACCCTGGCGGCCCAGGACCATAGCAAACCGCTGCCCGATCCACAGCGAACCTTGAAAAACGGCGATCAATATGTTGGAACAGCACAGTTGGCTGGACGACTTCGCCTGCTTGGCGACCTGCCGCAGGGCGCTGTTGCCGATCCGAATGCAACTACCTATGTTGGGCCATTGGTAGATGCGGTTAAGCACTTTCAAGAACGGCACGGGTTAAAGCCTGAAGGAGAGCTGGACAAAAAAACGTTGCGCGAGTTGAATGTGCCGTTGAGTGCGCGCGTGATCCAGTTGGAAGATTCTCTTGAACGGTGGAGGTGGCTTCCGGCAGACTACCCGCAATTGCTTGTCACGGTGAATATCCCCGGATTCAAACTGCGAGTGTTTTCAGATCACACCATTGCGTTGCGGATGAATGTTGTGGTGGGGAAGGCGCTCAATTATCAGACGCCGGTCTTTGCTAAGGAAATGAAGTACATCGTCTTCCGGCCGTATTGGAATCTTCCCCTCGATATTACTCGTGCGCAGATTGTTCCCAAGCTTCTCAGGGACCGGCACTACCTGGCGAGGAAGGGCTTTGAGGCCACAGACCAGGATGGGCACATCGTAGCCGCGGGAGCGGTGAGTAAAGCCATGTTGGCAGAGATAAAGTCAGGCAGGCTTCTGGTACGGCAAAAGCCCGGACCGCGAAACGCGCTTGGCTTGGTCAAATTCATGTTCCCCAATGAATTCGACGTATACCTGCACAGCACGCCGGCACCGCAGTTGTTCAATCAGTCTCAGCGCGACTTCAGTCACGGCTGCATTCGGGTGGAGAAACCGGCGGAGCTTGCGGCGTGGCTGCTCCAGGATCAGCCCAAGTGGACGCTGGAAAATATTAAGGCAGCTATGCAGTCTGGCCCTGACAACCAGCAGGTAAACCTCTCCAGACCAATGCCGGTGGTCATTGTTTATCTAACGGCAATTGTCGAGGAAAATAGTGAAGTCTATTTCTACGACGACATATATGGACTTGACGGGGCTCTCAAAGATTCCTTGGCAAAGGAACAACCGTACCACTGAATGGGACTATTAACTACCAGCGGCGTACCGGACCTACATCCACATGAACAAAATTGGATTGTGCGTAATAACCGACGCCTCCGCGCTTTAGAGACAGCGCAGCATCGCGAACTTGAGCCGTAGGTATCCCCGGAATGCGAATGTCGATTGCTTTTGCCTCCATGTGCTGGCTGTGCAGGGCAACGCCATTGCTATGTTCGCGGAGATAGTTATTGCTCCACGGAGTACGATAGCCGCAGACGATATCGATCTCGCTGTCGAGATGCCCCAGTTTGGCCAACAGGTCATGCAATAGGTCGAATTCCCTGATGTCGTAGTTCTTCTCGTCGCTGGTGCGGTGGTCACGAAGAAAATGATCCAGCTCCGCCACCCCTTCCGGAAGATATTGATCGCCTACCCGGTAGACCACATCCAGATGTTCTCCCGTATGAAGGTGATAGAGGCGAAGCCGATAGGGCTTAGAATCTACTGGTGTTGTTGCACCTGCTGCCCTCGCAGCAGGAAGGAAAGAGAATGCCAACGCAGCTACGAAACTGATAAGTAAGGGTTTCTTTAACAGAATATGTCTCTTTCTCAAGTCAACTCTATTATAAGCGTCTATGATCAAGCACCGAGACAAGGTGGGCTTATTCAGAGATGCCCCGCAACCCTAAACAGAGAGATCTTCCGGGACGGTATTCTCGAAGCCATCATCGAGCTGGGACGAAAGCAGATGGAGCTGGTGCCGAAGAACGGCGGCGGGCTGAAGGACGAGGCCTCACCTTCCACGGTGAGGCCGGACGATCCGCGGGGGGTAAAAACAGGTCCGCGGCTGGTCAACAGGAGCTGACTGGAAGGCTCTTCCCAGGTCTGCGCCGGGGTGCCGGGAGGGACGGGGCGGGGCGTTGGTCGGGGCCCGCCAGGCGAAGCAGGACAGATATCCGGGGGAGGGTTGCATAGTAAGGGGGGAGGGCGGCCGGGGGCGAACAACTGGGTGTGCCTGGGGAGAACTGCCCGTAAAGTCCCCAGCTTTTCGCCACGCTCACGCCACTCCCGTCGCAGAACGGTCACGATAGAACACTAACGTTTTTCGTACGTTAGAGCGCCGTCACCTGTCACGGATCAACAAAACGAGAAGCACGATTTCCTGAGGCTGGAATATCTACTCTATTTCGGATGAGCTCAAACCTCATGCCGCGATCCGTCCCAGTTTTTTCGGGAATGGGATCAGGATCGAAACCCCGTGAATCACGATCAGCTTTTGCCGCTGAAACTGC